>JAEEGL016895578.1_pt1 | contig 10439 bp, 2 predicted proteins | sample 9134231 | NCBI WGS metagenome assembly JAEEGL01 (sample SAMN16246548, study PRJNA631951) | gut metagenome | biome: gut microbiome; feature: rumen; material: fiber-attached | host: Bos | place: Iran: Karaj | collected 2018-10 | reverse complement strand
TGGAACTGTTTACGGGGCTCAGGAAGTCAGTGGAACTGTAAACTCTGACTTTACTATTAAGGGGCAAAATTCAAATGCAACCCTTTCTCTTTCAAGCAATACTACTACCGAAGGAACTGTTCTTACAGTAAATGCAAGCGGAAAAACTGTTACAATTCAGGATCTTAAAATTACAGGTGGAAATGCTGCTGCTTCTTCTGACGGCGGTGGTGGTATTTGCATTAGTGCCGGTTCAGTCTGCCTTGCTGGTGGTGCTGTTGTAAAAGGTAACAGAGCAAAAACCTATGGCGGTGGTGTCTATGTAGGAAGCGCTGGAAAATTATTTATGTATGGCAGCAGCGTTATTGGAGATGTTGCAAATTCCACAGGGCTTCCATCTTATGCAAACACTACAATTCCTGTTGGTAATGAAGCAAAGCTAAACGGAGGCGCTATTTATAACAATGGTGGAGAAGTCTTGATTGGATATGATGCTACGGGACTTGCAGCATCTGTAACCTCTGGTTATGGTATAAGAAAAAATTATTCTGTGGCCATGGGCGCAGCTATTTATAATGCTTCCGGCAAAATTAAAATTAACAGTGTTGATGTTGCATATAATCTGGCTGGTACTCATGGTGGCGGTCTTTATGTAAGTTCTTTAGGTGACGGGTCTACTTTTGGTGCCGTAAGAATGTCAGATAATAAAGCTACGCAAGATGGTGGTGCAATTTATATTGCTTCTGGAAAGACTCTTGAAGTAAGCGGAAGTGCCACATTTACAAAGAATACTGCAAAAAACGGTGGTGCTATTTATAATGCAGGAACCTTCTCTTTAGGAGCCGGTAGAATTGGTGGAACTACTTCTGCGAATACAGCTTCGACCTATAAGAATACTGCTTCAACAGGTTTAGGTGGGGCTATTTATAATAAAGGCACTTTATATTTAAATGCTTCTTCTATCTGTTTTTATGGAGGAGCTGTTAATGAAAATGATATTTATCTTGACGGTACAAATAAAGTAACTTTAAAGGGGTCTCCAACAAGTCACTCTGAAACTAATCCTATTTATTTAACAATGCCGGCAGATGGCTGGACCCGCGGAAAACAGGTTCTTGCAAAAACTACAGATTTGACTGGCGGAATTGACAGCACTGTTGTTGCAAAGTTCAGAACAATTGATGATGACTTTACTGTAATGGCAAAGGATACGGCTACCGGTGTTCTTAAGGCCCCAATTTATGTCGCAGGAACAGGACATTCAAGCCTGCGCCAGGATCCCCCTTCTTCTGAATCAGAGCAGCGCGGTTCAAGTTCAAAACCATTCTCTACAATTGCAAGTGCTGCCGCGGCTACGGGAACAGGCTGTACAGAAATTATTGTAGACGGAACTCTTTCTGAAGCACAGACAATTGAAACCTGCGGTTCAAATACAATTACCTTATCTGGTTACAAAGTAAGCAATACTGCAACAAGTACAGCTAGCCTTACTGGCAATACAACTTACGGTAATACAATGCTTACTGTAAATAATTCTTCGCTTACACTTACAATTACAGATCTTACAATAAAAAATGGATGGAATAGCAACGGTGGTGGAATTGCTGTAAATTCAGGAACAGTCAAGCTTGGAGATAAAGTAAAAGTTACAGGAAACATAGGTACCAACGGTGGTGGCGTTTATGTAAAGTCAGGAGCAATTCTTTTCGTTTACGGATCAGCCAGAATTGGTGATGAAGGTGCAGGTATTGCAACAAGCAGTTCTACGACAGATAACTCAACAACTGGTTGTTCAAATTCAGCTGCTAAGGGTGGTGGTATTTATAATGCAGGAACTACCTATATAGGTTATAGTGCCTTAAGTGGTTCTACAGTTACTACTACTGGTGGTGTTTACCGTAATTATGCAAGTGCTTGTGGCGGTGGTATATATAATCCAGGTGTTCTAATATTTGGTAACGGTTATATAAAATATAATGCAACTGACAATCAAGGTGGTGCTGTTTATAATGAAGGCAGTTTTACACTGGCTGCTTCTGCAAATATTGCAGGCGGCGGTGGAATGAAAAAGAACGATATAGGACTTTTATATGATTCATCGACCGGTGACTTTAGCTATCTCACTGTTGATTCAACCTATACAGGTACTAATGCTGTAATTACCCCAACACAATGGAAACGTGGTAAAAAGGTAGTAGATGGTACTTACGATAAGTGTGCTCTCTTCTCTACAACAGACAGTGACTTTACTATTACTCATACTTCAACAGATTATGGAAACCTTAGTGCACCAATCATCGTTGCTACAAACAACAGTTCACCTTATATTGCGCAAACGACTCGCGGTACAACGACAGATCCATACAAAACAATTTCAGACGCCGTTACTAATGCGGTAGACTCAAGTAATAAAAAAATTACTATTAAAGGAACAGTACCAGCTCAGTCAATTTCCAGCTGGCCAACAACGGGCGGTGCTGCTTCTGTAGCGGAACTGACTATTGAAGGTGCAGATGCGAATGCAACTATTAATGGTGGTGGAACAAGTTCAGCACTTGCTATTAATACCGCAAAAATCTTTAATATAAGCAGTCTTAAAATTACAAACGGAAAAGCTGCCTCTGGTGGTGGAATTTATATACAAAGCGAAGGAACTGTAGTAAATCTTGATTCTGGAGCAAAGGTTTACAGCAATAAGGCAACTACCTCTGGTGGAGGCGTTTATGTAGCAGGTAGTGCAAAACTTATTATAAAGACTGGTGCTTCAATTTACAGTAATACTCCGTACAACAATGGCAATATTCAAGGTGGCGGTGTATACAATGATGCCGGAACCATAAACATGATAGGAGGAAGCATTTACTCCAACGAGGCAGGAGCGAGTGGAGAAGGTGGCGGTGTTTACAATAAAGCGTCAAGCTATTTTTATATGTCAGGTGCTTCAAATATTTATACTAATTCTGCAGCTGTTGGCGGTGGAATTTTTAATGTTGGAACATTGAATCTGGGGCCTTCTGCTACAGATTCTACTGCAACTTTAACGGGTGCTATATATCAGAATATTGCTACTACAACAGATGACTCTTATGGCGGTGGCGGTATATATACTGAAGGTCCGCTTACCATGACTTCTGGTACTATTGGTGGTTCTGCCTTTAACAGTAATACAGCAATAGCAGGAGGAGGTATTTATTCTAAAGGTGTTGTTACAATAAGTGGAGGAACTATAAGTTATAATGAAGCTACAACAACAGATTCTACACTTGTTAGCTCTGCAAAGGGAGGTGGACTTTGCTTAAGAGGGCATGGTTCTAAGGTTCATACGATTAGTGGTGGAGAAATAAGTAATAACACAACTGTCGGAAATGGTAATGGAATATTCTCTACAAATACTATTAGTGTAAAAAGTGATGCCCAGATAGATTCTTCAAATGATGTTTATCTATCTGGTTCTACAATAAGAATTGCGGAAAATAACCTTTCAAAACCAACTGTTGCAAAAATTACCCCATCATCATGGACACGAGGAACGGAAGTTATTACTGCATCAAGTTCTTCTTATCTTACTGATGCAAACTTAGGTAGATTCGTTCTGCCTGATTCTGAGTGGTCAATAGAAAGTTATACAAAAACTGTTTCTGGTACAACCACCACTAGTGGAGTTTTAAATGCACCAGTTTATGTAGCAAGTACTGCAGCATCAGACTCTAACAGAGCGGGTGATATCAGTGCGGCTCCTGCAACTGCCGCAGCCCGTAAAGGTACAAAGGCCGCTCCTTATGCAACAATTACAGAAGCGGTAGCAGAATGTAACTGGGATGTAAGTTCTACGAAAACAAAAGACTTTATAATAAAGGTTTCCGGTACAGTTAATGTTAGTGAAACACAATCTATTCCTTCTACTATTACTAATGCAAAGTCTATAACAATTGAAGGTGTTAACGGAAGTAATAAAGATGTGATTAACAGAGGACTTACTGCGGCTCCAAGTAGTGGTGGTTCTGTACTCTCTGTATATACAAATGTTCCTATAACAATTACGAAACTTAAGATTACAGGCGGTTATGCAAAATACGATGGCGGTGGAATAATAATGAATGGGACAAATAAACCAAAGCTTACACTTGATGAAGATACAGTAATAACAGGAAATACTGCGACAAGGGAAGGCGGTGGAGTTTATTTTACGGGACCAGCCAGAGCATTTGGATCTTCAGAAAATGATGGTACGTTTATAATGAAAAGCGGATCAAAAGTCGAAAATAATAATGCAAAAGATGGTGGAGGAGTATGTCTTAGAAATGCACATTTATGTATGGCAGGTACTGCTATTATTGGTAAAACAACATCTACAAATGATTATGCAACAGATGCTACTAATAATCATTCAAATTGTGCAACTAGATTTGGCGGCGGTATTTACTGTGCAGAAGGCGGAACGATTTGGCTTGGATATGATAGTCCTTCAGATTCAGATACAAGTTCATTAACAGGTGGAGTTATATATAATTATGCTGCGAATACAGGTGGCGGTATCTATTGTATATATGAAAATGCTACTGTAAAAATGGCAAGTGGTTACATATCAAAAAATGCTACACCAACAACTGCTAGAGCGTACCTCGGTGGTGCTATTGCAATTGTAGAGGGAAGTAATTCTGATACGGGCGGTGGAACTTTCATTATGAAGGGTGGAACCATGTCGTATAACGCTGCTGGTTGTGGAGGTGGTATATATGTATCACCTCAAACTGTACAAGCAACTATTGACCTGAGTGGTACCGCAACTATATCTAACAATTCATGCAGCTCTAACTCTGTAGGTGGAGGAATGTATATAGCTTCATATGATGTTAACATTAAGATGGGGGGTGGTGTTTCTATTCCTTCTGCAACTAATGAAGTAACTGATAATATTATATTTATTGATGCTCCCTTAAATGCTAATCCAAAAATTAAATTAACAAGTGATTTAACAACAACAGACACAATAAAGGTAGGTTATCGTAACCCTAAAGCAGAAACTGTAGTTCTTGAGGAAGATGGTGGTACAATTGCCAATAATTATACAAAATTTGAAGTAGTAGGTACAAGCAACGAGTGGACAATAGCGTACACGGGAGCATTAAAAAAAGTCATTTCTGGAGGGGCTAGTGATGTTATAGATACAATTACTGCAAATGGTCTTAGCAGCGGACAGACAGTAAAGATTACTGGTAGCATATCAACGGCTAATTTTAGAAGCTTGAGAAGTAAATTACTAAATTTGACAGGTGTAACAGATATAGTTATGGACCTTTCTGAGGCATCAATTAACACTTTAGGTACAAATGTTTCTTCTACAGGAGCCTTTGAGAGTGTTACATGTATTGGAGAAGTTATATTACCAAAAATAACGACCTGGAATGGTAATGCATTCAAGCTCTGTACAGGGCTTAAAAAGGTTACACTGGATAGTGCAAATACAGCGATTGGAGATTGTGCTTTCCAGCAATCCGGAATAACTTCAATAATAATTCCTTCAAGCGTCACTTCTATTGGTCTTGCGGCCTTTGCAGATGCTGCTTTGACGGAGGCAACTTTCCTAGATACAACCACATGGAAAGCTAATGGTGCTACCATAAGTTCTACTTCGCTTGCAAATAAAACGACGGCCGCAACCTATCTGAAATCAACTTATGCAACTGCAGCATGGACAAAAGAATAATGAATAAATGAACGTAAGGTAATACAACAATGTTAAAAATAAAAGGTGTTCTTAAAAATTTATTCTTCTCTTTATTTTTGATTGGCTTTGCATCGTGTGAGCTTTTTCAGAATGATGTTTCTGATTTTATGGAGCGCTATACTACGACGGCGGCTATAGAAGATCATGAGTTTAATGTTGTTACTTATAATGATGCTTCTGAGCAGCTTTGTATTGGCTCGAGTCAGGATTCTGAAATTCTCTTCTTCCTGCGAAATCCTAAAAGATTTACGCTTACACCTGCGGTTACCTTTGAGGCTCTTGATCCTGCCATAAGCCGCAGCCTGGTGCAGATCAGCCAGACCGACCCGGATACAATTACGCTTTCCCTGCCTCAGGAATTCTTAGTTCCCGCAGATGAAGGCAAAGACATTACTGCCCAGATAGATCTCTGCGAAGCGGAAACCGGCCGCAGTTTTGAAAGTTATACTGTTGATTTACATTGTAATACGATACCGCCGGTAATCTTAAATCCTACTGTTCTGAATAATGATGACAGCACTTTTGTTCTCGCCTTTGATATGCCAAGTCCGGAAGAAGTTGCTCTCCGTCATAAGGATATTACTGAGCTTGTAATCAACGGACACAGTTATCCGGTTACGATTTCTACAGTTGCCGATTCTACAGTAGAGGGCGTCTATAAGGCTGTCTATACTATCTCGGATCCGAAGTTCTCAAGAAGCTTCTCTTCTGATTATAGTTTTATAAACAGCAAGACCTTTACCCATAATGCAGATACTTCCTTTTATTTTGCGACAGGGGATATTTTTAATCAGGGAAAAAAGGAATACACCCTGATGCTCAAAGATTCTGCGGGACTTTATAGTCAGGTAAAGGCGGCAACTGCCATCACTAAACTTTCAAAACCGGTTATTAAAGATATGGAAGGCACTGTTGTTGCGGAAGGTAATTTGACTGCTGTTCCTTATAATGAAGAAACAGGAATGGCTTCTGTTACAATCGTGCCGCCGACTACAGATCATCTTGGACAGACAATAACCGGAGCCCGTGTTTATTATAAGATTTGTGAATTAACAGGTAACGGAAGAGTTTATGCCAGCGGTTCCGCAAGAGAGGCTGTGACAGTTGAATTCCCTCAGAATACTTACCGGGTAGAAGCCTATGCGGCTTTGCCTAACTGCGAAAATTCCGCAACTACTCAGGTCAGATTCCGTGTAAAGAATAATGCTATTTATGTACGGGCCTCTGCAAACCCTGCGGGCTATGTCGGTGGCGGTACAGAGGCGGCGCCTTACGAAAGCTTTGCGGAAGCAATTGCTGATATCAACAGCAGAGATCCAAGAGGCGCAAAGTATACAATTAATCTTGAGGGTGACTTTACAACTACTGCCTATGGTGACCTTGTGCTTTCTACAATTGAAACCGATGAGCTTGTTATCAGAAAGAATCCAAAGGTAACTAGTGCTAAGATTAAATCTCTTAAGCTTGAAAATACACTTGCTGCAAGTCTGAAGGTTTCTGTTGACGGCCTTGAAATTAGCGGTGCGGCTTCGTCGGCAATTATAAATGAGTCTGGCCTAGAACTTACTCTTAAGAATAATGCTGTTAGTGGGGCTGGCAGCTATGGTCTTGATGTATCTGCCGGAAATGTGATTCTTGAAAGCGGAACAATTTCTGCTAACGGCTCAAGTGGTGTAAATATAAGCGGCGGTCAATTTACTGTAAAGGGCGGTACAATCAGCGGAAACACTTCTTGGGGTATCTATCAGACTGGTGGTACTATTAATCTGAGGGGCGGAAATATTACCGGAAATCTCTCTGGTGGTATATCAGCAAATAATACTATTAAGGTTAGTGGAAATCCTATAGTTTATGACAATTATACTGGCGCTACTCCGACAAGATGTGACGTAGAGCTTCCTTCTGGAAATAATATTATTGTTGACGGTCAGCTTACTTCCGGCTGTAAGATTGGTGTAAAGCTTGATTCGGGCAGAACTCCTGTGGCTATTGGAGATATTTATGACTTTACTTCCGGTTATTCGAATACGGATAGTCCTTCGAATTACTTTGTAAGTAATGGCGGCTTTGCGGTTATTCGTGTCTCTGCAACTGCTGAGGCTTCGGTGGCTTTGGCGGGTTCAAGCGGAACCTTCCCTTATAGTATTGATGATTTCAATTTCTCTTATGCTATAAGTACAAACAGTGCGACAGAGGGTACGGCTCAGACGGTTACAATTACTCCAACTCTTACAAGAAGTGAGATGACTGGTGCAACTACCAGCCTGACCTATAACAGCACTGACCATAAGCTTTATGCGGGCTCTGTTGCCGCTACAGATGAAACTCTTACAATAAGTGCAGGTCTTTATGATGGTGCTGTCAGAACAGATGTTTTCACTATAACTTATGAAGCGAACGGTGACTGGAGCTTTACAATTCCAGGAAAACTAACCGGAACTTATATTATCAAGCTGAACGTAATGTTCTTCGGTGAGAACTGCGGCACAACCTTTGTCTATAATGTAGCTGCGCCGTAGTCTTGCATTTGTGGCGGGTGATTAGTAAATCATCGTACTAATAAATCATCGTTCCAATACCGCGGTCGCTGAACATCTCAATAAGAAGTGAGTGTGGGACGCGGCCGTCGATAATGTGGGTGCGTGGTACTCCGCCTTTGAGTGCTGTTTCGCAGCAGTCGATTTTTGGAATCATACCGCCCGCAATAACTCCTGTTGCCTTAAGTGAACCGATTGCAGTTCGTTCAATTCTCTTGATGAGTGTGCTCGGATCTTCGATGTTGCGGAGGATTCCAGGAACGTTTGTAAGCTGAACGAATTTTTCTGCGTGCAGGGCAACGGCAATTTTTGCGGCCGCAGTGTCCGCATTAATATTGTAGCGGGCATTGTCACCATCTTCTCCAAGTGCAACTGTTGAGACCACAGGAATAAAGCCCTTGTCGAGCAGGGAAGTAATGATTTCAGGATTAACGCTGGTAACTTCACCGACAAAGCCAAGATCTTTTTCTGTCTTTACAGCGCGGAGGAGACCAGAGTCTACACCAGAGAGACCAACTGCCTTGCCGCCCTTCTGAAGAAGAATGCCGACAATATCCTTGTTGAGTTTTCCGGTAAGAACCATCTGAACAATTTCCATTGTTTCTGCGTCTGTGTAGCGGAGACCGTCGATGAACTTGCTTTCTTTTCCAACGCGTTCAAGCATGTGGTTGATTTCAGGGCCGCCGCCGTGTACGAGTACAACCTTAATTCCAATTGTGCTCAGGAGGACGATGTCTTCCATTACGGCCTGCTTGAGTTCTTCGTTGAGCATGGCGTTTCCGCCGTATTTTACTACGACTACCTTGCCGCACCACTGTCTGAAATATGGAAGTGACTGAACTAATACTTCAGACCACTGTTCTGTTGTCAAATCTTGAATTTCGTTACTCATAATTTAGTCCTCTGTATTATGTTCGGTAATCGCCGTTGATTTTTACATAATCGTAAGTGAGGTCGCAGCCCCAGGCGGTGCCTTCGGCGGTTCCGTCGTGGCACTGAACAAGGATTTCTACGGCTTCGCGGTCCATGATTTTCTTTGCCAGGTCTTCGTCGAAGTCTGTTGGAACTCCGTCCTTATAAACCTGAACTGATTCTTCGCCATGAACTTCAAAATCATCATAATTATCAAAATAGCGTTTTGCGTTAGGCTTGCTTGTAAACCAGATGCTTGTTGTATCCGGATTGAACTCGATTCCGCTGTAGCCCATTGCGCAGAGGAAGCGGCCGAAGTTTGCGTCACTTCCGAACATTGCGGCTTTTACAAGACTTGAGCAGATGATTTCTTTTGCAAGTCCGCGGGCCGCTTCAACCGAGCTTGCTCCCTTTACATTACATTCAACGAGGCGGGTAGCACCTTCACCGTCGGCAGCAATCTTCTTTGCCATTACAGTATTCATTTTGTTGAGGGCAGCGAGGAAGGCGTTGTAATCTGCACCGGCTCCTGTAATTTCCGCATTGTCCGCTTTTCCGTTAGCGAGAATGCAGAGGGAGTCGTTTGTAGAAGTATCTCCGTCTACAGATACGCAGTTGTAAGTTCCAAGAATTGATTCGTGAAGAGCCTTGTCCAGCATCTGAGAGCTGATTGCGCAGTCTGTTGTGATTACAGAAAGCATTGTTCCCATGTTGATATGAATCATGCCCGAGCCCTTACACATTGTTCCCATGCGGCAGAGTTTTCCACCAACAGTGAACTCAACGGCGCACTCTTTGAACTGAGTATCAGTTGTCATGATTGCGATGCGGGCTTCTTTATTACCGTCGCGGGAAAGTCCCTTTGCGAGGGTAGCGGCATTATTTTCAACTTTTGTTACGTCCAGCTGAGCGCCGAGTACACCGGTTGAATAAACGATTACATCTTCCGGTTTGATGTTGAGCTGACCTGCTGCGGCCTTAGCCATGCGGAGGGCATTTTCTGCACCCTGAGCGCCTGTACAGCAGTTAGCATTTCCTGAAATTGCAATGAGTGCCTGTGCCTTGCCGTCTGCAAGGTGCTTCTGAGTAAGCTTTACGCTTTCTGCCTTTACGCGGTTCTGTGTGAAAACGCCGGCAGCGTTACATGGCACGTCTGAATATACAAGGGCGGTGTCATTCTTTGTTCTGCTTGCCTTGATGTGGCAGAGAATTCCGTTAGCGGTAAAGCCCTGAGGAGCACATACACCGCCGTCAATGAACTTAATATCATTCTGCATAAATAT
>JAEEGL016560039.1_pt1 | contig 10439 bp, 10 predicted proteins | sample 9134231 | NCBI WGS metagenome assembly JAEEGL01 (sample SAMN16246548, study PRJNA631951) | gut metagenome | biome: gut microbiome; feature: rumen; material: fiber-attached | host: Bos | place: Iran: Karaj | collected 2018-10 | reverse complement strand
TTTGTAACTCTGAAAGGCAGGTCATCACGGCTGTGCATCTTGATTATAACTCGACCGCCGAAGCTGTGTCCAAGAAGCATTACCTCCTTGGTGTCATAGTCCCTGAGGAAGTCGATGACGAACTGCACATAGGAGCTTACGTCCCAGACCTCTTTTGGCTCGTCGCTCTTGCCGAAGCCCGGCATATCCATAGCAACGACCTTGTACTTTTTTGAAAGAAGCTCAATCATATTGGCGAAAAGGGTGATATTGCTGCCCCAGCCGTGAAGCAGTACGATAAGGTCGCCCTCGCCCTTTTCCTCGTAGTTTATCTTTAAACCATTAACTGTTTTTATCAACTCTATTATCTCCACATATTTATTTTATGTTATATATCATATACGGCATACAGCCGCAAATATACATATATAATTTATTATATCACTTACGGTATTTATTGTCAACAAAAAAATCGGGCGGCAATTGCCGCCCGAATGAGGTTATTTTTCTACGGTTTTCTGATAAAGCTCCCAGAGGTCGATAGTTTCTGTTTTATCACGGTAATGGATAGTTAGGGTTGAGCCTTCTTTTACGTCGTTTGTTCCCCATGAATACTGATTAGGGTATTCACCGCGGTCATCGAAAGGCAGCTTTATAACAGGATATATCCAGATATGATAATGTGCTATTATATCGTTTACGCCCTCGTCATTGACGAAATAGTCGTACTTTGAATCGGTGCGCTCGTTTGTGCAGCTGCAATCGCCTGTAAACTCAAAAGATATATGCTTTTCATTTTTTACTTTTACGCCGTCAGGGATAGGATAGAAGTCATCACCGAACTCAGAGCGGTATTCATAACTGTATGCTCCGTTTTCATCGTGAACATCGCTTTTTACCATGTATGACTTTACTTCCTTTGCAGTCACTGTATAATGCAGCTTATCTGAGCTTATGGGGACAACTCCCCAGAAAACGAACATGAATACACCGAACAGTACGGCGGCTGTGCTGATAACAGCGGCTATGATTTTCAGTGCAGTGCGCTTTTTTACCTTTTTCAGCGGTTTTACGTCCTTATCGGGGACTTTTATATTATCTTCCTTATTGTTCATGCTCTCATAGACAGCATTGCACTCCTCACACTCATGGAGGTGCTTTTCTATTTCTTCGTTGCTGTCCTGAGATGTAAGTTTGTCGCAGTACAGCGGCAAAAGGTCTCTGATGATATTGCATTTCATAAAATCGCTCCTTTCAATGTTGGGGACGCCCACCCCTACATAAGCTTCTGTTTGGCACGGTAATAGGTCACTCTTGCCCAGTTTTCGCTTTTGCCGAATATCTCGCCTATCTCGCGGAAGCTCAGCTCCTGCGACGCGCGGAGAAGTATCAGCTCCTTTTCGGTCTCGGGCAGGGAATGTATCTTTTTCAGCAGGTGTATGCGAGAATCCTCGCTTTCGGCTTTTTCGTCGGGACGGAGAGCGGTGTCCTCGGTAAGCTCGCTCAGCTCCTCGCCCTTGTGTCGGGTGCGTTTGCGAAGCTCTTCAAGCCATGCGTTACGTGCAATTCCGCACAGCCATGTGTATACCGAGCTTTCACCCTTATATTTATTTACGGAGCGGAGTGCGCGGTAAAAGGTCTCCTGCGTAAGCTCCTCGGCAGTATCGGCATTTCCGCACAGAGTCATCAGATAAAGAAAGACCTTTCTGCCGTTTTCTTTGTAGTATTTTTCCATATCCGATGACATACCGCTGTCCTCCTCTCTTTGAACGTTCACTTATTAGTTGCACGAAAAAGCTTTTTGTTACAGAAAAAATCAAATTTTTTCATCTTGACATCGCGGACTTTTGGTGCTACACTGAAATACAGCGAATATACGGTAATTATAACATTTTTTGATACATATTACAACTTTTGCACTAATGAAAAATGCGGCAGGTATTTCTCTGCGCCTGTTGCCTTTTCTTTTATTATATGTTATAATGTATAGATGCGGACGCTTTGCCTGACATGGCATGGCGATAATAAACTTCTATCAGAGGTGTATGATGGCAAATAAATATTCTCTTGGCATTGATGTGGGTTCGACCACGGTCAAAACAGTTATTACCGACGCTGACGGAAATATCATTTACTCGAAATATCAGCGCCATCTTTCAAAGGTCAAGGAAACTGTTACTGACCAGCTTAAAATAATACAGGCAGACTATCCCGATGAGGAATTCACTGTCTGCATAACAGGTTCGGCAGGTCTCGGACTTGCCAATTCTGCTGAGATACCTTTCGTGCAGGAGGTCCATGCGGCTTTTCTCGCAGTAAAGCAGAAACAGCCTGACGCTGACGCTGTTATTGAGCTTGGCGGTGAGGACGCAAAGATAATATTCCTGACAGGCGGCGTTGAACAGCGTATGAATGGTACTTGTGCAGGCGGTACAGGTGCATTCATCGACCAGATGGCGACTCTTCTCGGCATTACTGCCGATCAGCTGGACGAGCTTTCTCTCCATGCTCAGAAAATATACCCCATAGCTTCACGATGCGGAGTATTTGCCAAATCAGATATACAGCCACTTCTCAATCAGGGCGCAAGACGCGAGGACATCGCCGCAAGTATCTTTCAGGCGGTAGTTGACCAGACAGTTTCGGGACTTGCACAGGGACGTACTATCGAGGGAAAAGTCCTTTTCCTCGGCGGTCCGCTCTTCTTCCTGAAAGGCCTTAAAAAGGCTTTCGTGAAAACTCTCGGACTTGACGAAGAACACGCGGTATTCCCTCCCGAAGCTCCTGTTTTCGTGGCTTACGGCTGTGCAATATATGCGGCTACAGCTGAGGATTCATTCAAAATAGGCGATATCATCGAAAAGATACGCACTGCAAAGGCTTCCGATGCTATCGTCACAGGCGAACCTCTTTTCCGTTCTCATGCGGAGTATGACGAGTTTATCGACCGTCACAAGAAGTTCGACTTAGGATATGCGGATATACGTACATACAAGGGCGATGCATACCTCGGTATCGACGCAGGTTCTACAACTACAAAGCTTGTGCTCATAACCGATGACGGACGTATGCTCTATAATCACTATTCGTCAAATCAGGGTCAGCCTCTTGACAAGATATCGGAACAGCTAAAGCGTATCTATGCCGCTATGAATCCCGATATCACCATAAAGGGTTCGGCTGTAACAGGCTACGGCGAAGACCTTATAAAAGCAGGTCTTTCCGTTGACTACGGTATCGTTGAGACAGTTGCACACTTCAAGGCTGCGGCTTATTTCTGTCCCGATGTTGACTTCATCATTGATATCGGCGGACAGGATATAAAGTGCTTCAAGATAAAAAACAAGAGCATCGACAGCATTATGCTGAATGAAGCCTGTTCCTCAGGCTGCGGCTCTTTCATACAGACATTTGCGATGGCTCTGGGATATGATATCGCTGAGTTCTCTCAGCTTGGACTTTTTGCAGAGCACCCTGTTGACTTAGGCTCGCGCTGTACCGTTTTCATGAACAGCTCTGTAAAGCAGGCTCAGAAGGACGGCGCTACCGTTGAGGATATCTCGGCAGGACTTTCATCATCTATCATCAAGAATGCGATATACAAGGTAATACGTGCAAATTCTCCTGACGATCTGGGCAAGAATATCGTTGTTCAGGGCGGTACTTTCCTCAATGACGCTGTACTGCGCTCGTTTGAAAAGGAGCTTGGCAGAAATGTTATCCGTCCTGCTATTTCGGGACTTATGGGTGCTTTTGGCTGTGCGCTTTACGCTAAGGAACGTGCAAACGGTGAAAAATCAAAGCTCATTGAGCCTGAGGAGCTTGAAAACTTTGCGTATACTTCACGCTCGGCAAACTGCGGCGGCTGTACAGCTCACTGTCAGCTGAATATAATCAGCTTCGGCAAGGGCAGACGCTTCATATCGGGCAACCGCTGTGAAAAGGGCGGCGGTATCGCGAACAGGAACACCGTTCCTAATCTCTACGAATTCAAGTATGACAGCATACTCAACACGGTAAAGACTCATCAGCCTAAGCGTTACCGCGGAGTTGTGGGACTTCCTCTTGCTCTTGGCTTCTATGAACAGCTTCCTTTCTGGCATATGCTGTTTACTACGCTTGGCTTCAGAACAGTCATTTCCGATGAAAGCTCCCGTGATATGTATTATCTCGGTCAGCACACTATCCCGTCGGATACGGTGTGCTACCCTGCAAAGCTCACTCACGGACATATCGAAAATCTTCTTGATAAGGGCGTTGACTTCCTATTCTATCCGTGTATGAGCTATAATCTGGACGAGGGCGGAAGCGACAATCACTTCAACTGCCCTGTTGTTGCCTATTATCCTGAGCTTCTTCTGGCAAACAATCCACGGCTCAACAATAATAACTTCGTTCACCCGTACCTTGATCTCAACATCAGAAAGAACGTTATAAAGGTCCTTGGTCAGGTACTGAAGAAGTACAATGTCAAGGGCAAGATACCCGACGCTGTAGATAAGGCTTACGAAGCGCTTGAAAAGTATCATAACTCTGTAACACACAAGGCTATGGAGATAATCTCACAGGCAAGAGCTGAGGGACGCAAGATAATCGTTATCGCAGGCCGTCCTTATCACATTGACAAGGAGATAAACCACGGTATCCACAAGCTTGTGTCAAGTCTCGGCATGGCTGTAATAACCGAGGACAGCATTGCAGGTCTGGCAAGAACACCTAAGCTTGGCGTACTCAATCAGTGGACTTATCATTCGAGGCTTTACCGTGCGGCTAAGTACGTTACCACACAGCCCGATATGCAGCTCATTCAGCTTGTATCATTCGGCTGCGGAATAGACGCTGTTACAGGCGACGAGGTGAGAAATATCCTCGAAAGCCGCGGAAAGCTCTACACTCAGCTGAAAATAGACGAGATAAACAACCTGGGCGCTGCAAGGATAAGACTCAGAAGCCTTGTTGCTGCTATGGAACAGAAATAATATCTGACAGGCGGACAGCTTCCGCCTCTGACTAAACGGAGGGACAAGAATGCCCGAATATGCAAAATTTACTGAGGATATGATAAAAACTCATACTATCCTCGTTCCCGATATGCTGCCGATACACTTCAAGATGCTCATATCCATCTTTGAAGCCAAAGGCTATAAGCTGGAGCTGCTCAGAAACGACTCGCGAGCAGTTGTAGATGAGGGACTCAAAAACGTTCATAACGATGCCTGCTATCCTGCACTTCTCGTTATCGGACAGTTTATGGACGCGCTGAAAAGCGGCAAATATGACCCTGACAAGACAGCGCTGTTAATTACTCAGACAGGCGGAGGCTGCCGTGCTTCTAACTATATACACCTGCTGAGAAAGGCTGTTGCAAAGAACTATCCGCAGATACCCGTTGTATCGCTCAATTTCAGCGGACTTGAAAAGGACAGCGCTTTCAGGATAACTGCACCTATGTTTTTACAGATGCTGTATGCAGTTCTCTACGGCGACCTGCTCATGACTTGCTATAACAAGTGCAGAGCCTATGAGATAAACAAGGGGCAGTCGAAGAAAATGCTGGATAAATGGCACAGAAGACTGTGCAATATCTTCCTCAAGGGAAGCAGGATGTTCCTTAAAACAAAGAAGATATACAGGGATATCCTTGATGATTTTGCTTCTATACCACTCAGCAGTGAGAAGAAGATAAGAGTCGGCATAGTCGGCGAGATATACGTTAAGTATTCGCCCCTTGCAAACAATCATCTTGAGGATTTCCTCATATCGGAGGGCTGTGAGCCTGTTGTGCCGTCACTGCTGGAATTCGTGATGTACTGTGCGGCAGGAACATTCAACGATGCGAAGTTATATGATCACCCCACAAAGAGGTCTGTCTTCAACAGGATAGGCTATGACCTGATATACGCAAAGCAGAAAGAGCTTATAAAGATAATGAAGGAGCAGGGAAGCTTTGAGCCGCTCCACGATTTTGAGCACCTGAGAAAGCTTGCTGACATGTATATCAATCAGGGCGTTGTTATGGGAGAGGGCTGGCTCATTCCGGCGGAAATGGCGGCTCTTGCAAAATCAGGTGTCGAGAACATAATCTGCACTCAGCCTTTCGGCTGTCTGCCGAACCATATAGTTGCCAAGGGTATGTCAAGAGCTATAAAGCAGGATAATCCCAATGCGAATATAGTTGCTATAGACTATGACCCGGGTGCTACAAGAGTAAATCAGGAAAACAGAATAAAACTGATGCTTGCTAATGCGCGGCTGTAAAGCGTCTTAAAAAAGGAGCATATTTATGGCATACATTATATCAGGCAGTGAATTTTCGCTGAAAATGGAATACGATTTTCCAAATTTAAAAGATAATATCGGTGATGATATCCCCATTAAAATAAGGGTAGAATCTGACGGATTTGAAGTAGAAACAATATTTGATGCTGATATTGATATGCTTAGAAAATTTGCAGAGGATACAGAGCTTCTTTACAGGGGCAATAAGGTGAGAGCTGAGCTTTTCTCGGCACACGACAGACAGAAGATGTGTTTTTCTGTCAGCAAGTCGGGAAATATAGTTGTTGAAGGTCTGCTCGGAAAGATATCACCAAAGGGCAGGGTTTTCAGCCTTGAATTTGAGAACAGCTTTGAGCCTCATTTGCTGAAGAAATTCGCAGAAGGAATAAAAGCTTCCTTCGGAGCACAGGAGTCTGCTGATGATTAAGACAAGAAAAGGCGATATCATCGTCACTAATGAAAACCAGAACAAGCTTTTGAAAAAGCTTTACGGAAATGTATTCGGAAGAGTGCTGCTCAAAACACTTACCGCTCCTGCAATATCAAAGGCGGCAGGCACATTCATGGACTCAAAGGCTTCAAAATTGCTGATAAAGCCTTTTATAAAGCACAGCGGTATCGATACTTCGCAGTATATAATGCGTGATTTCCGCTCGTATAATGACTTTTTCACGCGTCTGGTAAGACCCGAAAAGCGTCCTGTGGATCATGAGCCGAGCCATCTTATCAGTCCGTGTGATTCAAAGCTTACGGTGCATAAGATATCAAAAAACAGTATTTTCCGTATAAAGGGTTCACGCTACAGAGTAAGTGACCTGCTGAACAATGATTTTCTTGCAAAGCGTTTCTGCGGCGGATACTGCCTTATTTTCCGCCTTGAAGTCGATGACTATCACCGCTATTGCTATATAGACAACGGCACAAAGACCGAGAATACCTATATTGCAGGTGAGCTCCATACGGTAAATCCCATTGCTCTTGAAAGATACAATATATATAAGAGAAACTGCCGTGAATACACTGTGCTCCATACGGAGAATTTCGGAGATGTGGTACAGGTCGAGGTAGGTGCTATGATGGTGGGACGCATCGTCAATAACGATGATACCGCTTCTTTCCGCAGAGGTGAGGAAAAGGGAAGATTTGAATTCGGCGGCTCTACTATCGTTATGCTCTTCGGAAAAGACAGCGTCCGCATAGATGAGGATATACTGAGAAATTCCGCCGAGGGCATCGAGACAGTTGTTAAATATGGCGAGAAAATCGGAAAAACAGGAGTTTAATATGAAAAAAATATCTTTATTGCTTGCAGGGGTGCTTCTATGCACTATGGTCGGCTGTCTCGAAGACAGCGGCAGAGCTGATATCCCCTTTGAAGTTGCACCAAAGGTCGAGCCGCATACCGCTGAAGCAGGTACGTTCGATGTTGATGCTGTAAGAAGTATGATAAATATAAAAGGTCAGCATTTCGACCTTCCTCAGCCTATTTCTGACCTCGGCAGCGGCTGGGATTTCAAATATTATGACAGGAAGGAGTACGCACTGAAAGAGGGAAACGGTCTTGCGACACTGTATTACAACGGTACGGAAATGGGTACGGTCTCCCTTGAAAACTGCTATTCGGGCAAGGAAAACAACAGCGTAATGTACAGTATTGCCGTTACTACAAGCGACAGCGACATCTATGGCATCATACCTACGGTATCAACTGTCGGTGATGTAGAACAGCTTATCGGTAAACCTGACAGCGTTGACAGTACAGAAAAGCCTTTTGTAAATATCTATCACTACGGCGTGAACCTCGGTATTGACGGTCAGGGTATCGAAAGAGGACATAGCATTGCTGTTTCTTTTGATGAATCCGGCATAGTTGACCTTGTAAGCATTACATATTCTGACCTCACCCAGCAGGAGAAAGAATAAATTTTTCATTTACCCCTTGACAAACTATGTGATATGTAGTATAATGTGTAAAGTGATTTTGTATTACACCCTGACGAGGTGCGCGAAAAATGGCTAAGGAACTTAAATTCGTGATGCTCCTTGACTGCTACGGAGACCTGCTTACAGACCACCAGCGCAGTATCATGGAGATGTATTACTGCGAAGACCTTTCGCTTGCAGAGATCGGTCAGCCCCTTGATATCACAAGACAGGCTGTGCGCAGTATCATAAAGCGTACTGAGGATATTCTCCTCAACTACGAGGAAAAGCTGGGATTTGCCGAAAGGCTCGGAAAAATGCGTGAGTGCTTCGGACGTATCGAAGCCGCCGCAGAAAATATAACAGACGAAAATGTAAGAAATACCATAATCTCTGAAGCAAAAAAAGGCACAGAGATGCTTTGAATAATATATAAGGAGGCTCGACATGGCATTTGAGGGACTTTCAGAAAAACTGAATACCGTCTTTAAAAAGCTCAAATCAAGAGGAAAGCTTACCGAATCTGACGTTAAAGAGGCTATGCGTGAGGTGCGTCTTGCACTTCTCGAGGCTGATGTCAGCTATAAGGTCGTTAAAGACTTCGTAAAAAGCGTTACAGAACGTGCTGTTGGTGAAGAAGTGCTGTCAAGCCTTCCTCCTGCACAGCAGGTCATCAAGATAGTTAACGAAGAGCTTGTGTCTCTCATGGGCAACAGCAATTCGCGTATAAATATGGCTTCAAAGCCGCCTACGGTAATTATGATGTGCGGTCTTCAGGGTTCAGGTAAGACCACTCATGCCGCTAAGCTGGCTAAGCTCCTTAAAAAGGAAGGACACCGTCCTCTCCTCGCAGCCTGCGATATCTATCGTCCTGCGGCTATCAATCAGTTACAAGTAGTCGGCGGAAAGGCTGATGTAAAGGTATTTGAAATGGGTCAGACAGATCCTGTTGTTATCGCTAAGAAGGCGCTTGCTTATGCTAAGGATTACGGCCACGATATCCTTATCATTGATACAGCAGGCCGTCTCCATATAGATGAAGCTCTTATGGACGAGCTTGTAAATATCAAGAATGAAACTCAGCCTGACGAAATTATGCTCGTAGTTGACGCTATGACAGGTCAGGACGCTGTAAATGTTGCTAAGGCATTTGATGACGCTGTCGGCATCACAGGCGTTCTTATGTCAAAGCTTGATTCTGATACAAGAGGCGGTGCGGCACTGTCTGTACTCTCTGTAACAGGTAAGCCGATCAAATTCGTTGGTATGGGTGAAAAGCTTGATGATTTCGAGCAGTTCCATCCTGAGCGTATGGCTTCAAGAATACTTGGTATGGGCGATGTGCTCACACTTATCGAAAAGGCCGAGAACGTAATGTCTCAGAAGGACGCTGAAAAGCTCACAAAGAAGTTCAAAGAGAATAAGTTCGATATGGACGATCTCCTTGACCAGATGAAGCAGATCAAGCGTATGGGTTCGATGAAGTCAATACTCGGAATGCTCCCGGGTGTCGGCGACAAGATAAAGGAAGCCGATATCGATGAGAGCCAGCTCGGAAGAATAGAGGCTATAATCACCTCTATGACAAAGGCTGAAAGAGCAAAGCCTTCTATCATCAATCCGTCCCGCAAAAAGCGTATCGCTAAGGGTTCGGGTACTAAGGTAGAGGACGTAAACCGTCTGCTCAAGCAGTTTGACCAGATGCAGTCGGTAATGAAGAAGTTCACAGGCAAGAATAACAAGATGTCTCTGCGTAAGGCAAGAAAACAGCTTGCAGGTATGAATTTCGACAAGTTCACAGGCAAGGGCGGCGGAAATCTGCCGTTCTGACAGTTAAGCTTTCAATGCGGTCTCCCGCCGCTTGAATATATCAATTATTTTTTCGGAGGTGAATACAAATGGCAGTTAAGATCAGACTCAGAAGAATGGGCGCTAAGAAATCTCCTTTCTACCGTGTAGTAGTTGCTGATTCAAGATACCCAAGAGATGGTCGTTTTGTTGAGGAGATCGGTTTCTACGATCCTACAAAGGAGCCATCAGTTGTTAAGATCGACGCTGATAAGGCTAAGGACTGGATCGCAAAGGGTGCACAGCCTACAGATACTGTAAAGGCTCTCCTCAAGAAAGAGGGAGTTCTTTGATCAAAAGCTTAATGGAGGAGGAGAGACTGAGGGTCTCTGCCTCTGTTCCAAAGCTTTAACGGAGGTTTTACTATGAAAGATTTACTTTATGCTATCGCAGCAGGCCTCGTAGAAGAC
>JAEEGL016450253.1_pt1 | contig 10439 bp, 9 predicted proteins | sample 9134231 | NCBI WGS metagenome assembly JAEEGL01 (sample SAMN16246548, study PRJNA631951) | gut metagenome | biome: gut microbiome; feature: rumen; material: fiber-attached | host: Bos | place: Iran: Karaj | collected 2018-10 | reverse complement strand
CGCGGCGGACCCGGAAACGGCGGAACGGCTGCTCGGCGACCGGGTGATGAGCGATCCCGTCGCGGTGCGGATCGGGGATTATACGCTGACGGTTCTCAACGCCGTGCGGGATGAAAACGCCATGGTCATGGAAATGACCCTGGAGAATCCGGCGGGCGTAAAAGGACTGAATTACGACCGGCTGACGAACGAGGACAAAGGCGCCTGGTTCGCGGATGACGCGGAATACTTCTTCGTCGTGGACAGGGCCGCGGAAATGATGTATGTGGATATGCAGAACAGCACGGAACAGTGCGTGCGGATCTATTACTACTGCGTATTCTTTGAAAAGATGGCGGACGGGGAATCCCCCGTGCTGACAGCCGCGACCGTATCCGGGGAAGCGGGATCGGAAGAAAAAGTGTTTAAGCCGCAGGAAATCGTCATCCCGGCGGACAGGACGGTCAGCGTGGCAAACTTCGCAGCCGAAGACGGCAGCCGGATCGAACTGGCGCCGTTCAGCCTGAGAGTATGCCCGAATCCGGGAACAGGTTCCCCGGCCATCCAGATGGCCGAACCGGAGGAGGGCGACGCGCCGGCAATCGTACTCTCCCAGATGGATCCTGACAGCCTGAGCAGCCTGGTGATCGAGATGAATGACGGGGAAGCGTATACGGTGCTGGACGGAGGCAGGCTCGATAATACGATGTATATGTGCGGCGGACTGGGAGAAAGCTTCGCGGATACGTCGATGGTGCTGAACCGGCTGGTGGATCCCGAAACAGTGAAAAGCATCCGGATCAACGGAACCGTGTACCTGCCGGCGGAATAAAAGGAAAAACAAGCGGGAAAACATGATTTCCGCGAATCATCTCAGGCGAATCCTGGACATTACAGGATTCGCTTTATTGCGCAGCGAATTATAAAGCCGTTGCCGGACAATCACGCGCCGTGACAGCAAGGAGAATCAACAAGATGAAACCGGAACTGGAAAGACTCTGCCGGGAATACATCGTCAACCGCGACGCGGTGAAAAGCGCTTTCAAATGGGACAACAGCGCGCTTCACACCGTGTGCGCCAATATATTCTGCGCCTGCGGAAAAACGGCGGATACGGCGCGCCTGCAGGAGTGCCGGAAAATCATCAAAGACAACACGGGATTCCGGTCAAAGTTCCGGAGCGGGAAGGTCCGGGCTGTCCTGGCCGGCATGCTGTCCCTGGAGGAGAAACCGGAGGACAGGATGGCCCTGGCCAATGATTACTTCCGCCTGCTGAAACGGGAGTTCAAGGGAACGGAATACCTGGTGCTGACCGCATTCCTGCTTGCCGACCTGACCGAACGGACCCTTACGGAGGAGGCGGTATCCCGCGGGAAAGAGATCTACCGCCGGATGAACCGGCAGCACCGTATGCTGACCAATCATACGGACAGCGTTTTCGCAATGCTGATGGCGTTCTCCGGAAAGACGCCTGACGAGCTGACCGGGGAAACGGAGGTATGCTATCAGGCGCTGAAAAAGAAATTCTCCGGCAACGGCGCCCAGACATCCGCCCAGATTCTTTCCATGGCGGACGGAACGCCGGAAGAAAAAGCCCAGCGGGTGACCGATCTGTATGACGCGCTGCGGGATGCCGGAATCAGGTACGGCCGCTCTGACGAGCTGGCGCCCCTGGCGGCCCTTTCCCTGGCGGACACGCCGCTTTCAACCCTGGCGGAAGAAATCAAAGAAGCGGACGAGTTCCTGAAAACCCGGAAGGGCTTCGGCGGCTCCAAGGAAACAGACCAGGCGCAGCGCGCCATGTACGCCGTGATGATCGTATCCGATCAGTACGCGGGAACAGACCAGGTGAACATTACCGTCATGACCAATACGATCGACATGCTGATCGCGAAGCAACAGGCTTCCCGCGTCTCGTTCCTGATGAACCTGCTGCAATTTGCAGCCAAGCTGATCCCTGAATCGAAGAAGGAGCCGGAGGAAGGAACCGGGCAGGAACAGACCGGAAAGTGATAAAAAAGCCTGCCGGTCTTCGGACCGGCAGGAAAGGGAAACAGATTCCCGGATATCCGGCAGGGATGCTTAAGGCTTTGCAGTGCCGCATTCCGGGCAGAATTTCGTGTCGTTTTCACGGCCGCAGTTCGGGCAGATCCAGGTGGCGTCTTCGGGCTTTGCGGTGCCGCATTCCGAGCAGAATTTTCCCTCGCAGACCGTACCGCAGTTCGGGCAGGTCCAGCTGGCGCTTTCGGGTGTCCCGGAATCCTGGCCCTGTACCGGTTCACCTGTCGTTTCCACCGTCGTTACCGTTTCCGGAACGCTGGGCACATACGGAACGCTGGCGGGATCCAGTTCTTCGATACCGACCACGAAAAGGTTGAAATCTTCCAGAACGTCATCCAGGTTGGGCCACTGAACATAATTGCCGTTCATCTTGATGACAAGATGGTAGGTTTTTCCGTATCGATTCTGGCTGCCGGTGGGGACAGAACAATAGACGATGGACGATTTTCCGCTTTCCGTGATGTCGTGCCCGTAGACAACACCTGTTTTTCCGTTCGCCAATGTTACTTCCTTTGCGTCCGGACTCTTCTGGTCCTCCAGCTGATAAAGCGTGTACGGATTATCCGTCAGTTCAAGTTCCACTTCAACCGATTCTTTTTCACTGAAAACGTAGCGGAATTCAAAATTGTTGTATCTGGAACGCGTAACGTAAATATCTCCCTTTGGATTGCTGCCGTCTGACGTATTCAGGTGGAACTCGGGGAACGCCACCTTCACCATGAATGAAGTGTCATATTCATTCATCATCATGACGCCGGCATAGCTGTTCACATTCCAGAACGGTTCCATTCTCTCGTAATGCATTGCGCCGTACACACGGGTCGCTTCAGCGAGAATTGCCTCCGACAGCACCGGAATTTTCCGATCTTCCGACATATTTGTGCCCAGGTAATCCAGACTCAGGCTGATGATCATTTTGGAGCTTTTTCCGAATTCCTTTGTCGCGATCATGGCGTAGCCATCGTCGGAGGACGGATCGACGTAAGCCGCGATGCCGTTTTCGCCTTCCGCAATGATGTATTCATCCTTCGGCGCCCTGTTGAGGAACTCTTCCCAGGAATCGCTTTTCCTGACCTGATAGCTGTACTGGATGGCCTGCGTCGTATTCAGCGCGTGGACATAATCCGTATCAAAGGAGGACGCCAGCGCTCCTTCCGGGAACGGGAAACACAGGAAAACCGGCTCGGCCGGATTATAACTCGAGAAGAACTCATATTCGGAGAATGCCGAAATCCTGATCTCCGGATAGGATTCAGCGGAGAATACAGTCGCGTTGCGGTAAAAATCCTGGGTCAGTTCGCGCATATACAAACCGTCATCCGCCAGGGCCGACGCTGTGAACAGCATCAGCAGGGTCAACAATAAAGCCAACAGTTTTTTCATGGATACCATCCTCCTTTTCATTTTCAACTGTAAATCCACCTTCAGTGGAAAGGCAGTTCCATTATAATCATACACGCCGGAAAAAACAATTGTTACAATTCCCGGACGACGGCCCGCCGTCGTTTCCGGAGCTGTTTCCGGGAAAACGCCGCCTTGCTTATTGCCTGATTGCTGATATAATAAAACCAATCCGGCCGGATGAATAACAGAACGGGGATGTGTGAAATCTGTGAATATCTATGTCGATTATGACGACTGCCTGTGCGAAACCGGAAAGTATTTCGCCGATCTCGCTTCGGAACTGTTCGGGAAGGATATCCCCTATGAGGATATGCGGTATTTTAACCTCCAGAAAGCATTTGACCTGACGGATGAACAGTATGACCGGCTGCTGGTCAAAGGGCATGAACCGGAGGCGCTCCTGGCCTTCGGGGAAACGCCCGGGGCATCGGAGGTCATCAACGAATGGATCGGGAAAGGGTATGACGTGTCGATCATCACCGGCCGTCCGTACAGCACCTATGAGATTTCCCGCCAATGGCTCGACATGCACGGGATGCGGAACGTCAGGCTGTACTGCCTGGACAAATACGGCAGGGAAAATTTTATCAAAAACAGCGGCTTCAGCCTCCAGCCTGAAGATTTTTTCAAAATGAAATTTGACTACGCGGTGGAGGATTCGCCCGTGGCTTTCCGGTTTTTCGATCACCTGCCGGATCTCCGGGTCATGGTCTTTGACCGGCCGTGGAACAGGACGGCTGATTTTCCGAACGGCAACTACCGCAGATGTTACGACTGGGAAAGTATCCGGAGGCTGTGCCGCTGAAACGGCGGCGGGCCGGATTTCGGAATATCCGGATTTGACAACGGGAACCGATCCGATATAATCATGGTATCTCCGAAACGGACGCCGGAACGGATTCCGCCGGAACGGCGGGAACGGACGAAGCGGAATAGCAGCTTACGGGAGGAACGGAATGAACAGGATTTTATCCAGGATCGGCGCGTCGGTTGTGACCGTGACCGTATTTCTCTTCGCGGTGTGCATTATTGCCGACTTTTCGTTCGGGTCCTACCTGGTCTGTATGTTCCTGCCGATCGGGTTCATCATGACGACCGCGGGGATCCAGCATGAAAGTGGCGAGGAGACAAAGGTTGCCGCCAATATCGGGCTGGTGCTGGCGGCAGTGTACGCTGTCCTGATCCTGCTGGTCTATTTCGCGCAGACGACGTCCGTACGGCTGGAGGAACTGAATGACCAGGCTGCCAGGGTACTGGACTACAGGAAGGACGGTTTGCTGTTTAATTACGACCTGCTGGGCTATGGCATGATGGCGCTGTCCACATTCTTTACCGGGCTGTCCATGAAGGCGGAAAACAAGCCGGACAAGTGGCTGAAACGCCTGATGATGATCCATGGCGTCTTCTTCGCCAGCTGCTTTTTCATGCCGATGACAGGCATGTTCACGGCAATGGCCGGCGGCGGGGGCGGGAACGGCGGAAGTATCGCGTTGCTTTTCTGGTGCGTGTATTTCATGCCGATCGGCGTGCTTGCTTACCGGCATTTCAGCGATGAAAAAAGCCGGTAATCCCGGAAACGGGCTTCTTTTGTCCGGCAGAATCTGGTATGATATATTATAACAACCATGCGGGTACGGACTAAGCTGATACAGGAAGGGGAGGTTCCATGGCTTTTTTACAGATCCAGTTTTTTTCCGCGGCGCTGAACGTCGCCTCCACCGTCAACGTCATTCTGCCGGAGGCCAACCAGGGAATCGGAATCGGCGCGTCAAAGGACGGGAGGCCGCCCAAGGTGCTCTACCTGCTGCACGGCTACAGCGACGACCATTCCATCTGGATGCGGCGGACTTCCATCGAACGCTATGCGGCGAACCATAACCTGGCGGTGATTATGCCGGCGGTCAACCACAGCTTTTACTGCAATGAGGTCTACGGGGAAAAATACTGGGACTATGTCGCCGACGAGCTTCCGAGGACAATGCACCGGTTCCTGCGGCTGAGCAGCAGGCCGGAGGATACGTATGTGGCCGGCCTGAGCATGGGCGGCTACGGCGCCATGCGGCTGGCGCTGACCTATCCGGGCCGCTTCGCCGCCGCGGCGTCCTTCAGCGGCGCGGTGGACCTGGCCGGGGTATTTTACCAGCGGCACCGGGGCGCAGAAATCGACCGGGTCTTCGGGGATCGCAAAGAGATCAGGGGATCGGAATACGACCTGTTTTTCCTGATGGAAAAGAACGCGCAGGCCGCACGGAAACCCTGGCTGTACGTCAGCTGCGGAACGAAGGATTTCCTGTTCGACCAGCATAAGGCGTTCGTCCCCGCCCTGAGGAAGAACGGATGGGAAGTACTGGGCCATGAGGAACCGGACACTTCCCACGAATGGAGCTTCTGGGACAACCAGATCAAGGCCTTTATCGAACTGATTTTCGCAAGGGATGAATTGAGCTGAGGTACGGGACAGGTTATTGTTTCGCCCCGTCCAGTACAAACGACGCGATATCCCGGATGACATCCGGATCCACTTTGCCGCCGCGGGTGTATACCGCGGCGCCTTCTGTTTTTTGGCCGGGTACGAAGGTGTGGGTCAGTCCCGGATAAGAGATGAACCGCCAGTTGTCCTTTCCCCGGAGCGCTTCCTGCCAGAGGGAGAAGTCCGTCATCGTGACCTGGTAATCCTCTTCGCCCTGCAGCAGCAGGACGGGCCGGGTGATTTTTTCCGCTTCACCGGTGATGTCATACGCGGCCAGCCATTTCCAGTAGGCGGAATAGGTTCCGTCAACCGTGTCGTCCTCGGACAGGGAATCGATGTCCCGCAGCTTGTCCAGCTCCGCGAACATCCGGTCCTTTTCAGCCTGCTGTTCATCGGTGATTTCCGGCATCAGCGAGTAGAGGAATTCATACTGCTCGCGTATCAGGACATCCAGCGGACGGGGAGAGGCGGCCATCATGATGAATCCGCAGGCTTTGACCGGCGCATCCTCCAGCGCGCCGGCGACGGCCGGAATCGCGTTGCCGCCCAGGCTGTGGCCGAGCACCCAGATCCGGGCCGGATCGATCTTTTCCTGCTCCGCCAGCAGCTGCACCGCGTTCACGGCGTCCACGATATACTCGTCTTCCAGCGTAATCTGTTTATCCAGCGCCATCTTCATCCCGTACACATAGGTCCGCTTGTCAAAACGGTATACGGCGACGCCCTGTTCAGCCAGCCCTTCCGCGATATCCCGGAACGGTTTCAGGCTGCCGACCGATTCGTCCTTATCGCTGGAACCGGAGCCCTGCAGCAGGATCACGACCGGGAAAGGCCCGTCGCCTTTGGGAACGGTCAGGATTCCCGGCAGTTCCCCGTTCAGGGAGGGAACCGGCAGCGCTAGTTTCACGGCGTCATATACATCAGATGACGTTTCCTTTTCCGGGCCTTCATTGTATGTGCCGGTCGACAGGCCGGCAATCGCTCCGTCCTGGACAACCAGAATCAGATTCAGCGACATGGCGGAGAAAACACAGGGGATATTGAATGTCTGATAGCCCTGGACTTCGCTTTCAAAAGCGGAACCGATTTTTTCAATCGTTCCGAGCGACGCCAGCGATTTCGCCATTCCGCCGATTCCGCCCATCCGAACCAGCGCGGCATCCATTTCGGCAGACATCAGCCAGGCGCCGTCCAGCTCTTCGGGATGTTCTCCCAGGAAAACGGCAATCCATTCGTCCGCGTCCGCGGCGGTTTCCATCCGGCGCGGCCCGCTTTCCCCGGCGGCGAAGCCGCAGGCAGCCAGCATGATTACGGCCAGCACGGCGGCCAGGGTTTTCCTGATTGTCAGCATATCGGTTTTCCTCCTTCAGGGTGATCAGATTATGATTCTCCGTTGACGGTGATCTCATATTAACACGCTATGGCGGACTCGTCCATATCAAGGATTGTATTCCGAATTTCCCGAAAATTCTTTTGAAGCGGCTTTAAGTATGTTTTAGATTCCTCCTTTATGATCATCCTGTCATCAGATGACGCCGATGGTGAACCCGAACCGAACGATTAAAAAGGAGGAAAACCAATATGAAAAAACTGATCTCATGGATCCTGGCGCTGAGCCTGATCCTCTGCGCGGTGATCCTGCCGGCCGCGGCGGAAGAAGAAACCCGGACAGACACTGTGACATCCGCCAGCGTCAGCCGGAACGGGCAAGACGGCCGGGATAACGCGCCGGGCGGACAACCGCAGGGCGCCCCGTCCCGGAACGGACAGATGCCGGGCGGCCGCACGCGCGACCGGAACAACCGGCAACAGGCGCCTGCCGAAGTTCCCGGCAGCGTGACGCCCCCCGCAATGCCTGACGGAATGGCCGGCGAGGCCTCCGTGACGACGCCGGAAACGGCAGAATCCGCCGAACAGGCGGAGAACGCGGACAGCGCTGCCGCCCCGGAATCCGGAAAGACAAAGGAAAACAAGACAAAGGAAAACAAGAACAATACCCGGACGGGGAAAAAGGGAAAGGCCGACGGAACGGAAGCCGCGCCACAGATTACGTTTGAACTGCTGCTGGAAAAGGGCGTCATCTCCCGGGAAGTATATGACGCGATCATGGACTTTATCAGGAATTACACCGCTGAAAACGCGCCGGCAGCGCCCGCCCTTCCGGCGGAGGCGGAAGGCGCCGGCACCTGACCGCAATACGGAAACAGGGCGGCCCGGTACAACGGGCTGCCCTGTATTCATGAGATCCTCCGCCGCGTCCGGAATGACATCGGGAAAACGCGAAAGCGGGATCAGTCGTCCGATTTTGATTTGGCCAGGATAATCAACAGGCGAATGAAAAGATTGGCAATATCCATATAGATATCCAGCGCGGAATCCACCGCGTTGTCCACGGTTTTCGGATAATGCTGGGAACGGTAGATGTCGTAGCCGATATAGAGGCTGAAAATGCCGGCGGCGATCCAGTCCGTCACGACCTGGTCGACCCCGAAAATCAGCAGCACCAGCTCGCACAGTACCAGGCCGCCGAGGACGGCCAGCAGCGATCCGCCCAGTTTGGAGAAGAACTGCGGCGCGATCAGATAACAGGCGAACATCCCGACGGCGATCAGCATCGTATACAGGAAAGCGTATGTGACAACCTGGGAGTCCATACCGCCCAGCCCGCCGATAAACCAGGAAATCACCAGGCCGAAGGGGACGACCACCAGGTTGTAACCAAGGAAGCTGACCACCGGGTTATCGGAATGCAGCGCAACGATCGTTCCGACAATGGCCATCACCAGATAGCCGATCAGCAGGACCGCGGGGTTGACACCCAGGATGGATTCGCTGAACAGCGCGCAGAGCACGTAATTGACCAGCAGGCCCCACAGGAGCACGCCGATGATGACGCCGTTATATACCCGGTCGCTGATCAGCTCGCCGGATTCCACGGCGTTTTTCATGCGCGCTTCCCGGGCGGCTTTGCCCAGCAGAACGCCTGTGTTCGAGACGGTTTTCGCCATATCGGGAGCCGCGGAGCGGACGTTCTGCCGCGCCGGTTCCGCGCTCCGGGTTCCGGAAGGCTGCTTGATGATCCTTGCGCCGCACCCGGTGCAAAGGCCGGTCGATTCATCGACAGGGGACTGGCAATAGGGACAATTCATTCAGAACACCTCGATTCAATTACAGCAGGGGGAGGAGTTCGTCCCGGACGGCGTACATCCGGCTGTCACCCAGGCCGAAATCCATTTCCTTATAGCTCCACGCCGCACGGGAAATGCCATGCTTTTCAAAGGTGTCATGGATCAGCCGGAACCATTTTACGGCATCCTCCGGCCGGGCGCGGTCGATAACGCCGTATTCGCCGCAGTACAGGGCGGTGTTGTTCTTCTCCGCCGCTTCGATCGCGGACGCGAAAGCCTTTTCAAAGTAGTCGGCGGGAATGGCGGCCTCCTCAAAGGACTGGCGGAAATCCGGCGCCATTTCGGGAACCCAGGGCGCGCCCTGGTGCGTGAATGTCAGCGGATCATAGCAGTGGAAATTGTAGACGACGAGGTCATCGGCGGGAGCGGCAAGGGCCGGGACGGCAGCGGCGCTGTTGTTGTGATAGCTGCCGATGAGGATCAGCGCCTTCGGCGCGATGGGACGGATCCGCTTGATACAGGCCTGGGAGATCCGGTTCCAGGTATCGATGAAGGAAGCGTCCGTCACTTCGTTAAGCAGTTCAAAGGCGACGTTTTCCGGATCGTAGAATCTGCGGGCAAGCTCCTCCCACAGGCGGTAAAAACGTTCCTGGTACTTCTCGCTGTCAAAGAAGCCGGATTCCGCTTCCCCGACGTCAAAAGAGAAGCCGGCGGTTTTGTGCAGATCGAGCACGACCTTCAGGTTCCGCTCCCTGCACCAGCCGATGGCTCGGCCGATCCGGCGGAAACCGTCCGGAATGAAATTGCCGTCATCATCCTCGACCACATTGTAGTCGATCGGAATGCGGACATGGTCCAGCCCCCAGGAAGCGATCCGGTCCAGGTCCTTTTCCGTAATAAAATGCTCCAGGCGGTCTTCAGAGTAGTCGCACTGGGAGAACCAGCCGCCGAGGTCGACGCCGCGGTAGAAGCCGAAATCTTTCATTTTCATCGGGATATCCTCCAGTTCTGTCATTGGTGGGGATATTATACTGTATTTCCCGGCCGGTTTCAATGAATTTATACGCAGCAATACGGACTTTTGCCTTGCGGGAAAGCGCCCGCTGTGTTAAGATGGGCGGGTAGAAAGACGGGGGAAAAGCCCCGAAACAGCGATGTGCTGAGGAGGACGAAAACGGATGCAGTACGGTTATTTTGACGAGAAAGCCAGAGAGTATGTCATTACCAATCCGAACACCCCCGCTCCGTGGGCGAACTACCTGGGTTCCCCCGATTACGGTGCGATTATCACCCAGAACGCCGGCGGCTACAGCTTTGTGAAGAGCGGCGCGGCCGGGCGCATTCTCCGCTATATGTTCAACCAGTTTGACGAGCCCGGCCGGTATATCTACCTCCGG
>JAEEGL015297334.1_pt1 | contig 10439 bp, 3 predicted proteins | sample 9134231 | NCBI WGS metagenome assembly JAEEGL01 (sample SAMN16246548, study PRJNA631951) | gut metagenome | biome: gut microbiome; feature: rumen; material: fiber-attached | host: Bos | place: Iran: Karaj | collected 2018-10 | reverse complement strand
TGGAGATAGGCATCCGTACCACAAGGATCGTCGATACCGGCGGAAACGTGAAGATCATCAACAACCACTCCATCAGCGCGGTCATCAACCAGACCAAGCAGCTGTCCGTCGCGAAGGCGTACATCTCCATCGAGTACGGAGAGTCGCTGCAGCGCGTGGAACTGGTCATACGCGACAACCTCGCCAAGATCAAGGAAGCCATCCCCCAGATCGTGGAGGGTCCCTTCTACAAGGGCGTGGATGCGCTGGGCGAGAGCAGCGTGGACCTGCTGTTCATGGCCAACTGTAAGGAGGAGGACATCTACATCGTCCAGAGGGCCCTGAACAGAGAGCTCAAGCTCCTCTTCGACGCCAACAACATCAGCATACCCTTCCCGCAGATAGTCGTCAACGAACCTACGAAGTTCGAGGATGCGAACCTGACCCACAGGGAGGAGAAGGAAGCGAAGAAGTTCGTCGAGGAACAGCAGGAGATCTCCAAGGAGATGGAAGAGGTCGCCGAGTGAGCCTCCTGCCCCCAAAGTCTTTCGGGATCCCGCGCGGGAACGCGCGGGTCCCGTCCCTCTTTTGAAATATCGTTGAAAGAAAGGCGGAACGCGATCCGCCGATGATATGTGCCAGACTTCAGAAGAAGTCCGTGAGCTTGCACTTCTTGACCCTGTCGTTGTTGAACAGAGAATCCATTCCCAGCTCCAGGATCTCGATCCTTTCGCGGGTGTAGTCCGACAGGCCGTACTTCTCGCTCACTTCCTTGGAGACCTCCAGGTACTTCCTCACGCTGGCCTGGTGCACGGTCATGGTAAGCTTGTTCCCGCACTCGCAGACACCGGTCAGCGGGATCCTCCTGTACTTCATTCCGCACTTTGTGCATCTGAGGCTCTGGGTGGAGAACGATCTGAAGTTCCCTATCATGTCGGGCATGAAGTGCTTGTCGATGACCCTCGTGGCCACATCCTGTTCGTTGACGGCGCGGATCTTCTTTCCCAGCGACAGCTGTCCGTCCATCTTGTCCCTCATGGTCTCCAGCGTGGTGTACGCCGAATGCTTCGGGCCGTCGTTGATGTCGTAGGTGTCGTGCGTGAACCCGAGCGTCTCGTACTGCCTGTACGTCCCTATGCGGCTCGCCACGAGGTCCATGATCTTCTCCACGTCCTTGGTGTCCCTCATCTCCATGGCCGCGCGGTAGAACTCGATCGGATATCTCCTGAGGCAGTCCACGTTCTGGGCCTCCTTGTCGATCTCCGACGGGTCCAGTCTCGTCGTCAGGACCAGGGGGGCATCCATGAGTCCGCCCCTCCTGTCGGGGAGGTAGACCTTGGAGAAGTTGATCAGTCCGTCCAGGAGGAGCATGACGCAGTCCTCGTCCCCGTCGCAGTTCCTCCTCTTGGCCGCATGGAAGTAAGGGTGCGCGTAGCATCCCGATGCGGTGGTGTATCCGATGAGACGGCAGAGGATGCCTCCGGACGTGTGCGGTGCGAGGGCGATGAACATCTGTCCGATGAGGTCGTTCCTGTTGAAGTCCTCCTTCATCTCCGGGTTGTAGAACCTGTCCATCCCGTAGAGCTTCTCCAGCATCTCGTCGATGAACTTGGCCACGCTCACCATGTACTTCCCGCATTCGACGTTGGGGATGAAGTCCTGCGGTTTGATCTCCACGATCTGGTCCGGATCGGTGAGGGGCTGGTAGTTCCAGTCGTGCGTGTATCCCAGTTCATGGGCCTTCTCGATGGAGAGTCCGATCTCCCTGGGCTTGAAGTGTGTGGTGGGGATATCGGACATGTCGAAGCGTATGGTGCCGTCCTTGTAGACTCCCAGGTCGTACCTCTGTCTCAGGATGGCCTTCTCCAGGTCCTCCGGTACCTTCAGTCTTGATATGAGCTCCTCTTCGACCTTCAGGTCGCTGACGCCGTTGATACCGAGGAGCTTGCATGCAGCCTCGTATTCCGAGATGATGTCGACCTTCATCGGTTCCCTGACCGATTGGAAGTTGCCTTCGCTGTCCTTCTTCACCGTCGGTTCGGTGTGGGCACCGCATTCCCTGCACCACGAGCGGAACGTGGTCCCTCTGCAGACCGGGCACACCCTGGGGCACATGACGAGGTCCAGTGTCCTTTTGTTGGATGAACGCAGTTTGTCAATGGCGTCTATGACGCTCTTGGTGGGGGTGAGGGCGGTCTTTATCGGGAACAGACCGTGAAGGATGGGGGAACCCTTCCTGTCCTTGGCCTTCTCCGGCCTTCCCATCCTCATGCCTATCCTGCTTATCGCCCTGGCGCGGACCTCTATGCCCAGCGCTGCGGACACGGCCTCCAGCGGGGTCTTGCCCTCCAGGTCGCGGACCTCCTTGACGGATGCGCCGTCATGGCACAGACCCAGACACTCGATGAGCGGTTCCCCGTAGCGGGGGTCTATGATGACATTGCCGTCCTTGACCTTGTGGAGCGCTCCGAGGTCCTCCAGGACCCTCTTGGACAGGGCCTCCTTGGGGACGACGAGGGTGCCGTCCTCGAACCTTCCGTTCTCGAGGATGAATCTCCTGAGTCCCTTCAGCCTGTCGACGGCCACGTCATACCAGAAGAGGTTGTAGTAGGGGTGCATGGGGACGCCCATGGTGCGGGACATCTCCTTCGCCCTCTCCCAGGTGGGTCTCTCCCAATCCTCCGGGAGCTTGGATTTGGCATCCGCGGCCTCTCTGAGCCTGCTCATGTACAGGGTCCTGACGTCATCCTCGAAGGATTTCTCCTTCTTCGCCTTCTTTTCCGCGTCCTCGATCGCATCGATCTTCGCCCTGATCTCGGATTCGGCCTGGGCCCTGAGCTCGGCACCGATCTCCTTCTCCTTCTCCTTCTCGAAGTACGCTTCCAGCTCCTGCACGTGCCATTCGATGGGGTATCCGCACGGGATGAGGAAGTGGTTGTTCTCGCAGAACTCCCCGAAGGGGATGAGCACCTCCCCGTTGTCGGTTATCTCCGACACCATCCCTTTGACGGCCTTCGCTTCTTCGGATGTCTGGCACTGTACCAGGTCGCCGTTCTTCAGCAGTACGATGGGTCCGTCCAGCTGATCGCAGGGGGTGACCACGCACGCCTTTCCCGGCCTCTCGATCTTGAGCTGCGTCCCCAGTGCGGGGAACTCGTCCAATATGTATGTGCTGGCGGGGGAGAACGCCAGTGACGCCAGTCCGCTGGTCCTTGCCCTGCCGTATCTGAGTCTGAAACCGCCGACCTCGCTGGGGTGTCCGAAAATGGGTCTGCCGGCGACTATGTCCTTGAGGTACTTGTCCGATTTGTGGACCGTCCTGGCCTCGTCCTTGTTGGTGGCGACCGCGGCCCCTTTCATCTCCAGATACCTGTCCATGAAATCCCAGCCCTTGAGGCCGAGCTTCTTGACGTGCTTCTGCAGTTTGGCGGCCTTGAGGCACATGCCCTCAGCGACGACCAGGCACGCTCCTCCCCTGACCTGGTTCGTCGATATGCGCGGGAGGTCCCTGAATCCGGAAATCTCCATCTTCTCGGTACCCTCTCCGTCGATCATGATGGGGCAGTTCCCGACTATGAGCCTGATCTCCTCGTTGGACGGGGAATATTGTATGTGCTGGCACTGTTTGTAGAGCGGGATCTCCTCCAGGAACCTGTCGATCTCTCCCTGGGTGGGCTGGTACGCTCCGATGCCCAGCTGGTGCCTGACGACGTCGGCGAGCAGGACGCTCATCGCCTGTGCCGTACCTCCTGCCGCACGGATCGGACCTGCGAAGATGAGGTCCACGAACTGCGTTCCGTCGGGGTTCTGTTTGATCTTGGTGTCCGCGATACCTTCCAGCGGTGCGACCAGGATACCTTCGGTGAGGACGGCGAGTCCCACGCGTATGGCGCGGTCCAGTGCCTTCTCCGGCGGCATGCCCTCAGAGTGCGCCGCCATATATTCCGCGGTCTTCAGGGACACGAGCTCCCTGTTCCCGTACTCATCGGTGAGTCTGCGGATCTGTTCGGCGACGCCTGTGACGTTGTACTCCTCGAGGAGCTTCTCGACCCTCGATGCCAGGTCCTGCGCCTGCGGCACCTCGACCTCGGTCTTCGGATCCCTGCCGACGCGCCTGGCCTTCCTCGCCACTTCATAGCATACCTCATTCTTGGCGGCCAGGTCATCGAAGTATTTGCCGATCTCTTCGCTGAAAACGAGTTCCGGCATGTTCATTCCTCTTCGGGAGCGATCTCCTTCCTGACCTTCCTCAGCTCGGCGATGACCGCGGAGCGCAGGGATTCCATATTCTCGCCGGTCTTGGCCGAGAACACGATGCGTCCGGGAGTTCCCGATTTGAAGACGTCGCATTTGCTCTCGGCGATTATGATCGGTACGCCTTCGAATCCCCTCTGCAGGGAATCCAGCAGCTTGAGCTGTTTCTCCATCTCGTACCCGCAGGTCTCCGACGGATCTATGACCACGAGCAGGACGTGGGTGAGGTACTTCAGCGCCAGAACGGCCTGCTTCTCGATGTCGTTGCGTTCCGAAAGGTCCCTGTCGAGCAGACCCGGCGTGTCGATGATCTGGTATTTCCTCCACTCGTCGTCTATGTGGCCCACTATGATCCCCTTCGTGGTGAAGGGGTACGGGGCGATCTCTGGGGTGGCGCTGCTGAGCACGGTGACCAGGTTGCTCTTGCCGACGTTGGGGAATCCCGCGACGACCACGGTGGGTACGTTCGCCTCCACCGAGGGCAGGTTCCTGAACTTGTTCTTGCAGTCCTGCAGGAAAAGGAGGTCCTTCGAGATCTGGCCCATGAGCGAGGACGTGCGGCCGTAGAACTGCCCCCTTATGGAGTCGATGATCTCCGGATCCTTGCTGCGCCTGATGTTCCTTAGGGATTCGGTCTTCAGCTTCTCCATGCGGTTGTAGGCCCAGTTGATGGCTCCGAGGGACTTCTTGTACTGGTCGAGTCCGATGATGATATCCACGAGCTCCGGGAGGAAGTCCTCGTCCTTCTCGATGCGGGGGAACTTGTCCACGTAGCCCTTGAGCGCATCGCTGATGATGTCCCCCGATGCGGTGACCTTGGCCAAGACGGTCTTCTTCTTTCCGTCCAGGAAGTTGGATCCCTTGATCGAGATCTTCGATGCTCTGTGGAACGCCTTGTCTAAGAGCTCTTCTGCGGTCAGCACCGTAGGTATCCTGTACGTCTTCTCGGCCATACCCATTAGACTGCCGACTTGTTAATAAACCTTATGCGCGCGATCGTTCGTCCCCATTCCAGCGTGTGAAGGTCATCTTAAAGAGCCAGAGGTCGGATTTCATGTATTCTCTCGCATTGAAGCATGACGGAACGGCCTCGGTGGGGATGTTCTCGAGGACGATGCCCGCCTCCGCCTTCCAATCGCCGCGGTCGCCCCCGAAGAGGTTGGTCGCGGCGGAGATGTTGAACCTGACGGAGATGGCAGCATCCACCTGCGTGTCGTCAAGCATCTGCCCCAGCAGCTTCGGTGCGGAGATGCCCGTGTAGACCATGGTCCTGAGGAACACGTCCTTGTAGAGGAAGTCGATCCCGGTGAGCCCCTCGGGTGAGGAGATGTGATCTCCGATGACCGGCAGCATCGATGCGATGTATCTGAGCACGTCGCTGATCAGTTCCGAGTCCACCCCGAGCATGATCTTCATGCCGTAGTGCTGCGACTGGGAGTAGTCGGTCAGTTCGAATTTCACGAATGCGCATGCCTCCACCAGGCATTTCGACACGCAGTCGATGAACTTCTCCACGATACGGGCCATCACCCTTTCGGCATACTCGATCGCCATCTCGGCACCCTCCACGCGGTCCCCCATCTCGTCGAGCACCTCTACCGCGGCATCCTTGGCGAAGTCGATGAGCAGCGTCTTCAGCATCGTGCCTCCGGGGAAGTCCCCGTTGTTCTTGGAATCCTCGGTCCCGGGCATGAACGACCAGTTCACCGAGGCGTCCGTCGTCCTCTGCCAGGTGCGGTCGTTGTTGGCGCTGTCCTTGAGGGTCGGCGTGCGGTCGATCTCCCTGCCGTAGGTGTCGTACAAGGTAAGGCGCGTTCCCGAACCGTCGTTCCTCAGGGCCTGTCCGCCGAAGTATACGACCGTCCTCTCGCGCGGTTCGAGGATTATCCTGTCGAGGGATACCGCCTTCCTGTCCGCACCCGAGGGCACCAGGGTGTATCCGAGCAGGTTGATCGACGAATCGGTGTTGTTGTACAGCTCAGCCCATTCGTTCCCGCTGTCGTTCCCTTCGGGGTTGAGTTCCACCTCGTTGATGACCAGCCCCGTCTCCACCGGCAGGTCGTACTTGGCGTAAAGTCCGAGCTCCAGGCTCGCCTTGTATCCTATTGCAGGAAGGATGATGTTGTTCAGCGTCTCCCTGACCCCGGGGATGTCGTCGGTGCTGACGTCGATGGTCTGGTACTGTACCAGTTCGGGGATGGATCCGCTGAACTCGACGTCCCTGATGTGTCCGCTGATGCTGGCGAAGCGGGTTCCCGAACTGAACATGGGGTCCAGATCCAGCAGGAACGCCCAGTCGCCGCCCCTGGCGCCGGCGGACACGGTGATGAACTTGCCGATGCTGGGCTTCTCCTTCAGTGCGAGGGTGGCGGAGATCGACGAACCGTTGCCGAGGTCCTTCTCGGCCGTGACCCTGACGTAGTTCTTGGTGTTCTTCTCCAGGGATCTGAGGTCGGTCTCGATGGTGACCTTCAGGCCGAACACATCGAATACGAAAGACTGCGAACCCAGCATTATGCAGATGTCCTCCAGGGCTATGCCGCTCAGTATGTCCTGGATGACGTCGTCCATGATCTCCTCCAGATAATCCATCGGGACCGAGATCGCCTCGTAGAACCTCTGCATCGTCCGATTCATGAAGTTGCCGTATTCCACGACTGCCGTTGTGCATACGTTCTTGACCAGCTCCAGCCCCTTCATCACATACTCCATGGGTGCCGTCAGTCTCTCCATCATCCTGGCGAGCACCTCCTTCAGTATCCCGGAGGCATCCTCGAATATTGTGTTGCTCTTCTGATAGGATACGCCGGAGAGTGCGTATCCGCTCATGCACGCTATGTCCATGGTCGCATCGATGTCTATGTGTCCGGTGAATATGCAATCGGACAGTGCCAGCTTCTCAAATATCGGGTTCGTGGACGACACGGTGTAGTCCACGGATCCCTTCACGTTCACGGTGAATACGGACGAGTACCTTGCTGCCCTGTCCTCGTAGAAGCCGATGTAATGCGTGTTCCTTCCCCTGTTGTGTATGGGGTCGGTGATGCTTATGTCGAGGTCCCTGGTGTCGAAGACCCTGAGCCTCTCGGTGTAGCGGATCCCGTTCCCGTCCTCCATCACGAACCTGTCGGTACCCGGCAGTTCGGATACGGCGCTGTAGGGATTGACGGATATGGACGCGATCATCTCCCTGACGAGTTCCAGCGCGGTACCTCTGACGCGGTCCTCGAGGTGCAGACCTCTCAGGAACCCGCCCACGGTGGATGCCAGACCGAGGGCGATCGAGCACCTCTTCTTCGCATCCAGGAATATCGACAGATACTCCAGGTGCTTTTCCACGTCGGCCTTGTAACGTTCGGGCAGGTCGCCGAAGTCCATCTGGCTCCTGATCTGTTCGGCGAAGGACGCACGATTGCCTTTGGAGAACGGCATCATCATCTCCACGGCCTTATCCTTCATCTCTTCGAAGATGTCCGTGTGGAATATCTCGTCCTTGTTGTCCAGGATGGTCCTGTACATATCGGTCATAACAGGGTCGGGGATGTCGCAGTCCTTCACCGTCGTTATCGAACCGTCGACGAATCTGTCTAGCGCTCCGGAGACGGCCATCTCCATGCATCTTTCGAGTTCCTGGGCATAGCCCTCGGAATCATAGGGGTCCAGCGGGATCCTGACGACCGCGCCTTCGCATGCGCTCATCGCCACAGTCTTGAGGGCATTGGACAGGAGTTCCCTGAGAGGATTGGTCCTGTCGCGGTATTCCCTCATGAAATCGCCCCATCCGTCCCAGAGGAAGAGGTCGTTGTACTCCGATTCGACCGTCAGCTTGACGTTCACGGAGTATTCCGTCCTGACATCGTCATCGGCCTCCACCGTGTACGGATAGGGTCCCAGCGTGACGGACTCCCCGTATACGCTGCTGGCGAAGAACCTGTACTGGTAATCCTTGTAGCCCAGTTCCGACATCTGGTATTTGATGTATCTGACGGCCAGTTTGGCATCCAGGTCCCCATCGGTGAACACCTTGTAGATGAAGGCGCACAGGTTGAACAGCATGTCCGCGAGGGTGTCGGCCGCTTCCACGATATTGTCCAGACCGAGGTACTCCAGCCATTGGATGGCGTACTCGTCGACCTTCTCCATCAGTGCCTGCGAGAACAGTGCGCCGAGATCGATCACCAGACATCCGCCGTCCAGCACGATCATGTCGCCCAGGTCCGCATACGCGTGAACGAGCAGTTCGCCGTCCGGGCAGTCCCTGAAGTACATGGCCTCAAGGATGTTGACGGAGTTGGCGATCGCCCTTTCGACATCCGCCTCGGTTATGATGGAAGAGGTACCGAAACTGCCTGAGACGGACCTCTGTCCGTAGCCGTTTATCACCCTGTTCGTGGCCAGTGCATTGAGCTGATATTCTACCATCTGGCACAGTACCGAGCCGTCGCCTTCCGCAGAGAGTTCGAACATGGTAGCGGCCTCCGCGACGAGGGGAAGGGCGGAGGTCGCATCCGCATCCATCGCGATGGTCTTGCGGGTGGAGGTGCTCTCCGAGGTCAGGAGGAGGGTGACCGTGCCGGTCACGGTCAGGTACGATGCGCGCGTCATCCCGTCGGCGGCATCCGTCCCCTCCATCCTCATGGACCTGAGCCCCAGTTTCAGGTCGTGTCCCTCGACCTCGGTGGTCACTCCCTTGAACGTGTTGGGGAAACGCTCCTCGAACATCCGTTCCATCATCTCTCCGAAGATCCCGGAACGGTCGACGAGCGTACCGCTGGATGCGGAGCTCACCTTCGTGACGATCGATCCGAGTTCCGACCTTATGGTGATCCTGGCGCGCTCCAGCGCATCGTCCACGGTGTCGAATTCGACGTTCGCGGAATCGGCGTTCTCTGTCCCGCGTTCTATGTCCGCGTATATCACGCAGTAGAACGTACCCGTGACGAGAAGGGCCACGGCGATGAGCGCCATCGGCATCTGACCCTTCCTTCCTGCGCTGCGGCAGCATCCTTTCCTCATCATACGGAAGGATTCCCCGTATGCGGGGTTATAAGCGGACTGCTACAGTTAGCGACTTATAGCGGGCTGAGTAGGTCCGAGTACCACCCGCAAACCATTATATTATGTGCGCCCATACAACAGTATATAGGTAGGGTAAAAATGCCTGGAACAGTGAAAAGTTACGGACTGCAGAAAGGACTCCCCAAGAAGGTGGATTCCATCTGCCCCGAGTGCGGTAAGGTCATCGAGGCCGAGTACTACGACAAGGACGGAAAGGTCTACGCGAAGAAGACCTGTCCCGAGCACGGCGAGTTCGACAATCTGATCTGGTCCAACACCGAGTTGTACCTCAAGGCGGAGGAGTACGCGGTGGACGGAATCGGTATCGACAACCCTGAGACCGGCGAGAAGGTCCAGATCATGATCGGAGACAGAGCCGTCCCTCTCCACACCTCGACCATCCTGGCCAACGTGGATCTGACCAACAGGTGCAACATGACCTGTCCGATATGCTTCGCCGAAGCAAACTCCTCCGGTTACGTCTATGAGCCCGACTACGACACCATCGTCAAGATGCTGGAGATGCTCAGGGCCCAGAAGCCTACCAAGTGCCCCGCGGTCCAGTTCTCCGGAGGGGAGCCCACCATCCACCCCAGGTTCTTCGATATCATCAAGAAGGCCCGCGAACTGGGATTCGTCCAGATCCAGGTGGCATCCAACGGTCTGTCCTTCAGGGACATCGAGTTCTGCAAGAAGGCGGTCGAAGCGCACCTTCACACGATCTACCTCTCATTCGACGGAGTGACCGACGACGTCTACATCCAGGCAAGGGCAAGGAAGATGTTCCATGTGAAGAAGCAGGTCCTCGAGAACCTTAGGTCGCTGCCCAAGCACCCCTCCGTGGTACTCGTCCCCACCGTCGTCAAGGGAATGAACGACAAGCAGCTGGCCGACATCGTCAAGTTCGCATTCGACAACTCCGACGTCGTCAGGGGAGTCAACTTCCAGCCCGTAGCTTTCACCGGAAGGATCACATCCGAGGAGCTCGAGAGGGGAAGGTTCACCATACCCGACCTGGTCAGGGAGTTCAACGAACAGAGCGGATGGACCACCGATGACGACTGGTTCGGCGTACCCTCGGTAGCGGGCATCTCGGACTTCGTCTCGCAGGTGCTCGGAAAGAGCAAGGTGACGTTCACCGTCCACCC
>JAEEGL014640703.1_pt1 | contig 10439 bp, 9 predicted proteins | sample 9134231 | NCBI WGS metagenome assembly JAEEGL01 (sample SAMN16246548, study PRJNA631951) | gut metagenome | biome: gut microbiome; feature: rumen; material: fiber-attached | host: Bos | place: Iran: Karaj | collected 2018-10 | reverse complement strand
GTTATAGTCATAGTTCTGACCTGTATGCGCCAGCAAGCAGTCGAAATACTCACGGCATTTGTTAATCACTGCGGCAAGACGGATAATCTCCGGTCTTGTGCCTACTATGATGAGCAACTTCAGCTTGCCATCATTTCTAAAATGCTTTATATCCATAGTCATTATACTTTTTCAAATTTAGAGTCCCTTGGCAAGGGACGGCTATAATGCAGGGTTATACTTTCTCAAAAAAAGTGTCCGGCTTCTCTGGGTCAAATATCTCGTTACAGTACATTACCGTCACCAAATTTTCAGTCTCGGACAGATTGATGATGTTATGCGTATATCCGGGCAACATGTGAATACACTGGATGTTATCACCGCTTACCTCAAACTCTATAACTTCATCGGTACCAATCTTACGTTCCTGGATCAGCCCATGTCCAGCAACCACGATAAAGAACTCCCACTTGGTGTTGTGCCAGTGCTGACCCTTGGTGGAGCGTGAGTTAGACAAGGTGATACAGCATCCCTTGAGTGACCGCCAGCTCACTGCCGCCAAGCGACAGCTCAAAGGCCAGATAGCCATCGCCTGCGACAACCGCGAACAGTATGCCCTCGACTTCGCCCGCCACTACCTCCACTACAGTCGCGAGCGCATCATCGACCACCTCCTCTCCCAAATCGATGCCATCACCGCCCCCCAAGTCCAGGACGTCGCCTCCCTCCTCTTCACCCCAGACCGCCTACACCTCCTCACCCTGTAGGCAGGAGACACGATGCGACAGTTGGCCGTGTTTTAATGCAACAGTTGGCCGAATAAAAAAGGGTATGAACAAACATCTATTTAAATTAACAATTAAATATTTGCCCCTTTATATTTCGCCAAAATGATAGATTTTTGGCGATTTTGGCGATTTATCCAACTTATTTTTCGCCATTTTGCAACTTTTTTCTTCATTTTGGCGATTTATTCCAATCTTTTTTCTTACCTTTGCAACATACAAATCACATTGAGTATGGACAAGGATTTCATTGGACGCCAGGAAGAGCTACAACTTCTTAATACAATCAAAAACTCTGGAAGAGCAGAGTTTGTGGCCGTCTATGGCCGTCGTCGTGTCGGGAAAACCTACCTAATACAGCAATTCTTCGACAATCAGTTCTCCTTTTCTGCCACAGGAATCATAGATGGCAACAAAGATGAAGAACTTTTCGCTTTCACAAGTGCCCTCATCAATGCCGGTTACTCTGGCAGCCAACCTAAGACATGGCTCGAAGCCTTCGACATCTTGAAATCCGTCTTAGAACAAAACCCTCACAAAGGACGACGGGTCATCTATATTGACGAACTACCCTGTTTTGACACGCCCAAGTCTGGCTTTGTCCATGCCTTAGGTCATTTCTGGAACACTTGGGCCTCACTGCACAAGGATATCATACTCATTGTCTGTGGCTCCGCCACCTCATGGATGATTGAAAATATTGTCAATGACCACGGTGGGCTTCATGACCGCACCACCCATACCATTTATCTGCGCCAGTTCACATTGGCAGAGACCGAATCCTATCTGCAGACACTCAAAATACGCTGGCCGCACCAAATCATCGTTGAAACCTATATGATGCTGGGCGGGATACCCTATTATCTAAGTTTGCTCGACAAAAGGCAAAGCCTCGCCCAGAATATCGACCGTCTCTATTTCCGCAAGAATTCTGAACTGGGTCAGGAATACCGTCGCCTCTATGCATCTCTGTTCAAGTCCCCAGACCCCTATATTCGCATTGTCGAGGTTTTGGGCAGTAACAAACAGGGACTAACCCGTAATGAGCTTGCCAGTGCCATGAAAGTGTCGTCCAGCGGAACATTGAGCAAACAGCTTGAGAATCTGGAATATTGCGACATCATCCGTCGTTATGTTACCAAGGTCAATGGCAAGCCCAAGACCAATGAGGCCTATTTCCAGCTGACCGACCTCTTTACCCTCTTCCATCTGACGTTCTCTAAGAAACTGACAACGGAAGACTACTGGGAGCAGCGACTCAACACCCCCGTTATCAACACTTGGCAGGGACTTGCATTTGAACATGTCTGCATGGTACATATCCGTCAGATTCGCCATGCACTTGGACTTGACCGCATTGCCGTCGAATATTATTCATGGCGCAGTTCTTGTACTCCCAAAGCTCAGGTTGACCTGATTATCGAGCGTGCTGACCGCCTCATTAACCTCTGTGAGGTGAAATATACCCAATCAGAATATGTCATCACTTCCGATGAAGACCTAAAAATGCGTAATCGGGTTTCTGCCTTTATCCGCGAGAGTAAGACCCACAATGGCATCCTCCCTACGTGGATTACCCCCTTCGGCCTCTCTAAGAACACTTATTCCTCCAATGTGCAATATCAGATTACTATGGAAGACTTGTTCAAATAGGAATTAACGTCTGCCATCATCCTTTAGCCCTCTTGTACATCTTGCCATAAGCTATACATATATTTCAGGAACTGCGCCAAACTGACCGTTCCTATAAGACTTACAAATAGAAGACAACTTATTTAATCCCTTGAAATCTGTGAGCGGATAAAGTTCGTAAGCATCATCGAAATCTATCATGTCGTCGGCCACTTCCGCCTCGACTAACCACCCGTACAAACGCAGCATCCCCCGACTCAGTCCACGAAGAGACTAAATCGGGGGATGCTCATATATTGCCGATGTGTGAGGCCGACCATCGCCGACCCCACACCTTCTTTCACTTCATTCTTCAGCCATCAGACATCTTACTTCTTCCTTCAGACATCTTCTTCGTCAATTCCAAAAGTTTTCTAAACTTCTCCACCCTTTCCGTCTTCATCTTTCCAGTATTCATCACCTTTCTATTGTGGTGTAGCCAGTTACAATAGAGCCCTCTTTCAGTATCATCATATCGAGACGGATTCCGTTTGTTGGTCTCAATAAACACAACCACCTCATTATATCTTGCATTCCACTTCTCGTCTTGTGTCATCTTCTATTTCAGCCCTTGTAATAATGTCTTAAAATTATGACAGACTATGTCTTCAGAAAGATTGAGCATCGACAATACCTCTTTTATTTTTGTTTTCACATTATATGGTGCATCAGTTTCTGTCAATAACCTTTCTCTAGGAATAGAATTAATTATTGTCCGCCCATTTTTGGATAAGCACATAGCTTCATTAACCGAAAAGTAGTATCCTTGTTTCAATATTGCAGGAATTAGTCCAATCGGCCCGCTATACCAATGAAATATAACGTTCTTAACCTCGTATTCACAGAGTAATTTCAACAATTCAACCTCGGCTTTGCGAGAATGTACACTGACTAACTTCTTTTTGCCACTAATAGCAGACAACAATTCACGAAGCACCACTACTTGTTCATCTTTTGTAGCATATCCTTCCTTTGAAAAGTCAAGTCCTATCTCGCCAATGTATGACGTTTGATCAACCAACCTTTTAAAAAGCGGCACCTCTCTCTTACTTTCAGCGGCCAGTAGCGGATGCAATCCAAGAGCAAGTCTAATATGTTTATACCCTTTCAAATGAGGCTGTCCAATCTGAAAATGACTGGGCAGATTAGTCATACCAATCACAATATCACCCGCTTGCTCCTTCTGCCTAATATAGGCTTCAGGTTGCGGCATCATATCAAAATGACAATGCGTATCTATCATCATATTCCAAACATACCTTTCACTTCATCAGAAGCCCCATCTCTAATCCATTGCTTAATTTCATCACGCGTTCTCATCACCACTTTTGCATATTCTTCCAACTTACCCAGCGGGAGCGGTCCATTGACAAGCAAACCTCGTTCTATCTCGTGGAGAGATAAATCTCTTCTCAGATAAGAGGCAAGGGCAGGCATGTCTGGAATATCCATAACACCACGTTTATGCGAGTTAAAAATATCCGTTCCTACAGTTTCTGACTCCCCTATCTTATGCAGTGCGGCTCTTCTATAAACACACGGCATACACACACCGCAATGCGAAGCATGAACATCATCACGAATATCTTTTCTCGTTCCTCGTTTACCGCAAGAACAAGAATAGGGATATGCTTTCAGCAACAATTGGCGGTCAGCACACCCTTCAGCCATCTCCCCTTTGGTGCAGGTTTGATAGTCATTAATAATGGAGTGGTTCAGTCCAATAGTCCTTAGGAATACATCCATCAATTCCAGGAAATGCGGGTGAGTCGTTCTTGTACTACAACTGCTTCTACGAGAAGGTGTCAGAGGATAATTCAGTGAGATAGTGCCATTTTCAGGAATATGAACGGGCATCACATCATCAATAGAATCTGCCACTAGCACCGCCATACTGAGAAACAGAAAAGAACGGGAGCGCAATGTCGTTTCTTTGTCGTATTCATTTCCATGAATGTCATGTTTCCCCATATCCACTCTAGTTGGGATATGAAAGTAATGGTGGTATTTCTTTTTTAACTCCTCTAATATCTCCTCCTGATCGGTCTTGGCACCTTTGAACATGGAATCAGTATGAGACACCAGACACACCTCATCATTCAAATTATGAAGCTGATTGATGGCACCTATCAGCGAGTCCATACCGCCGGAGAAAAGATTCACCACTTTGTGCATCTTCCTGAATGATTCACTATATGCTTTCTGCCTACTTCCAAACTTATATAGCCGTCTTAGTGTTCTGCGTTCAAAAGAAACTGTCCACAGGTCACCTGTCAAGAAACTCAACGTTTTCTCCAGAGCATCTTTACCGTTATTAAACACATCAATTTGATCAACAGGGAAGCAAATTTCGATTTCCCTGCTCCAACCGTCAAAACCTATTGTCTCCCTTGGAAGGAGAATATCTATACCATAAACGATGCTTGCAACAACAAACAGATCAAAAGCGGTTCCGTCCTGCTTTCTTGTAAACCCAAAGAGGTTACGGTAATCTATATGGAGTGGCACTTTCGTCACTTCAGGAGAGCCATAGCTCAACACTATACCCGCAAATTCATACGGATTTCGCGGACGCATTATCGAAACATTAACCTTCATAGTTCTCAAACTCTTTCAGTGTGTCACGGAAAATCTCTTGCATTAGTTCTTTCCCGTAGTCCGATTGCCAGTCTATCTTTCTTAAGTCACGGTGCTTTGATGTGGTTTTCGTCTTCTCAGCTATATAGTCCTTCAGATCTTTGTAGAAGCCTTCTGTTTCCCTAATTCCCTTCTCTTTGATAAGTTTTTCGTAGAAGTCTGTACAAAGATGTTCATAGAGATAGTATCCAAAGTATTTCACCAAAAGTTCTTCTGCACCAAAGTCCTTGATGGCAGCATCAAATCCGTCTCCCAGGTCCTCTAACGTTTCTGCACCGGCCCCAATCTCTTCTAAGAGGTCGCGCATCGCAGCCTTTGCAGCTATCTCATCTAATATACCAGCTTGCTCCGCACAGTGTTCTAAGATGACATTGATAGCCTGATTGGCATCTTCTATTTCAACGCCACCGGATATCAGATCCAAAGCCTGTGTGAAGCCGTAGTTCTGGACGTTTCCAATAAATGCGCCCAATTGTCGTGCCGCTCTTACGCCAGCACGCCCTCCTGTGCTTGAACCACCAGATGATGCTCCATGTGAACCACCTAAGTGGGAAACGGTATGCGACATTACGCTACCAAGCGAACTCTTAGTAGGATGCCCGCCATTCACCGACCGTGTCACCGTACTGCTCAATGACCCCCAAGTAGGATTACCTTTCAGACCTCCGTATGCTTTCGATGTTCCCATATTTATTCTTTCAAATCTTTATAATCATCGTGACTTTCTGCTATTCTCACAACAATCTCCTTAAGCGCTGGAGTCTTCTTATAGCTCGCTGTCGAGCACAACGAATGAAATTCATTGCTGCACGAGCAACCATCATCAATCATATACTCAAACAGATTGAATATCTGCTTTCTTTCTGCACTATTGGCTGTCGCCCGCTTAGCAAGTTGCAAATACAATTCGTGCTGCAAATTATCCTGCAAGCTCAAAACATCTCTTTTAATCTTTTGGTGAATAAGTGCATCCGCCTGTCCCTTCACCATCAGCGAGGTAATAACAGACGTAACTATTGGCGGAGTCATAGCATCCGACAGGGATTCCAATCTGTCACGAGAAATCCAGAAATAGTCTCGTAAATCGACATCAGCCAGTTTCGGTTCTGAATCAAGCCATGTTAATATCTTGGCATTCTTCCAGACCTTATATTTTTCACTAATTTCGTGCTCTCCTTCTTCGTTTTTCTTCTCCAGTTCCTTCAAGGGAATAGCATATCCCTTATTCTGCGACTGCCATTTGTACAAGTTCGTAAACATACTCTGTTCAGCATATTCCAAAATCATCAGTTTGGCGAGTATATCTACACGGAAATCAGTGAGTTTAGCGACATCTGCCAACTTCTTTCGAAGCACAAACGTATTTAGGAATCGTTTAATCTGCCTCGGATTACCATCAAGATTTCCAGCAATCAGAGGTGAAAGTTTAGAAATCAGAGTCACTTTGTCTTCCAACCTCTTCCTAACCATATTGTCTGTGACAATTTTCTTCACCTGCTCTATTCCGAACACACTGTAGCGGTCGGTTTTTCTATACTCTTTGAATGCCTCTATAACATCACCCATTCCGTCCTTGCCAAATTCATCCTCACAAAATAGAAGTGTGATATACGTTTCTACTTCGGATTCTGAAAGTTTAGGCAGGTTATATGGAATTTGGATGAGTTTTTCCAGATAGTCAACCACAACACGTTTGTTCTCTTCCGCTTCATCTCGATCAATCAAATCTTTATAACGATGACGGATTGCATCTCTCACAATACGTTGGTCTGCTCCTATAACAAATGCGGTATTGTCAACATTCAAGAACAACTTGATAGCCTCGAGATTATCTATAATTCTATCGGGCAGACAGCGGTCCAAATCATCAATCAACACGACAAGTTTCTTGATATTTGCCTCGTCAAGCATCTCCTTGAAGTCATCTCTGAATTTGCGAACCATCTGGTATTGCTCTTCCAACATCACGCCATCAGATTCCTTCAGATACTTCTTTTTGAACTTATCGTAGTCAAGGTCTTTTATGGCGTCCGATATTTGTTGAGGGTCTGAAGAAAGTGACTTAATCCTATCAAAGATTTGAGGGCCAAGACTCAACCCTCCAGTCATGGAGGCTGCAACAATAGGAATCGCAACGTTCTTAACCCCAAAGCCAATCGCCCTCATCCAGTTTACCGATTTGGCGAGTTTCTTTATCTTGTTTTTAGCTTTTCTTGGAATCGACTTATTCTCTTCAAAGCTTTTTAGGATAGATTCTATCAGTGCAGCCTTGGCATCATCATATCCTTCAAGTACCCAGCCGTTGAACTGAAGACATACCGTGGTCTTGTCATTCTCATCATCATAGGCCCGTTTCAGCGACTCCATAATGCTAGACTTACCACTCCCCCAGTCACCAAAAACACCGATGGTAATAGGAAGCATTTCAGGTTCATCAATAAGACCTTTAATAAGGTTCGCATGAACGTCAAATCCTAAGTAATCTCTTTCTGCTATATTATCTGACCACATATTTTTATAATAATTTGCTTGATTTTACCATTCTTCACTCAACTGTCATTGACGATTAATCTCCTGTCTTATGATTTCCCTCAGTTTCTGTCTATACCCTACCATTTCCTGGTCATCTCCATTAACATGCAGCACATGGTTCACCTTGCCCAACAAGTGGTTAAGATATGACTGCTCGCTAAACGGATAATGCGTATGTGGATAATGTGCCGTCAACCCATATCGCAACAAATAATACATCTCCTGCCTAATCTTCTTTCTGTACTTTTTACCGACTTGCTGATACTCATTCACAACAATTCCTGTCACGTTTTGCGACTGGTTCTGGTGAAACACCTTGGTCTTTTCATTGTTGATGGTAAACCTTTCATTGTGCATCACCATTTCCACATAACCCATCAATTGGCCATATTCAAACCGCCTCATTGACGAAAATGTAAGGTCATCAGCATACCGTGTATAGGCAATACCTTTACTATGGCAAAAAGCATATATCATCTTGTCAAGGCGTTTCATGACCAAATTAGACAGCATCGGACTTGTCGGTGCGCCTTGTGGCAATGAACCATCCAGTGTACAAAGATGTGCCAGCATTCCAGCAACATCTTTACCATAACCTAAGTCCGCAAATACAGCATACACCTGTATCCATCGTACGCTGGTAAAGAAATCCTTCAGGTCCATACATATCACCGTCCTTTTCCCCACATGCGGTCTGGCGTTATCCCTGATGTCACGATGCGGCATAAATGCTGTAACCACAGGCAACACGTCATTCAACACACCTGGTGACATGAGTATGTTATTTAGAATCCATGTCTGAATTTCCTTCAGATTAGGCAACGGCTCGTGGATGACACGCATCTTGCCATTTCTTTTGGGTATCCTGTACTCTTTATAAAAATCTTCTTTGCATGTGCTTAACACCTGAACGTAATCAAGATCATACCCCAACAATCCAGCCAAATGTGGCTGATCGAAGATAATCGGGACTTGATGCTGTTGCAATATGTCTGAGTATGCAAGAATCTCTGTTATCTTTGCTTCTGGCACACGCATGCTGTTCAGGCTTTCAGCTAATCGCTGTCTGTACTCAGAATATTGCCCATTTGATAAAAAAGAGGGATCAGCCATTTTACGATGTAATTATAACTAGCATTGATTGCGATAAATGAAATTTTAGCGCCCAAGCGATAAAATGTTCATTTATCGTGCTTGAATGTAGATTCTTCGTCGCCTGACGACTCGCCAGACCTACCTAAGACATAGGAGTTACTAAAATGGCCTCCCCCTCTTTTAAACATATATTTGGGTATATAGGTGTCGGCAATGCCCATCTGTACTCTTCGTGCAGAGTAATCGGGAACAAAGTTACCATACATACCTTTTCTACCAAGTTGCTTATTGAGGGCTGAGAGATAACCACAGCCGTCTTTTGACAACAACAACCTTTTACCTTCTTTGCATACATATCCGCATGACAGTAGTTTTTCAACCACTGCAAAAAGCCTTTTCGTGTCATTACCACTAGCTTTTAGGAATGGTCGGACATCACTCTTGTTACGGATATACTGTAACAGTGCTAACTCGTATTCAATATCTGGGATAGGGCGTATTTCTGCCATGCCAATAAATAGGGAATGTATTGTTTGGACATCTTTTCAGGCATACTAAGGCTTCAGAGCCTTTGAACCCGAAGTTATAGCTCGTAATTTTGAAATCTTTTTCTATCTGCTGCATTAGCCAAGTATTCTTTCGCAACTTATAGCCAGTATAATAGTCACTGATACCACGATTACATCTGTAATTGTAGAATATGGGGACATGAAGATTGCTAAGTTTCTGAATACCCTGTTCAAGGGCAACTATACACATAACAACCATTTTTCCCGCTATAGTAGGCTGAATTTGTATCAGATCTCTCATACAATCATCTGCCGTTTGCCCCGTTCCTACAAAATCATCAACAAGGATAAACAGCGAGTTACTGATGTTTTTCAGTTTTTTTAAATCGCTTGTACTGTTTAAGATATGAACTGGTTTAAACAACTGTCGCTGGACAACTGGGTTCTTTATCTCATAGAGAACAACTCCTGAACTCTTACTTTTTCTCTGCTCTGCCTTTTCAATGCAACGGATAACGTAGTAATCCTGATAATTATTAAACTGGTTCAAAATTCTATTCAGTTGCGTTACTATATCTGCCGTATAATCCATTATCCATAGAAAATGTTCTGTTAAATCAATGAATAATACTTTCTCTAGATCTGTCATCCGGCCAAGAGTCGCCACATATGCATCAAATACAGATTCGTAACCTACGTACTGGTTCCATGCTTTTCTATTAAAAAGCTCTGTCATCAGAAAAACATCGTCTACCGTTACTAAACTCTTTTTCTTCTTGGCATAACTTTTCTTTAGATTACGATTCCTCACTGAAGTTGTCATCTTTTCTTCTATGTTCAGTTTGCTACTATTTCATAGCATGTTCCTCACAACCACCGCCCCCTACGGTTTTCCGTAGGGTCATTATCTTCTCATCCCCTCCATCTCACTCTCCACCATCTTCATCAGCCTAGGCATCAGGTCCTCAATCTTTTGGCACTTCACCTTATTGAAATGATAATCAATATCGTCCAGACAACTTCTGGAGCAGCGAGCATAAAGTGAGTTAACTCACATTTTGTCGAGTCGCGACAGAAGTCAACGAAGTTAATTCATTACACAACTCTTCATCCATATCACCGGCATATCCCGCGGCAACGAGGGCGATGGCGGCAAGTTTGCGGGCATCCTTATTCGCTTTTAAATGCGAAGCACCCAGTATGATGGGTAGCAGCTCATACTGGATATTGC
>JAEEGL014473226.1_pt1 | contig 10439 bp, 7 predicted proteins | sample 9134231 | NCBI WGS metagenome assembly JAEEGL01 (sample SAMN16246548, study PRJNA631951) | gut metagenome | biome: gut microbiome; feature: rumen; material: fiber-attached | host: Bos | place: Iran: Karaj | collected 2018-10 | reverse complement strand
GGACAGATTGTCGCCTGCGACCTCTTCGGCAACGTCCTCTGCTATCTGGCGGGGACCAAGCTCCCCAACGGGCGCGTCTCGGTCCACCTGTTCGCCACCGCTCCCGGCAGCAGGGGGAAGGGGATCGGCACCATGGTCCTGAACCGCTTCAAGCAGGCCGTCCTGATGGATGGATTCTCCTCCGTACAGCTGGAGGTCAAGGAGCGCAACACCCGCGCCATGGATTTCTACAAGCGCAACGGCTTTGTCCCCGTCGAGTACCTCGAGTCCTTCTACAACGACGGCTCATCGGGAGTCAGGATGGTCTGCGACCTGGGCTTCACAAACTGTCGCACATAAATACAGCCTGTACGTTCATGTGAACATGGTGAACGAGGCCGACGCTGCCGCACTTTTCGTGGAAGGATACGGATACTACGAGTCCAAGGACGAATCCCTGCTTCCGAAGGCGTTCGACTGTTTCACCCGTGCCGCCGATATGGGCAGCATGGACGCCGTGTACTACCTCGGCGTGATGTACTACAACGGCTTCGCCGCCGAGCAGTCCTTCGAGAAGGCCATGGAGTGCTTCTCCAGGGCCGCGGAGGCCGGCAGCCAGAAGGCCACCTACAACCTCGGCGTGATGTACGAGGGAGGCAAGGGCGTCGACCAGGATTACGCCAAGGCCATGGATTACTATCTCAAGGCGGCCGATATGGGCAGCGCGAAGGCCATGTACAACATCGGCACCATGCACCGCGACGGCAACGGAGTCCCCCAGGATTACTCCAAGTCCATGGAATGGTTCAGGAAGTCCGCCGCATTGGGATTCAACAAGGCCCAGTTCAGCATCGGCATGGCGTTCCACAAGGGCAAGGGAGTCCCTGTCAACGAGTTCGAGGCCATGAAGTGGTTCAAGCTCGCCGCCGAATCGGGGCACCGCAAGGCACAGCTCATGGTGAACGTGCTGAAGAAGCAGATCAACGTTGTCACCATCGACATGTCCTGATAGAATCAGTACACTTATGTATCCCGTCGGCCATGTCGTTAACATGGGTCTATCCAAGAAAGATCTGACGGTCGATGACGACGGGATCATCATCGACAACAGCCTTGTTTCTTTGAACATACCCTTTTCCGAGATTGAGGACGCCATCCTCGTCGACGGGGCATCCTTCAACCTGGGACATGTAGTTTCCGGTGAGAAGACCGACCGCAGGTACATCGGGAAATACGTCAATTCGGCGTTCGGGATCTACACCATGTACTCCTACGCCGACGTGGACAGGTACATCGTGGTCACCTACGGCGGGGGCAAAACTCTGGTCTTCAACATGCCCACTGCATCGGCCACCGAGACCACCGCCCAGAAGATGGGTGCCGTCGCGGAGTGATTCTGAAAAGTAACCGGCGGGCCTTGGGGCCCGCCTAAGGATTTTCACTGATACATCGAGTCGTCGATGTGCTCGTTCTGCAGATAGTACTCGGACTTCTGCTTCTGGGCATCGGAGATGTCGTGGGTCATACCCTTCTGGTAGGAGCCGTAGCGCTGCTTGATCTGCTCCTCGACGGGCTCCGACCTCTTCTTGGCACGCTTCACGTGGTCGGCGGTGATGTACTTGGCCTTCTCCATGACGGCGATGTCCCCGGCGGCCCTGATGAGTCCTCCGAGCTCCCTGAGCCTGAGGGTCAGGGCATTCATCTGTCCGTCGAGCTTGGCACGCCTCTTTCCTTCGGAGATGATCTCCTCCACGGCATCGATGGCGGCCGGGGGAACGTGTCCGTCCATGGCGATCTCCTGAGCCACGAACTGGGCGTACTTGGCGCGGTTGTGGCTGTTGTCGGGCATCGCCACGTCGACGAGGACCTCGTATCCGTTACCGATGATCCTGGACCTCAGCGGGGACAGGATGTTCTCCAGGTCCTGCATGTTGCAGGCCGCCACCAGGATGAAGTCGCAGGGGACGTTCTCCACCTTGACGCTGGCTCCCGATGACTGGGGGTTCCTGCCGGTGATGGGGAACTTCTTGTCCTGCATGGCGGTGAGGATGTACCTCTGGAGGCTTCCCAGGTGGGAGATCTCGTCCACGAACAGGACTCCCTCGTGGGCCTCGTGGATGGCTCCGGGGATGACCCTCTGGTAGGCGGGGACTCCGATCTTGTCGTGTCCGCCGTAGGGGTCGTGCCTGACGTCTCCGAGCAGCTCGGTCTCGGAGGCTCCGGTGGCCATGACGAAGGGGTTCCTGTCGAGTTTGACCAGGGTCTTGGTGTTGGATTTCTTGCTGAGCTTGTTCCTCTTCTCGAGGGCCTTGGTGTCAAGCATCCTGACCTTCATTCCGGCGCGCTCGAAGACGACGGTCTCCTCCACCCCGTTCTGCACGCGGATGGTGTTGACCCTCTCCTTTCCGGCGGTCATCTGGGGGGAGAGGCCGGTGGACTGCAGGATGCCCATGATGTTGACGCCGAAGGGGTTGTTGCCTCCGGTGCCCTGTCCCTCGAGCTTGCTCCTGCCGCAGCTGGGGCAGTTGACCTCCTCGGGGGAGGAGATGTGCCCGCATCCCCTGCAGAGGTATCCGAGCCTCTCGGCCACGCTCTTGGGGATGTCCTCGGGGTTCACGAGGGTGCCGTCCGAACCCTTCTCGTCTCCCTCCTCGCTCTTGACCTCGGCGGCCTCGATGACGTTGAGGAAGGGCCTCTCGGGATTCTCGGGGTTGTGGGATACGCGGATCTCCTGTGTCGCCTTGGGCAGGTTCATGGAGATGGCGCGTGCGATCATCGACTTACCGGTTCCCGGAGGGCCCACCAGCAGCAGGTTCCTGCGCTGGATGGCCGCGATCTTGGCGAGGCTGATGGCCTCCTCCTGTCCGAGGACACGGTCCAGGGGGTCGGCTGGGATCTCGATCTGCCCGGTGTGCTTGAGCTTCTCGACGTCTTCCCAGACGTTCACGGTCACTTTCTTTGGCGATGGCATGATAGTTCACTTTCAGAGCAGGTCGGTCCTGGTCCAGATGGTGATCTCGGCGGGGAGCTTGGCGATCTTGCCCTTGTTCTTTCCCACCAGGGTCTTGATTCCCTTTCCGGACGAGATGTCGAGGATGTTCTGCGAGATGACACCGTCGAACACGATGGTGGTGATGTTCTCGGCGGAGGAATCCTTCAGGTAATTGGCGAGGTTCTTGACCTCGACCTTGTCGAGGATGTTGCCCTCGGCGTCGATGAGCACGGAGTTCTTGGTTCCAGAGATCTCGGACAGGATGGCCCTGTAGTTCTCCTGCTCCTCGGTGAGGACCTTGTCCTTCTTGGAGGTCTTCCTCTTGACGGGGGCCCTGATGGCCTTCTTGGGCTCTTCCTCAGCAGGTTCCTCGGTCTTCTCCTCTGCGGGTTCCTCGGCGGCAGGCTCTGCAACGGGTTCCTCGGCGGCAGGCTCTGCAACGGGTTCCTCGGTCTTCTCCTCTGCGGTCTCGGCGACCTCTTCCTCGACGGGTTCCTCGGCGGCAGGCTCTGCAACGGGCTCCTCGATCTTCTCCTCGGCGACCTCGACCTCGTCGATGACGATCTCGCCCTCCTCGGTCTCGGTGATCACGGATTCGGTCTCGGGCTCCTCGTCGGCGAACCTCCTCCTTACCCTGACGGGCTTCTCCTCTGCGGTCTCCTCGTCGAACTCGGAGTCCCTCCTGGAGAATTCCCTCTTCTTCCTCTCGAACCTCCTTCCGGTGACGCCCATCTCCTCGGCGGTCTCCTCCGCGGACCTCCTGGTGTGGCGCTCGCGGCGGTTCCTTCCCCTGGAGTCCTCGTCGTCTCCGCGCTGGCGGCGCTCGCGGCGGTTCCTGCCGAAGCGGGAATCCTCCTCGGAATCGTCGCCGTTGGCCCTGCGGATCTTGAAGGAGCGCTCCTCCTCTGCGGGTTCCTCCTCCTGGACGAACTCCTCCGCGTTCTTGCGGACGTGGCGGTCCCTGAGGTCGTTCTCGGCGTCCTCGGACAGCTCCTTCTCCTCGAAGGAGAGTCCGTTCATCTCCATGTACTGGTCGCCGGGCACCTTGTTGCGCAGGCATTTGACCAGCTGTTTGGCGGAGAGCTCCTCGACCTCGTGGGCGCGGGGTGCGCGGGCGACGTAGTCGATGTCTGCGGTCTGGAAGAGCTCCCTAAGGATGAGCTCTCCTCCCCTGTCGCCGTCCACGAAGGCGGTGGTGACCCTCTCCTTGGAGAGGTCCTGCACGGACTTGGGGATGTTGGTTCCCTCGACGGCGATGGCGTTCTTGATTCCGGCCCTGAGGAGGTTGAGGACGTCGGACCTGCCCTCGACGATGATGATCGCCTCGGAGTTCTTCACGTTGGGTCCGGCGGGGCAGCGCTCCTTGCCGTAGGTGGTGATCTCCTCGACCTGCAGGGACTCCCTGATGTTCTGTGTGAGATTGGAACCGCTTCCCTTGGCCTGGTCCATGAGGATGCCGAGGAGCTCCTTGGCACGCTCTGCGATCTGCTCCCTCTTGGTGACGCGGACGTCCTCGATGCCGACGACCTTGATGGACGCCTTGCAGGGACCGACGCGGTCGATGGTCTCGAGGGTGGCGGCGATGATCGCGGTCTCGACCTGGTCGAGAGAGGAGGACATGTAGAGGATACCCTCGGACTTTCCTCCCTTGGAGACGATCTCCACCTCGACCCTGCCGATCCTTCCGGACTTCTGCAGGTCCCTGAGGTCGAGGTTGTCGCCGAGCAGACCTTCGGTCTGTCCGAAAATGGCGCCCACGACATCGGGTTTGTCGACGATTCCGTCTGCGTTTATCTTTGCTTTGACTTGATATTTGATTGAACTGGGGTCTGATACTCCGCTCATGAAACCACTCCGGGTTGTTATTCCGGGAAAAAACCTACGGTTTCCTGTTCCGCAGTACCATTACTGCATTTACCCATCTTTCAGCCTAGTACAGGCCGTCCGGGTAACGTGTTTCCATCCCATTTTTCTGCCGCAGTGTCCTCATCGGATTGTCGGCTTTGATGCGCAGGAGCCTTGCTCGACCGCGCGAGTGATAGTGATTGTGAACAGGAAAACATCCAGTGTTTTCCCTGCTCCTGACGTATATTATTACGGTAAATATAGGTTGTTATTTTGCGAAGACTTTATAACACCGACAGGGCGGGAGGAAAGGCCTGTTGACCTCACAGATCGGTCACCGAGGCCCCCTCCGACGCGAGGAAGTCCCTGGTCTCGCGGTCGCAGGTGAAGTAGATCACCTGGATGTCCTCCGACAGCTGGGCCAGCGCTTTGCAGGCAGCCTTCTTCCTCCCGCTGTCCGAGGTCAGCAGGATATCGTCGAGGATCACCGGGGGCTTCTCCTTGGAGAGGCTGAGCGACACCGCCATCTTGACCGAGAGCTTGACCTGGTCCTCGAGACCGCTCGACCATTCCTTCGCGACCTTCTTCTCGCCGGTGCCGCGGTCCACGATGGCGAGCTCGGTGTCGCGGGGATCGGTGCTCATGCTGTACCTCCCGTCGGTCATGAGCGACAGGAATCCGTCGGCGCGCTCCATCACCTCGGGGCGGTGGCTGCCGTAGGCTTCTTCCGAAGCCTTGTCGAGGATGAGCTTTTCCATCATGAGCCTCGCCCACCTGTAGCAGGCGTCGTAGACCTTGTCGGAGGCGTCGGAGCTGGCGGTGAGGGCATCCTCCACGGAGGTGTCCCCGCCGATGTCCTTCAGCGCCTGGTCGATGCTAGATAGTTCTTCTTTGAGAGCGGAGAGGTTGGACTGTGCCGTGGCGTACGCCGACTCCGCGGTATCGGTGTCGACGGGAGCCTCCGGGACGTTGGAGGTGCTTGCTTTGAAGGCCACGATCTGCGACCTGACCGAGATGAGCTCCTTGGAATCGTTGATAGCCTTGCGGTATCCCTCCTCGCCATTGTATCCCGAGAGGAACAGCTCCCTGGCGTCGGAGGCCTGCTTCAGGGAGGCCTCGGCTGCCTTCAGTTCCGAGGCCGCTTCCCTGTAAGATTCCGATGCGCGGAGCCCGTCCATGAGCATCCTCACGTCCGCATGGTATCCCCTGCGGGGTATGTCGAAGACCGCCGCGACCTGGTCGAGGGCCTCCTCCATCCTCCGGGCGGTATCGTTGTCCTGCCTGACGGGGGCGGGAGCGGGTGCGGGGGCGCTGCCGCGGGAACGCAGTCCGAAGACGGCGATGATCGCACCGATGGCGGCCACCGCCCCTCCCGCTATGACGTTCACCAGCGCGGCCACCGCGATTCCCACGATGGCCACTCCGGCTCCTGCTAGGGTCAGCATGGGGAGACCTCCCCTGTTGGCGGGAGCAGCCTCTGCGGGTTTGCTGCTGGTGCGGTAGAACTCGTAGTCCGCGGAGAAGCGGTCCAGCTGCTCTATCTTCTTCCTGTATCTCACATAGAGTTCGGGATCCCTTCCCTCGAGGGCGGTCCTGCAGGCGTCCTCCTTCTGCGATGCCCTCTCGAAGACCGTCCTGCGGTTCTTTATGTCTGCGTCCAGGACCTCGAGCTTGGAGGGATCGGTGTTCTCGGAGTAGGCGAGCGCCTTCTCCCTCTCGACGAGCGCTTCCAGCTTCTGGAGGTCCTCCGCCCTGTGCGCGAACGCGTTGGAGTCAAGGCGGTTCTTATCGGCGGTATCGAAGGTCGCCTGTGCGGATTCGAGCTGTGCGGTAAGTTCCCCCTTCCTGCGGACGAGCTCGCTGTACCTGTTGTCTCCGCTCTCGCGGTTCTGCAGCTCCCTGACGCGGCGGGCGGCGTTGTTCTCCGCGTCCACCAGCCTGGTGATGCCGCAGGTCGGGCTGCGGCGTCCGTCCGGTAGCAGCGCGGTGCGCTCCGAGTTGATGGCCTCGTACGCTCCGGGCAGGTCCCCTCCGCCGGGGATGGTGAGGAAGCGGTTGCGGATGCCGCCGTTCTCCAGGCGGTCCACGTCCCTGAGGTCCTCGGGCTGCATGGAGTAGATCGAGACGTACTCCTTGTCGTCGATGCCGCAGAGCACCGAGCCCACGCCGTTGCTCTTCTTACCGTCCTTGGTGAAGGTGACCCTGTCGCCGTTCTCGAGGACGACGTCGACCGAGCCGGAATCGCTGGTCTTCGGGGTCGGATAGCCGACCTTGGACTTCGGGAAGAGGGTGGTGGTGATGAACGACCTGAGGGTGCTCTTGCCCGCCTCGTTGGGCCCGTACACGGCGTTCAGTCCGGGCGACATCTCCATGTCGCGGTCCTTCAGCCTGCCGAAGGAGCCGATCCTGATGCGGAGGATCCTCATTCGCTCCCCTCCAGGATCCTGCTGACGGCGGAAAGCTGCGCCTCCCTCACGAGGTCGTGCAGCCTGCCGTGCTTGGCGAAGTACTCGAGGTACATCCTCACGTCCTTGGAGGGCGCGGTGCAGCAGATGGCGTCGAGAAGCTCCTCCTCCGACATGTTGTAGAAGGAATCGCCCGCCTTCACGACGGCGGAGGCCAGGGTCTCGCCCTGAGCGAGCTTTTCCAGGTCGATGTCGTCGATGCAGGTGAGCTTCCTGACCGTGGTGGGGCAGCCGGTCTCCTCCTCGATCCTCTCGGTCAGTCCGGCCGGGTCGCGGCGGATCGGCCTGTTGAGGGGGCCCCTGCCCACGATGTCGAGACCGATGATGGAGTCGGAGGGGATCTCCGCCCTCACGGAGGCGATGAGCTCCCCGAGGGTGGCCTTCCCGGTGATGTCGGCGGCCACCTCCTTCCAGAGGATCTCCTGCGTGGGGACGAACTCCGCGGATACGTTGCCGCCGTCCACATGCACGAGCATGCATCCCTTCTCCCCGGACTCTGAGATGTCGCGGCCCTGGATGTTCCCGGGGTAGATCACGGCGGGTTCGGCCTCCCTCAGCACCATCCTCTTGTGGATGTGCCCGAGGGCCCAGTACTGTATGTCCTTCCCGAGGAAGTCCTCCATGGAGCAGGGGGCGTAGCCTCCGGCCGTACCGACCTCGCAGTGGACCACGCCTACGGTGAAGACCCCGGGGGAGCCCCTCAGCTTTGCCACCAGGTTCTCGTCGGTGTGGGATCCGTCGAAGCTTATGCCGGTGACCTCGACGGGGGTTCCGCGGATGTTCACGCGGTATTTGGAAGGGGATGCGCCGAACTGGTAGACGTTGGGCGGATAGGGGATGCTCTCCGACCAGCTGTGGCGGGCGTCGTGGTTGCCGGTTACTATGAAGCAGGGTTTGGAGAACCTCTTCATCTCGGATGCGAAGAACAGGCGTGTGCGGGGGGTCTCGGTGAGCTCGTCGTAGATGTCCCCGGATATGACCATGAAATCCGCCCTGGCGATCCCGAGGTCGACGATCCTCCTGAACGAGGCGAAGGTCGATTCGTAGAACCTCTTGCCGAGGGCGGGGTCGTCGTGTCTGCTGCCCCAGCACCGGCTGCCGAGGTGCAGGTCCGCACAGTGAATGAAGGTGAATTCGCATCCCATGGGCAGGGAATATGAGTTTCCGACTCTTATAGAATCGGATGTTATTTTTCAGGGACTTGCCCGAGATCGGTGGGACGGAACTGCCGGCATAATTACCGGTTCACTGGACAGAGTAAGATAGAAATTAGCACCCGCCGACACTAGCGTGTATGATAAGTTCTCAAAACTCCCTTGAAAAATGTGACGAAACTGAAAAAACTCCCTTGAAAAATGTGACGAAACTGAAAAAACTCCCTTGAAAAATGTTATTTATTTAAAGCGGGATATATCTATCATGTTCAGAAGAAAGATTACCGATGCTCTCCTGGAGTGGAAGAATTCCGGTATGTCCAAGAGGAAGGCGGCGGTGGTCAAGGGCCTCAGACAGATCGGTAAAACGGTAGCCGTGAAAGAGTTCGCCCGCAGCAACTACGATAACGTGGTATACATCGATTTCAAAAAGACGGTCTCCGCAAAGGCCGCTTTCGAAGGGGATATCGACGTCGGAAGAATCACCATGATGCTCACCGCCGTTCTCCCCGACGCAAGATTCGTCCCCGGCCACACGGTGATAATATTCGACGAGATACAGGATTGCGCAAGGGCCCGTTTCAGCATAAAGGCGTTCGTGGAGGACGGGCGTTATGACGTCATAGCGACCGGTTCGCTCCTGGGGATCAGGGGATATAACCTCAAGGACCGCGACGTCCCGATCGGTTTCGAACATACGCTCCGCATGTACCCCATGGATTTCGAAGAGTTCCTCTGGGCCAAAGGCGTCTCCCCACAGATAATCGGGTATGTCCAGGACTGTTTCGCCGAAAGGAAACCGGTGGATGAACCAGTACATTCTGCAATGAGGAGACACTTCTCAGAGTACATCTGCGTCGGCGGAATGCCCGCTGTACTCGCCACCTTTCTCGAGAGAAACGACATGAATGCGGTCAGACAGAGTCAGCACGATCTGTTGGAACAATACCGCGACGACTTCGGCAGATATCTCGATCAAAATGAGAACGAGGCCACCGATACCGAGATGATGGGGCGCATCAACCAGGTATTCGAATCGATACCGTCCCAGCTGAGCAAGGAAAACAAGAAGTTCCAATACGCCATGATTTCCAAGAACGCACGGGGGAAGGCATATTCCGGGGCCATCCAGTGGCTTGCGGATTACGGCCTGATCAACAAATCCTACAACCTCTCCTCCCTGCAGCTGCCGCTGAACGGCAATAAGAACGAGTCTGTCTTCAAGGTGTACATGGCGGACACGGGATTGTTCGTTTCGATGCTTGACCGCGGCACCTATTCCGACATACTGTCCGGGGAACTTCAGACGTACAAGGGTGCGATATTCGAGAATGTCATTTCGGACATCCTCAGCAAGAACGGCGTCAGACTCTACTACTACCACAAGGACAGCGGATTGGAGATCGACTTTATATCGAAGCACGAAGGGAAGGTCTGTATGATAGAGGTCAAGTCGCACACAGGGAACACCAAATCGGCCAAGAGCATCCTGGGGAACAAGAAAGATTACGACCTGGACCTGTGTTACAAGCTCGGAAGCTACAATGTCGGATTCATGAACGGCATACTCACGCTTCCGGACTACATGGCTCCGCTGGTGGCCAAGGAACTGTCGGACGAGTGAGATTTCGCGGTTCTGAGCAGAACAGCTAGATGGGCGTGAAGCGGAAACGGATTCTGTACTAACCCATGCCGGTATGGTTGGATGGGTGCGACAGCTTATCTATCCCCGCAATAATATGGGTTCATTAGGGTGCCCCCATGAAGACCATCAAGAAGAGAGTGGAAGACGAGCTCGCCGCAGGGAACATCCGCAGCAACCGCGAATGTCCCTACCATCCATCCCATTTCAAGGGACAGAACTGTACCTTCTGCTACTGTCCGTTCTACCCCTGTGAGGATGAACGCAACGGTCACTACATCAGGGGCACCAAGATCGGAGACATATGGTCCTGCGCGGACTGTCTCTTCATCCACCGCGACCGCACCGTGGAATACGCATTG
>JAEEGL013199286.1_pt1 | contig 10439 bp, 16 predicted proteins | sample 9134231 | NCBI WGS metagenome assembly JAEEGL01 (sample SAMN16246548, study PRJNA631951) | gut metagenome | biome: gut microbiome; feature: rumen; material: fiber-attached | host: Bos | place: Iran: Karaj | collected 2018-10 | reverse complement strand
GGAAATGACAGAGTTTGAAGGACCGGGATACTTTGATTGTCCTAAATCAATTTTAAAGCTCCTGAGCCACACAGATAGTGAGTGGGCAAATGATTGGAGAAAGCATTGTAAAGAACAGGCAGAGCTTAAAAACACATCGCCTACATATATCAAAAATTCAAAAGTAGGCGATCTTCTGATATATCGGGACAGAGATATTCTTATCCATTGTCCGCCTATGGCACAATTCAGAACAGATTTCTGGAAAATGCTCGGGGAGAACCGATATGTCAAGAAAACTGAGGTTAATCCTCAGACTGCCGTAGCATTCTCGAGGGAAAACCTTGAGAACTCATTTATAAATGTAATGAATGAATCAGGAAGCAAAGAATTATTCAGCGGGATGCCAAACATCGTAAAAAACGGTGGAAAGCAGTTATCCGCTATTTTTAATGCCCTGTTTAATTCAGAAAACATTGAGTTAAATGAGCGTAGTCTTTTAAAGTTTGGTATCAATAAGGGTGAGCTTTGGCTTGTTTATGATGGAAAAGAAGTTTCTTTCCGGAGAGAAGTTGGCAGCCCTATACCTGAAGATATCAACCACAAAGACAGCACATTTTATAAAAAAGATGCTTTGTCTGGCATTTGCCAGGAGGCAGTAAAGACTCTTGAAGAGAAACTTGCTGCTTATACAAGGCAATACGGAGCAGATGATATCATACGCTCTGAGAAAGCATTTGCTGATGTTATAAACAATGTAAATGCTCAAAAGGAGGTGGTATAGATGGGTATGCATTCATGGATTGATGTATATGGCAAAGAAAATATCACCGACAGTGATGCTAAAGTCGTAATGCTTATACCAAAGCAAAAAAGGGCTTTAGTGTCAAAGTTCTTCGGGGTTTCTCTTGGAAAAGAAGGCATTGAGGGAAGATATGACGGCTACGGCCGGATATCAACGACCTCGATATATGAGGTTATTGCATTCCTCAATGTATGTTCTTCTGATGAGGGAGAGTATGATTCTTTGACTTTTTCAAATAGACTCTCAAAGGATACAAAGGCTGTTGCTGATTCCTTTAGAAAGCTCTATAAGGAAGGAAAGGTTCAGAGCCGAGAGAAACTAATTTCTTTATTGGATGATGACGAGCAGCTTCGTTACTTAGGGATTGATCTTGCCTGCTACGATGAAGATAATGCTCGATTGCCTTATCAAATAAAGATAACAGTTCATGACAATGTATCCTATAAAGATGTTCCATTCTCCATGGGTGATCCGGGACAGGGTTTTTGTAAAGTCCGTGTAAGTGATAAAGACTTATATGAATACCATGAGTTTGACTGGTCAGACTATGAGGAACCTTACGAGGAGTACCTGCGTTCAGACGAACGGAGCAGATATGAGAGCATTGAAGAACTTGAAGACGCAGAAATTGAGCGTCAGAAGTTATTGTCACTATAAGGAGGTGTTAAGTATGAATACTTTTCAAATTTTTCAACTTAAAGATCGTGAGGAAATAGACCGTGAGCTTCTTTTTACCCATTATGACACTCTTTGTAAAATGGGCAGAGAGGTTGAAAAGAAAAATTATAACAAAATTTGGGAGCAGAGCCTTACTATTGAAGGCTCTGCGAAAGAGATTCTGGAGGAACTTTTCTATATTTTCAATATGGAAAGACCAAAGGAATTTAAAGGACATTCGCTTTCTGTTAGCGATGTCATAATACTAAATAAAAATGGGCATGAATCTTACTACTATACTGACAGTATAGGATTCAAACGCCTAAGCAAATTTTAATGTAGAAAAAGAGCCGATCACAGATATGTGGTTGGCTCTTTTTTTTGTTGCATTTTAGGGCTTTTGGGTATATTATAAAAGCATACATATATTTTATTTTTTATATAACAAGTTCTCTTCGGAGAATTTTTCAAAGAAATCCGTTTTTCGGTATTTTTAAAATTATAGGAAAAAAATTATTTGTTATCCAGAAAGCACTAAATTAGCGTATATGAGCTGATAAGGTGCTTATTTTTGTGTGATAACAGTTTATATATAGTAGCTTCCACTTGTCAGGTGGATTATTAAAACATCCACTGACAAGAGTGCATTCTCTTGGATGTTTTCTTTGTTGAAAGGAGGCTATTATGAATAGCTTTAAAACTAAGGTCTCTTTAAAAAAGACCTTTTTTTTAAAATTAAGGGATATTTCTACGATTGAAATATCTGAGGATGATGACGAAGTTATCTCTAAAGATGAAATCATGGAAAAAATTCAGACTTGCAATAATATAAGAGAAATTATGACTTTAACCTCTTTTTATTTGACACAGGTCAAAAAAATCCCTATGGAAGAAAAACTCTCAAACATTGGCAAGGTGCTCTGCACAAAAGCATCTGTCAAATCAAATAAAAAGAGAGTTTTATAATCATTTTAAGAAAGGAGTGATTTTATGTCTGCGAAAAGCAAAATTGAGTCTACCATCACTTACGATGGAGACGCAAATGTCATTTGCAAAATGAAAGTTTTGCATAATGGTCAGGAAATAACAAAAAATATTTCACTTGATGAGTATATAAATTTATTAAGCGAAAATATTAAAATCAAATTGCCAGAGGTTAGTTCGGGCTTTTTACCTTGTGGAACGCTTGCCACATGGGTATCAGAGAAGAGTCGCAAGGCTCTTTTTTTTGTACCCGCTGAAAAGCAGCCCTTAAGGGTAAAAGACAAACTCGTTTTTATCCCCTGGCCCAGTATTTTGTTTCTTCTCTCATCCACCGGGGAAACTCATATGTGGGCAATGAAAGAGACAGATCTAATGCAAGTCAATGAAAATTCGAAGTTGTATAAGTGGCCATTTGGTCATGTTTACAATGACGGAAGACTCTGCACGGGCTCTGTAGAGACAAAATTGAAAGATTTAAGCCAGGTTCGCCTGGTTGTAGGAAATATTCTTTCCGGTGTAAACAGTCATTCGAACAATGGCGAAGACATGGGAAAGAATATACAAGCTCTTATTAAGGGCAAATTGGAAAATTATCCTCTTGATAGTCTTATCCCCGTTTCAGAAGGGGCAAAGACCATTTCTGAGATAATTTCTAATAATGAAAAAAGGAGAAAATAAAAATGAAGAAGATTTTTTTTAAAGCACTTATAGAAAACTTTGTAGGCAAGAATAGCCTCGGAAAGTGCGTACTTAACGAGGATTTCTTATCTCTTGATGATGCCATTAAGGCAGCTGAGTCCCATAAATATGGTGACACTTCCATCATTAAGGTACGTAAGTACCAGATAAGAGACTATCTTCCTACCATCGTAGCCTTCGGTACCAAGTTTGATACCGGAAGGTTGGTCTTTAAGGAAATGTAAAAAAATTATTTTACGGTGATCCCGAAATCGTAAACACAACTATTAAATATTAAGAAAGGAGAGTTGTCATAGGGAGACAACAATATATAACTATGGATATTTTTAGTTTATTCGATGAGGCAGACGAGGAGTTTGCAGACATCATAGCCGAGGAAAAGGCAGCCGAGAAGAAGGAAGCAGAGAAGGTCGAGAAGAAAGCTGATAAGCCTGAGAAGGCAAAGGTTTCAAAGCCTTCAAAAACTTCTACAAAGAAGGCATCCGCTAAAGCCGGAAAGATTGACGAGGTTAAGGTTGACTTACCTCTTAAGATTAAAGGCTTTGGTATTGATGCTAAAATCGAAAGCCTCAACGGCGAAAACAAGGGCGTAGCCCTTAAGGAAGCCTTGATCGAGCTTATAAAGACAAATGACCTTGCAATCTGCAAGATTGCAGACACAAGGTTTGCTTATGATAAGCAGATTAATACTGTCTTTGTTCAGGCAGTATCAGAGGCAACCAACCCTACAGGAAAGATCACTCTGCCTGTAACCGTCGCTTTTGGAAGAGAGCAGGTTACCTACGATTCAGAGGATTTTTCTGATGAGGACGTTGTAACCATAGCGGAGGTTACTGAGAAGTTCGCAAAGGACAAACTTAGCATACCAGCAACTATGGTTAAAGCACACGCAGACGCACAGGCGGGTGTTATCAACTTAACCGTGCGTGACTCCCTTGTTTCGAATGAAAGGGAGAAAAATGAACTTGAAGGAGTAAACGCTATCTCAATAATGGGCGGAGAGGAAATCGGATACTCGGGTGAAAGTGCCGAGGATATAACCGAGAGATACTTCGGCACCACGAAGAGCGCCGAGATCTCCTACACTGTAATTAACGGTACTGCGTACCCTGTTGTTACAGTTAAGGGAGAGTATTACACTCTCGACTCTAACGAGTTCGTAATCTATAAAGATGCCGTTATCGATGATACAGTATCTTTTAAATTGCCTTTTACAATATACTTAACCAACATTGTTGGTTACAAAAAGACAATTACATCCGAAGATTTTTCGGGAAAGACGGAAGTGACTACGGAGGAGGTTTCTGAGCTTTGTAAGAGGCTTGTTGAAAGAATCCCCGGTGGTTTTTCGTTTGCTAATCGCAATTGGATGTGCTTTGAGGCTGCTCCGGGAGTAGTTTCTGCGTCCTGCGATTCAAAAAATCTGGGATAATAAGTAAATTAAAAAGCGAGAGTATGGTTGGCATTTGTCAGCTATGCTATCGCTTTTTTTATTTTAAAGAAAAAAGGAGATTTTTATGAAAAGAAAAAATTATACCGATGAAAGTTGGTCAAAAGTTGAGGTAAAGGGCATCGAATGTCTTTTTTCTGACCTCAGAATAAACCGAGATAGTATCCCTGATGGTAAGTACATGTATGAGGTGGCTGATGCCGACTCGAATGGAACACCTTGCCGAATGAGACCGGGTATCCTGGTTAATTTTTTTGGCACCATTATTTCTGACTCAGTTTTTGAGCCAGATGAAGGGGATACAATCTACCTTTCAGAAGATGATTTCTGTTTCCTTGAATAGAGGAGGTGCATCGTATGAGAGGTTTTAAAATGGTATCGTCTGCTCTCCAGGGGCATGGCGGTTACCAATATTTTGTAGGCAGGACTTACACGCATCCGTCAGAGCCTAAAGCTCATAACGGTTTGCACTTCTGTAAGGAACTGCAAAACTGCTTTCGCTGGGCACATTTTCCCAATCCTGTATTTCTTGATATAGAGGCTATTGGGGATATCTATAATTACAGTGAAACAGCATATGTGACCGACAAGATGGTTGTTGTCGGCATACTTGGAAAAGACGAGGTTTTGAAACTGTCCGGGTATGACTTTAAGGATAAAGCGTTTGTTCCATCTCTTAAGGAACTCAAAAAGGTATCAAATGAGCTTATTGCTTCGTTTGGTACTTTTTCTACGAGAGACGGAGTAACTATCCGAAAGGGACACATTTTAAATGACCACACAATTGTAAAAAGCAATTCTGTTGTTTTTTGTCTTGATCTTAGACAAGACAGGCAGTGTTTTCGACACGCAAACGGTTATAAGTTTTCTATTGACCAGTACGAATTTACTGTGATTGATGAAAACCGACTTATTTGCAAAGTTGAAACCAGTGGTGGCGGAAAAATATATAACTATGCCATCTCTTATGAGAGACAAAGGTTAAATACTATGCCGTTGCCGGAAGAATTGCTTGATTTTGCTATTATAAAAAAATTTTAAGGAGGAAAAGAATATGGACTACACAATTCATATTATTGGAACGGGAGGAACTGGCTCATTTGTAATGAGAAATATCTCGTTCTACTTATCTAATAACGAAAAGGCAGATAAATTCAACGAAATGCTCCATTGTTATGATGGGGATATCGTCGAGAGGAAAAATCTGACTCGTCAGGTTTTATTTACTGCCGACGATATAGGTGAGAAAAAGGCATCTGTTCTTGCAGGAGTCTTAAATGACTGCGTTTTTGCAGACGGAAATATGGCATGGGTGGCGCATCCTGAGTATGTGTTGCCTAAAACATCATTTATGACAGCTGTAAAGGAGAAAGTGAGGTCATACAGAGAAATGACTCCTATAGTAATTTCTTGCGTTGATAACAACGCATGTAGACTACTTGTGGAAAAAACTCTGGACAGTCTGAAGAACTTTTTCTTAATAGACTGCGGAAATGACGACAAAACAGGTGGAGAAGTATTCTTCACCTCAAAAGTAGATGGCAAGAGACTTTCGATGTTTAAGTCAGAGGTTTTTCCGGACTTAAAGAAAAAGGCTAAGGCAATCAACGAAATGAGCTGTGAGGAGCTTAATAATTCTCTTCCGCAGCATATGTTTACAAATATGCAGGCAGCACAGATAGCATCTTGTGCTTTTGCAGATTTTGTAGAAAATAATAAATTCCCCCAGGGAGCGACATATTTTGATACGGCATTATACCGTATGGAATTTGTTGACTACTCTATAAAGGAGACAAAGAAAAGCTCTCGGAGGAATACTACAAAAAAGAAAGGAGCGTAACCGTTATGGAAATGCTTGATAATGAACAAATAATGCTTGTTGAGGATTTTTTAACGAGTATTAAAGGAAAAGAATTTCTTTATGACGGGATGGGGGAAGAGTATGTTGATGTTAATTGGAACATCGCAGAGGCTTTCATCAAAACTCTTGGATATAAAGACTTCGATAAGTACAATTTATATAATTTTTTCGAAGAAATGGGCTCAATCGGGGACCTGTTCGACTACCAAGTCGATGACGAAAAAAGTGAAATAACTGATTTTTTGGAAATAGAGGATGCAGATTATCTTTTAACGGCTGCTTTCTTACAGAAAATCACCGATGAAATCGATGATATTGATAGTAAAGTTAAAAATATAACCTCGATATCTAAAAAAACAAAAAATAAAATTCTCGAAAGGGCAAATTACCTCGCTGAGAAAATTCAAACGACCTATGAGTATACAGAAGATGAGAAATCTGATCTGGAACGCATAGGTCAAATTATTTCAGAGGTCAGAGGGTTTAACTTTCCTGTTGATATTGAGCAGGGGGTAAATACTTTTGACTCAGAAGTATGCTTCTTCGGTCTGCTTGGAGGTGAAGCTTCCGGTGGATACTATGTGGAGGAGCATGGTATCTGGTCATATGACCTCAAAAAATATGAAAACTTAAAAAAATCCTTTCCTTCTATTGCAAGAGCAATACTTAATATTGTTGACCCGCCTTGTACTGACGGTGGGGAATACAATGTTTATGAGTATCCTTTGTGCTTAAAGGAAAGGGTAACACAAGCATACATCCTTTCGGGAGACGATATTTCCGATCCTGTAGAGGTAATGCACCCGATGTATTTAGTGGCTTTATGGGCCGCTGTATCGGCTGTGGCACAGGGTTATGCCTAAAGAAGGGAGATATTTATGGAGGAAAAAATTTCCAAATTAGATAAATCCGAACTCTTTTTGCTAAATGAGTTATGCAACGAATATAAGGATTCCTTTGCGGAGTGGTTAGACTACACCGATTACGAGGACACCTATGTTCTTCATGTTTGCTTAGTTGAAATAGCAAAAAAGTTTGGTTTATATCAAAAAATCTCAACAGATTATATGGGAAGACCTGCATTTTACCCTGAAGACTTAGTCGAACTTATGGCCAAGGAGGATGGCAGCACTTTTAGTTATTACAGTGCTGCCAAAACCAACTTAGGGATCACGGCAGAGGACTTCCTCTACGATCTTTTTAAAAGAGAAGGAGCAAAAATAGACAGGGAGACAGTTTTCTTGGCTTCTTTTTTTATAAACGAAATTAACGATTTTATAGGGATTGAAGATGATTTAGTCCGCTTAATCAATAATTCGTATATTGGAGAAGATTTTTCCGACGAAGAGTTGGAAAAAATATCTTTGCTTCAGCAAGAGCTAAATTCTTTGAGCAAAAGAGAGTATAAAGCTCTTCGAAACCAGAATTTAAGAAATATCTTAAATTTTCTGGAATTTCCCATAGAAATCTTGCAGAACGAGAAAACATCTACCGTTGATACGCTTGTATCAGAAGTTATTCAGGGTTTTCTGTTTTCTGCAAACGAATATGGGACAGGAAGTTATTATTCCATGCTCATCATGGATAACAAGAAATTAAGCCGCCTAAAGAGGGTATGCCCTTCGATATATGCTCTTATCATGCAGGCAGGCATAATAGGGCCGAGGGAGGTAAGAAACGGTAAATATGCGTCTCACAGTATTGTCTCCGGAAAGGGCTATACTTTCCTTGGAATAACATGGGACACAAGTGTCGAAGCATATGATGCTCCTACTTTATGGGACATATTGCACCCGTTAACATTACCGGCTTTTCAGGCTTTATTATCAATTTAACTAAAGGAGGAATTTCTATGAAAAATATGCGGGATTTAAGACCCGGTGACAAGATTCAGTGTCCGACAACAGTAGGTCGAATAACGATAAGCGACTATACAGTTGAGATTGCTGAAATAATTTATCAAGAGCCCTGGAGTTGGCGTGAAGCCTACTACGTTGAGTTTATTGATACAAACGGCAATTACCGTTCGTGGAAGCAAAACTTTGACGGTGGTAAGGCTATTCTTGCAGGGTGAAAGGGGGAATCATTATGTATAGGCAATATGAGGACCCGCGAAAGCTTGAAAAAGAACTTGAAAAAGAACTTGCAAGAATAAACAAGCCAGGATATGAACCTGATGATTATGATTGGGAGCGTATCGAAGAGCTAAAAGATAGAATAAACTTCGCTTGGCAGGATGACGAATATGAGTCAGATTGTCGGATAAACGAAGGTTATTGCTAAATTATTTATTAACTTTAAAAGGCAGGGCCTAAAAATCTGCCTTTTCGGCAGATATTTTGCCCGGAAAGGAGATTCTTATGGCAAAAGTTAATATTAAAAAATTTAGAGAAGCAGTCAATTTTTTCTGTCATGTATATACCGACTTTTTAAGGTATGTAGATGCCGTACAAAATGGCGAAGTTATAGCAGAAGAAGAACTGCAGGAAAAATGCGAATTGCTTGACTTTGGCAAAGAAGAATTGCGCCAGGCGAGATTGGAACTTGGGTTAAAGCCTGAATCCAATTTTGAATCTTTAAAATTCGCATTAAAAGGATCCGATAAAACAGACCTTTTATACCATAAGGATACTGATTTAACGGATGATACTGTGGCAGACATGATGAAATATTTCATTCCCTTTAACAAAAAGGACGAGGTTTCGTCTTTTTCGGAAGAGGAGGCGACCAGGTATGAAACTTCATGTTTACTCCTTCTTGTTCAGAGAGGGGGTACCTGACATGGTAAAAAAAGAATATATTAACGAAAACGGAGAAGGTCATTGGAGATTATCTAATGGCAAAACCGTTGTGACCTGTGATCTAAATGAGTTACATGAGGTAATGCTTGAACTCGAAATTGATAGAGAACAGGAGCAGAACATCTCAAACAGGGGCATTGCTCTTGTTTGAGGTTTTTGGTAGTCTACCGCCTTAAGGAAGAGTCACCCATGAGAAGGGAGCATGACAACTGTTGTTCTCCCTTTTCTCAGGGGAGAGTCTTTATTTTGGAAAGGAGGTAAACCATGGGCGCTGAAAAGCCTGAGAATGAAAAAAGAAAACTGGCTAAATCAGTAATAATTATTATCGCTGTTTTAAGTGATATCACCAATATCATTTTAGCGTTATATAATTTGCTGAAATAACCAGTTTTTCTGGAGCAATAAGGGAGGAGGTTGGTGCTCCTTCCTTAGTTGCTCCCATTCTACCATGGTAAAACAAAAAAATGAATAATTTTTTAAAAAAATTAGTGGCAGTTGCACTGCTAATTACATCTGTGATTCATTTGATATTGTTATTAAATGAAATACGGGAGTAAATTAAAAGATGCCGAGCTTAGTGTTCGGCATCTTTTTTTATTTCTTCTTGAATAGTTGATTTATCTGCTCTGCTTTATCTTGGGCAACAGCACTTTCAAGTCTTTTTAATGCAACATCACGATTAAATTGCTCAATTAAATACACCAACATTGATGACGAATACACTCCGGCATCATCGCAGTTCGATTCAAACATTTCCCATTCTTTGATATTTGCATAAAATGTAACAGCTTTGTTCTGCTCTCCAAAGATATCATATTCACTGGCAGTGGCTTTAGGGGGGTGTATTTCTTGGGATATAATTGATACGGATTCTTCTATTGACCAATCGGTTGTATCGGTGCTTCCCGACAATATATCAGCAGTTGCCCTGCTTTTATCTTCATAATTCATTATGAAACCCTCTTTCTTTTTATAAAAACAGTTAAAATCCTCAATTAGTTCATTTAATATAAGAGCATATGCGGTCTCTGACCTGTGGCAAATATCCTTTAACGAGTCTATGGCCTTTCGATTAAGGTGACGGGTCACAGGCTTCTTTAGGTAACGTGTCATAGGCTTTCCTGTGTCAATGTCTATATTTACCCTATATTGAGATCTTCTATGTTTTTTTTGCTTTTTATCGTTTGTATCTATTTTGGATTC
>JAEEGL013026846.1_pt1 | contig 10439 bp, 8 predicted proteins | sample 9134231 | NCBI WGS metagenome assembly JAEEGL01 (sample SAMN16246548, study PRJNA631951) | gut metagenome | biome: gut microbiome; feature: rumen; material: fiber-attached | host: Bos | place: Iran: Karaj | collected 2018-10 | reverse complement strand
TCGGCCCTATCGGCATTATTTCACATACAACCAACAAAGATTTTGTTTTAAGGGTCTCAGAGGATCTTTCCAAGAGGAGAAAGAACCGTTCTTTAAAGCCTGAGAATATCTTTGCCAACACTCCCGGCTATTTCCGTGAGAGCTATATGTTTGATTCCGATCTGGTCCGTTTCCAGACCGGCGAAGGCAAGTTCACTATCGGTGAGAGCGTAAGAGGTCATGACATTTTCGTCATTACCGATGTCCTCTCACATAATATGGAGATCGAACTCGCTGACGGTTCACATGTCATCTCCCCTGATGACCAGTATATGGACCTTTTGAGGATCCTCTCCACACTTAAGGGCAAGGCTAAGAGAGTCAACGTCATCATGCCTTTCGTATACGAAGGCAGACGCGAAAAACTGGATTCCCACAGAGAATCCTACGATTGTGCGGATATGCTCAAGAAACTCTATGAATTGGGCGTTTCCAATCTCATTGTTTTCGATCCCCACGACGCTAGAATTGCAAATGCAGTTCCTCTTATGTCAATTGAAATGCCCCGCTGCCAGTTTAAGATGACATCTACCCTCTTAAACAAGTTTGGCACATTAAGATTAGACAAAGACAGCACGCTCGTGGTAAGCCCTGATGAAACCGGTGTATCGCGGGCTGTTTTTTACGCTTCTAACCTCAATCTTCCTTTGAGCCTGTTCTATAGAAAATATACCGGAAAGCCGGGCCAGGACGGCAGGATCTTTGAGTATTTAGGCGAAGATGTCACCGGAAGGGATATCCTCCTTATCGATGACATGATCAATTCAGGCAATACAATGTTCAGAACAGCCGAGCAGCTCAAGGCTGCCGGCGCCAAGGACATCTACTGCCTCGCACCGTTTGCCCTTTTTACAAACGGTCTGGAAGAATTCGACAAGAAATACGATGAAGGCATTTTTAAGTGCGTTTGTACGACAAATCTTATATATGCACCTGAAGAACTTCAGTCACGTAAGTGGTATCTGGCTGCAGACATGGTCCCTTATGTCAGCAGGATAATCGATGCGCTTAACGCTGACGAATCTGTTTACGACCTCATCAATTCGACATCCAGACTCCAGGATCTCAAGAGCCAGATGAGAATCGATGAGTTAATCGGCGGCAACGACGAAAATAACCAAAACGAACCAATTAAGGAATGAAAGGCAGGCTGCAATTATGACATCAGCATCTGACGAAAGAGCTTATTCCCGCTACGACCAATACGGCGACAACCCGATGGCGCCCGTAGGACCTATCGGTCTTATCGCTTTGAGGGGAAGTGAGGAATTTACTCAGAAGGTTAACTTCTACCTCAACAAGAGACGTAATGAGTACCAGAAAGAGCAGATCGTTAATACCTACCCGGGATTCTTCAGAGAGGATTATACGATCCCCGTTGAGAATGCAAGATTCTCATCCGGCGAAGGCAAGGCTGTCGTAAAGAATACAGTAAGAGGCCATGACCTCTACCTCATCAGTGACATCATGAACTGCTCCTGCACTTACAAGATGTTCGGTCAGGACAACAGAATGAGCCCTGACGATCACTATCAGGACTTAAAGAGAGTTATCCTCGCTTGCTCAGGCAAATCAAGAAGAATCAATGTCATAATGCCGTTCCTCTATGAGAGCCGCCAGCACAAGAGAAACTCCAGAGAATCTTTGGACTGCGCTTTCGCGCTTGAAGAACTCTACAATCTCGGCGTTGCAAACATCATCACATTCGACGCACATGACGAGCGAGTAGCAAATGCTATTCCTCTCGCAGGTTTCGAGAGCCTCCCTACCGCTTACCAGATCATCAAGGAAATGTACCGCCAGGTACCTGACCTTCAGTTCTCGAACGGCAAGTTCATGATCATCTCACCTGATGAAGGCGGAATCGGCAGAGCAATGTACTACGCTTCCATCCTTGGTGTCCCTCTCGGAACATTCTATAAGAGAAGAGACTATACAAAGGTCGTTGACGGCAAGAACCCCATCGTAGCTCACGAGTTCTTGGGTGACTCCGTTGAAGGCATGGATATCCTCATCGTTGATGACATGATCTCATCAGGCGACTCCATGATCGATATCGCCAAGAAGATGAAGGATAAGGGCGCAAGAAAAGTATTCTGCGCTGTTACATTCGGTCTTTTCACAGAAGGCATCGAAAAGTTCAATGCCGCATATGAAGAAGGCATCATCGACAAGGTTTTCGCTACAAACCTCATCTACAGAAGACCTGAGCTTCTCGAAGCTCCCTGGTTTGCAGATGTTAACCTCTGCAAGTTCGTAGCTCTCCTGATCGATGCTATCAACCACGATGCTTCCCTCTCCAGCCTCATCAATCCTACTGAGAAGATCAAGAAGCTCCTCAAAGAGAAAGAGAACATCGGCTGATAATGGCAAATACAAGGTCACGTTCAACAGTTTCTTCCAGAGGTGCGAAAAAGAGCACCTCCGGAAAGTCTGCCCGTTCAAACAGCGGAAGAAAGACATCTTCAAGATATTCTGCTCCTGTAAAGGAAGAATCAGGTTTTGTCTCTGCTGTTAAAGCTTTTGCTGCTTCAAAAGCTTCATCTCCTATCATCTTTATCGCTTCAGTCCTTCTTATTGTCGGGATCGACCTCTTCATAAGCTGGGACAGATACGATATGTTCTTTAAGATCTTAGGAATTGAAGTACTTTTAGCAGTAATCGTCTGGGTAATACTGACCCTGGTATTTTCTTCCAAGAAGAATTCCGATTCCGACGCTGACTACGATAACGAGGTATAAGCCGTGACATTAGACGGCATCACCTGTCAGCTTTTAGCCAAAGAGCTTAATACCGAGCTTGAAGGAAAGCGTGTAGATAAGATCTACATGCCTGATAAGCATACGGTAATACTCCACATCAGATTTACAGGCGGCTATAAAAAGCTCCTTATTTCAATAGATCCTGGCGCTCCGAGGATCTGCTTTTCTGAAAACTCTCTTGAAAACCCTTCGATGCCGCCCTCATTCTGCATGCTGCTTCGTAAGTATCTGGCAGGCTCAAGGATCGAGAGCGTCACGAATCCCGGTTACGAGAGAATAATCGAGATCACCGTAAGCAAGTTCGACGAACTTAAGGACCGCAAGACATATACGCTTACAGTTGAGCTCATGGGACGTTTCTCAAATCTCATTCTGTTAAATGAAAACGGGCGCATCCTGGATTCTGCGATCCATGTCGACTTCTCGGTATCAAGAGTCAGAGAAGTAATGCCCGCCCGCGTTTACGAATATCCGCCGGCGCAAAACAAGATGACTCCCGAAGAAGCTCTCGGGATCACCGAAAATGGTGACCTCCCCATTATGGAATCAGAAGTCTCAAGGCCTATCGAAAAGGCACTTGTAGGCTCAATCAAGGGCCTGTCCCCTATCCTTGCAGCTTACCTGACAGACAAGGCTGATATAGATGACCGGAAGACCCTGTCTATGCTCTCTCCTGATCAGAAAGCCAGACTCAATTCCGCAGTAAAAGACTTCTTAAGATCCGTTATCGAAGGAACATATAAAGCATCTGTTTTCTACGATGATTCCGGAGATCCTGTAGACTGCTCGATCGCAGAGCTCAAAGGCTTTGCTGATTCCAAAGTCCTGCCTTCGATCTCAGATGCCATAAATCTCTATTACCTCTCAAGAGACTCAAGACTTGTAATAGATATGGGGAGCGACAGATTAAGGCAGATCATCTCCAATGCTCTTGCGAGAGTGATCAAGAAGCGTGAGCTCCACGAACAGGACTTTGAGGAAGGCAAAAAGGCTGAGACTTATAAGCATTCGGGAGATCTGATCCTCACCTACAAATACATGGTAAATCAGGGTGCTTCAAGCGTTACGCTGACGGATTATACGGACGATGGCCAGAAAGAAGTGGTCATAGCATTAGACCCTACTCTCGATGCCTCCGGAAATGCCCAGGATTACTATAAGAGATTCCATAAAGCAAAAAGGAAAATGGAACTTGCCGAACAGTACCTTAAGGAAGATGAGCTCGCTGCCCAATACTTAAGATCGCTGATGGCTGCCGTTAATGCCGCTTCGAGCATGGAAGACCTGGTCGCGATAAATGATGAGATAAGATCAGAGATCACGGGCGATTCCGGACTCCGAAAAGGCTCATCCCGTAACAGTAATGCCGGCAAAGGAGATCCAAACAAGATGGTCGGCGTTGCCAAGTCCGGGAAAGCTTCTTCAAGAGCATTAAGAGAAGCCGCAAAGAGAGCAAACCAGGGTAAATCCGGCAAGAATGCCGGAAAAGAAAGAGCCCTGCCCTTAAGAAGATATGAAACAGCTGACGGCTATGAGATCCTTGCCGGAAGAAACAATATCCAGAACGACCAGCTGACTTTCCATGTGGCATCAAGACGTGACTGGTGGTTCCATGTTAAAGGACTTCCCGGAACACATGTAATCTTAAAGACCAAGCCCAATGAAGAGATGCCTTCAGATAATGCGGTTCTTGAGGCAGCAAGCCTTGCAGCATTCTTTTCAAAGGCGATAATCCTGGAAGAACACATGACCAGCAGCGATTCAAAGCCCGGGCAGCTTAAGGCAGAAGTTGACTACTGCCCTGTTTCACACGTAAAAAAGATTCCGGGAGCTAAGCCCGGAATGGTAATCTACGAAGGATATTATTCGGTTCTTGTTGAAGCGAAAGAGCCTCACTCAAAGGACTTATAGATCTTGTCCCTGAATTTGGATTCTTCCAAAGAAAAGATACAGCCGCAGAATTTCTGCCTATAAAGGCCTATCTCTCTTGCCATATCCTGACCCTGCCTGAAGCCCGGTCTGAAATCCATATATTCAAATTTAACTCCATACTGTGAAGCCTTCTTATCACTTATCTCCGCAATCTTATCGTGCTGCTGGTAAGGGCTTACCAAAAGCGTCGTGCAGAAAGATTCATAGCCGTTATCAAGAGCGAACTTTGCCACCTGGTCCATACGGATGTCGTAGCACATCTCACATCTTGAAGCAAACTCTTCAAGATAAGTCTTGGACTCCCAATATTCCTGCATGCATTCAGTACCGACCGAGATCAGCTTTACGCCATAGTGGTCACATGCTTTTTGCAGGTTCTCGTGACGCCTGTCAAACTCAAACTGCGGCTGAATATTCGGGTTATACCAAAAGCAATCGATATCTTTTGCTTGGGTAAGCAAAAGATCTATAGGATACATGGCACAGGGCCCGCAGCAGCAATGAAGAAGCATCTTCCCCATCAGCCGTTATCACCGTTCCTTTCGGCATTCTGCCAGTCTTCTATAGAGATATTCTCGTATTTGGGCGGTGTGGATTCAGCCTTCATGCCGGCAATAAATGACGGCGGAGGTGTCATGCCAAGGTGCTCGAAAGCCCTTAAAGTAAGCATTCTTCCGCGTGGTGTCTTATGAAGGAAGCCGTTCTGCAACAAGAAAGGCTCGTAAACGTCTTCGATAGTTACAGGATCTTCGCCTGTGCAGGCAGCCAGAGTCTCAAGACCTACAGGACCGCCTTTAAAGATATCCGCGATCGACGTGAGCAGTCTCCTGTCTACCGCATCAAGACCTAAATCATCGATATCAAGGGCCTTAAGACCGTAATCTGATACTTCCTTATCGATGGTATCTTTTTCGAGGTAAGATGCGAAGTCTCTCATACGCTTAAGGAGCCTTATCGCGATTCTCGGTGTTCCACGGGATCTTGAAGCGATATTTCTGAGACCTTCTTCATTGATAGCAATACCGAGGAGAGCCGCATCACGCTTTAAGATCTCCATAAGGTCTTCAGTCTCATATAGCTCAAGACGGTGGATCATGCCGAAACGGTCTCTTAAAGGAGCAGATAGCATACCTGCCCTGGTGGTTGCGCCAACCAAAGTGAAGTGCGGGAGATCAAGTCTTACGGACCTTGCGGCAGGACCTTTGCCGATCATTAAGTCAAGGCAGTAATCCTCCATTGCAGGATAAAGTACTTCCTCAACATTCTTATTCAGTCTGTGGATCTCATCGATAAAGAGAACTTCATTCTCATTGAGGTTCGTAAGAAGCGCTGCGAGGTCACCGGCCTTTTCGATGGAAGGGCCTGTTGTAATGTGCATCGCAACACCCATCTCGGAAGCGATGATGCCAGCAAGAGTAGTCTTTCCCAATCCCGGAGGGCCATATAAGAGAACATGATCCAAAGCTTCGCCGCGCTTTCTGGCAGCGTCGATAAAGATCTTGAGATTGGTCTTGACCTTGGTCTGGCCGGAGTACTCTTCGAAAGTTACAGGCCTTAGAGCCTTTTCCTCGTTATCTCCGGGCTGTCTGAGCCTGCCTAGTACGCGCTCTTCCTCGTTATCATGTTCGTTAAAATTCATCATTTATATTGACCGGTCCATTATGAGAACTTCTTGCCTGCTGCGAGCTTTAATGCCTTGCGGATGAGATCTTCAAGACCTATGCCTTCTTCGTAGGCTCCGGCTACAGCATCTGCTGCTTCCTGATCTTTATATCCTAACACAACGAGAGCTCCGACAGCATCCTGCATGACGCCTGTATCGCCCATACCCGCAGCTGATAAAGCCACCGGAGTTGTGCTTACGGAAGCAGAACCTCCGAGCTGTGCCTTAAGTTTATCCTTGAGTTCTAATATGATCCTCTCAGCTGTCTTTTTGCCAAGACCCTTAACACCTGTAAGAAGAGCTACATTATTGCTCATTACCGCTGCAGCGATCTGTTCTGCGGAAAGCGAAGCACAAATGGTATGAGCAACCTTTGGACCGATACCGCTTACCGTAATGAGCTTTAAGAACATCTCCTTCTGGTCTCTGGAATTAAAACCGTAAAGAGAGATATCGTCTTCTTTTACGCTCTGATAAAGATAAACTGTGACCTCATCGCTGATCCCTCCGATCTCAGCCGAGATCCCGAGAGGACAATTGATAAGATAACCTATTCCGTTATTCTCTATTACGATCTGCTGGTCGTTTCTATCTGTTACAACACCTTTGATATATGCGTACATTAAAAGTTCTCCTTAAATCATCTGGAACTATTCTATCAATAAATCAGACAAAACCTTCATTGCGTTTGGTATATCCGTATCTGCCGTACTGGTATCCGGAAACGGCTTTGCCTGCATAGGCAGTTCCGGTATTAGCGAGAGTAACGGCAAGAGCCAAAGCATCTGCAGCATCGTCAGGCTTCGGGATCTCCTTTAGGCCGAGTATAGACTTGGTCATCAACTGGACCTGCTTCTTTTCAGCCTTACCATATCCTGTAATAGCAAGCTTAACCTGTCCGGGCGTGAACTCAAACACTTCAACGCCTGCCCTGCCGGCTTCGACCAGGACTGCGCCTCTGGCCTGGGCGGTACCGATTACCGTGGTATGGTTATGTCCCATAAAAAGCTCTTCTATAGACATGAAGTCAGGCTTATACTGCTCTAAAAGATATCTTACCTTGTCATTTATCGCGAGAAGCCTTAACGGGAAATCAACCCCTGCCTTGGTCTCAATTACACCATAATCGATAACTTCAAACTTGGAACCTACCTTGTCGATAATGCCATAACCCGTTATCGCATAACCCGGGTCGATACCGATTATTCTTTTCTTAACAGGTGTTGAAGCCATAATACTCCCAATCTATATAAACATTTGTTCGTATTATACAATAACGGTATTATAAATCAAGCAAAGAGCTCGAGCTCGTAAAGATAGTACTCGTCTCTTGCTACATTTCCGTTTATGTCGGTATATGCACAGCACCTTGCGTCTATCAGGCGGTATCCGCAGCCCGACAGGTCATAGAGGTCATTTGTAACGACAAATCTTACTTTTCGCATAGTAACCATACTAAGAGGCTCTTTTACGGATTTGGAATAATTACCGGGATAATTCACCTGATAGAAGAACCTGAAATCAGGAACAGTATCGGTCGCATTATAGATACCTGAGTCAAGGCACTTGAAGTTAAGTACCGTAGGATCGCCCGAATCAAGAATAGTTCTGGCAAATACATACTGAGGATATTTTTCGCGGTCACGGAAAATGATCAAGGTGCTGTCAGAAGCCGCAAATGCCGCAACGCAGAAAGCGGCAGAAGCCAGAAAAGATACGAGTATCCTTCTTGAATTTAACCTTATCCTGCTCATTGTGTTCTTGAGAAGAGGAATAAGCGCGACCCACCCCAACACAGAGAAACAAGCAAGGCCGAAGCAGTAGTAGAACATCGGCTTTTCGCCGGAATAAAGACACATATATGAGCTGACAAAAGTTATCAGGATAAATGCGATCTCGTCCCTCTCTCTCCTTGCGAAGAAATAAATGAATCCGAGAGATATGGCGAGAGCTAAGATATGGTTCCTGCCGAGCTGGATGAACATGAGGATCAATGCATAAGGGATCCTTCCTGCTACAGAGACCGTGTTTCCGCTGTAAACGAAGATATTAAAATAGAAATATGCTTCGTAAAGAGATGACATGGAACCGGTGATCGCAAAATAGGACAGCACAGGCGAAGTGATCACGGCAAATCCGGAAATGAACATAGCGCTGAGCTTTAAGATCTCCAAAGGCTTTTTTAATCTTATGCATCTGTAGATAACGAAAAAGATGAAGCCGATATAAAAGCCTGTAAGAGTAAATTTCATCCAGAACAAGAAACCTGATGCCATGCCAGAATACAAAGCTTCGGATAATTTGGGAAGCCTGTTTTCCTTTATTGCCTTAAGGCCGATATAAAGACCGAGCATTAAGAAAGGCAGAGCATATTCTTCCGTACTTCCGCCGTAATGAAATGCATTGACTGAATAAGTCAGCATCGCCAAAGGAAGCACTGCGATAAAGCTCGTCCTGTCGAGTTTGATATAAAGCGACATTATCTTGAGCGCCAGGATCAGCCAGAAGAAGCAGAATATGACCTCAAGAATGAATACGCCGATATAACTCTGGTGGTTAAATGCCGAGAAAGGGATATTTAAGAAATGAAGCAAAGGTCCCTTGTGGTCGAAGATATCTTTATACAGAACTTTTCCTGCCACCAATGCCCTGCTGACAGTGACATAACTGTTTACGTCATCCCAGTAATTCAGAGGATATAAGGGCGAGGACTGCGACAAAAAGCTGCAGTTTATGATAGCAACTATCAGAAGATAAAAATATCCGGCCTTCCCTATTCCGTTATCCTTGATTTCAGGGACTTTCAAAGATGCCCTCATCTTCGGGAGCATGTTTAAGAGATTAAGCACGAACCAGAACGTTCCAGTCATGGTTAATACAGTAAAGAGCGCCGAAAATATCAGGTGGTCATTAGATGCATCGCCGAAAGTGATGAATACAAAGATCGTATAAAGGAAGGTGATCACTACCGAAAGAAGTATAGACTTTTTTCCGAACTTTTCAGGAAGTCCCGGTCTTTTTACGAGGACTGACAAAAGCAATGTCAAAAATAAGCATAAGAATATCTCCCAGCCGCTGGGCTGGAAACCTGAAAAGAACAGTAAGCAAGATATTATGAATAATACTTTTCTCATAGATTATTATGTTATCACATCCAGGATAGCCGCTTTCTTTTCGGGCAGGTTAGGACCGATCTCGTAGGCTTCCAGTATCAGGTCCATTGCATCGAAAAGCCTGTCTTCAGGCAGATTGCTGTTCTCGCCAAGATAAAGAGCACAGAGTGAATCGCCCCTCTCGACCCTGTCGCCGGTCTTAACAAAGAATCCTATGCCTGCACCATAATCGATCTTATCGGTCTTTTCGAGACGTCCAGCACCGAGAAGGACTGATGCCTGACCTATAAGATCTGCCCTCATGCGCTGTACATAGCCTGCTTCGGGGCTGTTGACATGCATAGAGTCAAAAGGCTTATCGACAAATATGGGATATCCTGAAGGGCTTAATTCGCCTCCCTGGGACTTTATGAGTGTCTTAAACTTCTCATAGCAGGAGCCGTCAGCAAGCCTTGCGCGGATCTCGGACCTTAAGACTTCCGGGCTCATTCCGGCATCTTTTCCTGCAAGTGTTATAAGGTGGAAAGCAAGCTCTGTTACTACTTCAATAACATCCTCTTCGCCCTTGCCTGTTACAGTATCGAATACTTCCTGCATCTCAAGGATATTTCCGCAGAATCTTCCGAGAGGCTGGTCCATGTCAGTAATAACGGCTACGGTCTTTCTGCCTGCCAATTTACCTATCTTGATCATGGCTTCGGCAAGTTCTTTTGCCATCTTATAATCCTTCATGAAAGCGCCTGAACCGCATGTAACATCCAAAACTATTACCTTTGCGCCACCTGCGATCTTCTTGCTCATTATGGAGGATGCGATAAGCGGGATGGAATCTACCGTGCCCGTAACATCTCTTAATGAATAAAGGATCTTATCTGCGGGCGCGAGATCAGGAGTCTGGCCGGAAATTACCATGCCTGTCTCTTTTACGAG
>JAEEGL012948029.1_pt1 | contig 10439 bp, 12 predicted proteins | sample 9134231 | NCBI WGS metagenome assembly JAEEGL01 (sample SAMN16246548, study PRJNA631951) | gut metagenome | biome: gut microbiome; feature: rumen; material: fiber-attached | host: Bos | place: Iran: Karaj | collected 2018-10 | reverse complement strand
ATAGTGAAAAAATGATAAAAAAATCTGGTAAATTTGGACCTTTTGTAGGATCTATTTTAGGAGCTTTTCCTCAATGTGGGTTTAGTGTTTTAGGTACAAATTTATATTCAACAAGAATAATTACGCTTGGAACTTTAATTTCTATATACTTATCTACTAGTGATGAGATGATTCCAATCATGATTAGTCAAAATGTTGACATAACTAGTATACTTAAGGTAATAGGTATTAAAGTAATTGTCGGTATGATATTTGGATTTATCATAGATTTAATTATAAGAAAAAAAGAAGAAATTAAGATTAAAAATTGTTGTGAAGATGAACATTGTCATTGTGAAAAGGGTATTTTAGTATCAACTTTACATCATACTTTAAGTATTTTTCTATTTCTTTTAGTAGCATCTTTAATAATAAATACATCTTTATTCTTTTTAGGAGAAGATGCTTTACAAACAGTATTTTTAAAGAATTCAATATTTGGACCTTTTATATCTAGTTTAGTTGGTTTAATACCTAATTGTGCTTCTAGTGTAGTTATAACTGAATTATATTTAAATAATGCTATAACATTTGGATCTTTAATGTCAGGGTTATTAACTGGAGCAGGTGTTGGTATATTAGTTTTATTTAGAACAAATAAAAATTTAAAAGAAAATTTATTTATTTTATTAACTATATTTGGTATTGGATCTATAGTTGGTGTTATATTCGATTTAATAGGTGTAGTTATATGGTAGAAGATATATTAAAACAAAATAATTTAAAAGTAACTAAACATAGAATAGAAGTCTATAATTTAATTAAAGATAATAATTTAATAACACTAAAAGAAATATATAATAAGTTAAGTATAGATAAAGTAACTATATATAGAATAATAAAGTTATATTTAAAAAATAATTTGATTGTTAAAAATAGTATAGATAATGATATATTTTATTCAGTTAATTTAAAAGAACATTCTCATTATTTAACTTGTACATCTTGTCATAAAAAAATAAAAATAGATATATGTCCTATTGAAGATGAGATTGATAAAATATGTGATTCAAATAATTTTGATTTAAAATCTCATTCTATTAATTTAGAAGGTATATGTAGTGATTGTAAGAAATAGGTGATGTATGGATTATATTTTTATAATAGCTCAATTAATAGGTTTAGTAGCTTTATTCTTTTCTTTAAAATCTTTTTTACAGAAGAGTAAAGAAAAGTATATAATTGATTCAATTATTACTGCTATATTTAATGGAATACATTATTTCTTATTAAATGCTTATTCAGGTTTTATAATTAAAATAATAGCTTTACTAAGAGAGATAATATTATATAAAAGAGAAAAAAATAAAAAATATGATAAAATTATTTTGTTTATTTTAATAATGTTAGTTTATATAATAACTGGTATATTTACTTATAATAATAGTATTATTAATTTATTACCAATTATATGTGCGACTACTTATTTTGTTGCTGAATGGTTTGGTAGTATTGTAACAATTAAAATATTAGCTTTAATAACTACAATATTATGGTTAATATATAATATAGCATTCTTATCTATAACAGGAGCTATTTATAATGTAATAACTATTATTGTAGTAACATATGCTTTAATTAAAACAAATAAAAAAAATGTATGAAAATACATTTTTTATTTTGTTTCTAAAACCAATTCTTTTTCTTTTGGTTTAATATCATCTATTTTTATAAAACTATTATCTATTAAATCACAAGCAATTTCAAATGTTTCATCAGTAAATGGATTAGCAAATATATCATATATTTCAATTAATCTTTCACTATTATTTAAACAATATTTTTTAATTCTAGAATATAATTCTGGTTCTGTTTCAACCATTACACTACCTGCGCCAAATACTAATAATATATTACTATTAACACCTGTATTATATTTTTCTTGTAACTTTTTTTTGTTTTCTTCGGTAGCACTTATAATAGCAAGACCAATTTTAATCTTTCTTGCTCCATATCTATATAATTTTATTTTATTATCAATTACTAATTCTTCACCACTATTATGTAATAATTCATGAAATGCATCTTCTTTATTAGCTTTTATATTATTAATATCTGAAATTTTTAAAGCCAATAAATGATTATAAATACTTTTAATTGCTTCGTTTTTATCACCATGTCTTTTACCATTATAAACAGCTTCTTTTTCATTTTCTAATAATGATTCTTCACTAAGTACTATTAAATTTTGTATTTCTTGATTAGAAGATAAAGTGTTTTCATTTATTATTCTTGTAATTATTGTTTTTCTTTGTTTATCGTTTAGTTGATTAAAATTATTTTGTAATACGAAAGCTCTAATTTCTTTATATAAATTTTCGTTTATTGAAGGATCTTTAATAGTTTCTTTAAATCTTTTTAAATCACTTTTTTGATCAAATAATCTAAGTAGACAAACTATATTTTTTTCGAATTGAATTTGTTCATATTCTTCTAAATATGTGTTTATTTCTGCTTTTGTTAAATCTAATTTAGATAATATATTATTAAATTCATCATAACTTAGTTTTCCAACAACATCTGCTTTTAAATTATGTGTATATGGATTTATGTATTTAATAAATAATGAATTTTTAGGATCTTCCTTTTTTTCTTTTTTTATAACTTGTTTATTATGAATACTTTTAGCTCTTAATTTTTCTATTTTTTCTAATTCTTTTCTTTTTACTTCTTCTATTTTTTTTCTTTTTTCTTCAAGTTCAATTCTAGTTTTTTCTCTTGATATTTCTCTTGCTTTTTCTAAATCTTCTTTATTAATTAATGTAAAAATAAATTCATCTTTTTCAATTTCAATTTTTGTAGAATATTTAGTTTTTTTTGTACAACTTTTTTCATCTTCATATATTTTAGCAAGAACTATATTTAGTATAATTGTTTTTTCTAAGATTATATCACCATTATCATCAAAACAACTTAATAATTCTGAGTTTAAATTTTGTGATTTTAAATTCTTAATAAATAACTTTATTAAGTACTTTGGAACACTTTGATCAATTCCACCTAATTTAACATTTTTTAAATGTTTTTCTGCAACTTCTTCATCCAAAATACCTCTATATCGACTAATCGTTTTTTCTAGTCTTTCTTCTTTTGAATAATGAGTTTCTTTATAATAAAGTATTGTATCATATATGAATCCATTAATATTAAAATCAGTATCTAATTTAAAATCTTCATTTTTATAGTTTTCGTTATTAAAAAAATCAATTATTTCATCATAGTGATTTTTTAAAAGTGTTGTATATTTTTTTGATAGTTCAAATGATTTTCCTAATTTTGTATATTGATTAAAGAATCTTTTAAATTCACGTGACTCATTTTTTAATTCGTTTTCATATTGTACTGAATAATTTTCCATTTTTTTCTCAATTTCTTCCAGTAGAGCTTTTTCAGTTTCAATATATTTTATAAAGTTTTCAATTTCATCCTTTAAATAATCTTCTTGCATTTATATCACCCTTTATTTATTTCTTCCTAAATAAGTATTAATTGTTAATTCTTTATCTTTCTTTGTTTCTATATTTGATTCATATAAATCATTTATTTCATTTACTATAATATCGACTGATTCTTTAGATATTTTAATAGGATATTTTTCAGCATCAATTATTAATAAATATGTCTCTTCATCTTTATAATTTTTATCATATGGTGTTGTTGAAAGTGAAATTAATTTATAGTTATGATAAGATGGATCTTTTGTTTCATAACTAGCAATTAAATCCATATCTCCTATATTACTAAATGGTAAATATGGTTTTCCAAATAATCTATATTTTTCAAAATCATAATTCATTTCATATTCATTATTACAATTATTACATTTGCACGAATAAATTCTTTCTCGTTTTATTGTTTTTACTTCAATTCCTTCATATTCTTTTAATTCTTTTATTGGTTCACTTATATGCGATTCAACATTAACATCACTTGATGAACATTTAGGACATGCCATTGATTTATAATTTTTTTCCATATTATTTTCCTTTCATAGTACTATGTATTATAATATTTTATATTATATAAATCAATAAAAACTATAGATTTCTATAGTTTTTTTGAATAATCATTATTAACTAATTTATCATAAGGTACTTCTTTATCCAATTGTTTAGAATTCTTCATTATTTCTTGAACATGTTTAAAATCATTTTCATCAATATATGTAGTTTTATACCATGAATCAATTTCTATATATCTTTTAACTATTTTTTCTAAATCATTTAATGATGTATCTGGAAAGTATTTAGTAATTGATTCAGCTATTTCTTTAGATGAATGTGTATAAGTATAATCTAATCCTTTTTGTAATGCTTTAACAAATTTTTTAATTATTTCAGGATTCTTTTCAATATAACTTTTTCTTGCATTAAATGTTGTATAAGGAACATTACCACCTAAACTACCTAATGACGCTACTACATATCCATATCCATTTTTTTCTATTTCTAAAGCAGTTGGTTCAAATAAAGATACAAAATCTCCTTCACCACCTATGAAAGCTCCACTCATAGAAGCAAAAGCAATGGATGTATCAATATTAACATCATTTAAATCAATACCATTTTCCATCAAAGTCCATTCTAGTGTCATTTCAGGCATACCACCAATTCTACCACCTATTATTTTTTTACCTTTTAAATTGTTTAAATTAAAATTATCTATTTTTTCTCTAGATACTATAAAACTACCATCTTTTTTAGTTAAACCAGCAAAATTAACTAAATAATCTTTTTCATTTCCATTATAAACATATATAGTAGCTTCACTACCACAAAATCCTATTTCAACATCATTAGATAAAATAGCAGATGTTACTTTATCAGCACCAGGTGTTAGGATTATTTCAACATCTAAACCTTCTTCTTTAAAATATCCATTTGAATTAGCTACATACCATGGTATATAAAAAACACTATGAGCTACTTCAGCTACCCTAATTTTAGTGTATTTTTTATTTATATTAAATAAAAAAATAAAACCAATTAATATACTAATTAAGGATATTATAATTACAATTTTTTTCAAATAAATCACCATCCATAATAATATATTCAAAAAAAATAAAGTTGTGAAAAATGTAGAAAAAAGGATGAAACATATGTTATAATTATATAGGAGGATGGTATTATGGATTATAATTTAAATGACCAACAATTAAAAGCAGTAAAGATAGTATCAGGTCCTTCTTTAATATTAGCTGGAGCTGGTAGTGGTAAGACTAGAGTTTTAACATCAAAAATAGCTTATTTAATTAGTGAATGTGGTATATCACCAGATAGTATTTTAGCTATTACTTTTACTAATAAAGCAGCTAAAGAAATGAAAGAAAGAGTTATTAATTATTTAGGACCAATAGCTTATAATATACAAATTTCAACATTCCATTCATTTGGTTTATTAATAATAAAAGATAATTGTGAAGTATTAGGTTATGATAAAAACTTCACTATATTGGATGCTGATGATTCGTTAACAGTAATTAAAAAAATAATGAAAGATTTAAATATAGATCAACATGACTATAATCCAAAAGCAATAAAAAATGCAATAAGTAGTTCTAAAAATGAATTGATAGATTCTTATGAATATGAAAAGTTTGCTAATTCTGATTTTACTTCTAAAGTATTTGAAGTTTATAAAAGATATGAAAATAAATTAAAAGTAAGTAATTCAGTAGATTTTGATGATTTATTATTATTGCCAATTAAATTATTTAGAAAAAATCCAGATATTTTAGAAAAGTATCAAGATAGATTTCAATATGTTTTAATAGATGAATATCAAGATACAAATGAAGCACAATATATAATGACTAAAATGATAAGTCAAAAATATAATAATATATGTGTAGTTGGTGATGAATCTCAAGCTATTTATTCTTGGAGAGGTGCTAATTATAAAAATATTTTAAATTTTGAAAAAGATCATAAAAATGCAGAAGTTGTTTTATTAGAAGAAAACTATAGATCAACTAAAACTATATTGGATGCTGCTAATAATGTAATAAAGAATAATGTTGAAAGAAAAGATAAAAATTTATGGACAAGTAATGAAGAGGGAGATAAAATTCATTACTATAGAGCTTTTAATGAAAAAGATGAAGCAAGATATGTTGTTGATAAAATTAAGAATTTAATTAATTTAGGTGTAGATAAAAGTGAAATAGCAGTTCTTTATAGAACTAATGCTCAATCAAGGAATGTTGAAGATGTTTTACTAGAACAAAATATTCCATATAAAGTAATAGGTAGTTTTTATTTCTATAATAGAAAAGAAATAAAAGATTTAATTGCTTATTTAAAAGTAATATATAATCCAAGTGATGATACTAATTTACTTAGAATTATAAATGTACCTAAAAGAGGTATTGGTTTAAAAACAATAGAAAACTTGAGTAAAGAAGCTACTTTAAATAATTGTTCAATTTATAATATTATTAAAGATGGAAAAGAACAAAAATTTAAAGAATTAATTGATTATTTTATAAAAGTAAAAGAAAACTTATCTTTGACTGAATTAGTAGATGAAATATTAGATAAATCTTTAATGAAACATGAATTAGAAAGTGAAAAAACATTAGAAGCTGAAGTTAGATTAGAAAACTTAAATGAATTTAAATCAATTACAAAAAACTTTGAAGAAAGTATTGGAATAGTTTCACTAGAAGGTTTCTTAAATGAAATAAGTTTAGTTTCTGATGTAGAAGAATATAAAAATAATTTAGATACAGTTACATTAATGACAGTTCATTCAGCTAAAGGATTAGAGTTTGATAATGTATTTGTAATAGGTTTAGAAGAAGGACTATTTCCTCATACAAATAGTTTTATAGAACAAAATGGTGTAGAAGAGGAGCGAAGACTTTGTTATGTAGCAATTACAAGAGCTAGAAAAAATTTATGGTTAGTTAATGCTAAGAATAGAACAATATATGGTATTGATAGTGCTAATAAACCAAGTAGATTTATAACTGAAATTCCGGATGAATTAATTGAAAAAGAAAACATTGAAATAAGTGACAAGGACTTTACAATACCAATTGACTTAAGTCAAAATGTCGATTATAATGTAGGTGATAAGGTATTACACGATACTTTCGGTGAGGGAGTAATAGTTTCTATGGATAAAAGTATAGTAACCATAGCGTTTCCTCATCCAGCTGGAATTAAAAAAATAATGAAAGGTCATAAAAGTATAAGGAAGGTGAAATAATGGTATTAAATATTGTAGATACTGTAGAAGGTTGGTTTAAACCTGTAAAAGATTGGATAGTTGCTCACGGAAACTCTTGGTTTTTCTGGGTAGGAGTATTCGCAATTGCGCTTGTTATATTTGGAATAGTTTTTAATGCTCTTAATAAAAATAATAGATAATAAAAAACCTTATTAAAAAAATAAGGTTTTTTTATTGTCATTTTAATTTAAAAATATTATAATTGAATTAGGTGGGTGAGTAGTATGAATTTAGAGGTTAATAATTTAACTTTAGGTTATGATAATACATTATTTGAAAATTTAAATTTTACTATTTATCCTAATACTTTTACAACTATTTTAGGTAAGAATGGTGTAGGTAAGACATCACTTATAAAAGCATTAATAGGTGATATTAATTATTCGGGTCAAATTAAATATAATAATACTTTATTATCTAATGAAACAAAAGAAAAAATAAGAAATAAAGTATCAGTTATATATAATACAAATTTATTTATATTTAATAATTTATATGATGAATTAGTATTTTCATTACAAAAATCTGGTTATGTTGATAGTATAATAGATTCTACAATTGAAGATATGTTGAATGATTTAAATTTAAAATATCTATTATATAAAAAAATAAGTGAATTTTCAGAATCTGAAAGAGAGTTAAGTACTTTATTAATTATGATTATTAATAAACCAGAATTACTAATAATAGATAATACTTTAAATAATTTAGAATATAATTTAAAAATAAAAATAATTTCATATTTAAAGAAAATGAATATTAGTATTTTAAATATTTCTGATAATGTAGAAGATATATTGTTAAGTGATAAAACATTTATATTAAATGATAAGAAATGTATGTGTTTTAACAATATATATGAATTAAATGAAAATATATTTAATGAATCTAATTTAAAATTACCATTTATGATAGATCTATGTAATAAATTAAAATACTATGATTTATTAGATAAAATAACATTAGATAAAAACGAATTGGTGGATGAAATATGGAAGTAGTATTAAAAGATGTATGTTTTGAATATAAAGATAAAAAGGTATTTGAAAACTTAAATATTGATTTTAAATCTAATTGTATTACTGGTATAATAGGTCATAATAATAGTGGTAAAACAACATTATTAAATATAATAAATGGTTCTATTAAAATTAATACAGGATATATCACAAATAATAATAGTATTTCTTTTGTACCTGATATTAAATATATTAATTTAAATAAAACAGTTTATGAAATATTAAATGTAAATAATAAATTGTTTGATATAAATGATATATTAAAAGTATTAAATTTAGATGAAAATAAATTAAATATTAAATTAAAATTATTAAGTGAAAGTGAATTTAAAAAAGTATTAATAGGTTATATATTAATACAAGATAAAGATTTATATTTATTAGATTCACCTAATAATTTACTAGATTATAAATCAAGATCATTATTAATCAAGTTTCTAAGAACTTTAAAAGTTAAATATGGTAAAACTATATTAATAACTTCAAATGATATTGATTTTATACATGAAGTATGTGATGATGTTTTATTATTAACTAGTGATCCTATAATAGGTAATAAATATAATATATTTAGTAATGAAAAATTAATGAAAAATAATAGTTTTGAAATACCTAAATTGATAGATATTTCTAATGTAGTTTATAAAAATAAAAAAATTAAAATGGGTTATAGAGATGATATTAAAGATTTAATAAAGGATATATATAGATATGCAAAATAATATAACTAAATTTATATTAACTATTCTATTAATTTTATTTACTTTATTTATGAACTCATTTATAACTTATATTTTAGTAATTATAACTACATCATTAATTATATTATTTTCTATTGATTTTAAAACATTGTTATATTATTTATTAAAAATAAAGTATTTATATTTATTATTAATACTTGTTCCATTTAATATAAATATATTATATTTATTAATTAAATTAACAATTATTTATATAATTCTTATTTGTTATTTTAAAACAAGTACACTTGCTAATAGATATAATACTTTATATAATATTTTAAAGAAAATGAAATTAGAAAAATATACAAGTAATATTATATTATTTATACCTGTTTTATATAAAGAATTAAAAAAAATAAGTTTTGTTTCTTTACAAAATATATTTATAAATACTAAAGATAGATTAAAAACATTATCAACACGATTTATAGGTTTTGAACATCATTCAATTAAATTTAATAGTGAAGATTTTGGTATATTTCTAATTGTAGTATTATTCTTTGTTATAACTTTATATGCGAGGTGATATCTTGAGATATTTAATGACTTTTTCATATGATGGTACTTTATATAGTGGTTATCAAAAACAAAATGATAGAGTATCTATTCAAGAAGAATTGGAAAGAGTTTTAAGTATAATTTTTAATGAAAAAATTAAAATTTCTTCTTCTGGTAGAACGGATAGTGGAGTACATGCTTTAAATCAAACTGCTCATTTTGATTCTAAAGAAGTTGATATAAGTAAATTAAAACATTATATTAATTCATTAATAAATAAAGATATTTATATTAAAAAAATAAAAAAAGTTAGTAATAATTTTCATGCTAGATATAATGTTAAGAAAAAAGAGTATATTTATAAAATCAATGTAGGTGAATATAACCCAATACAAAGAAATTATGTTTATTAATATAATAAATATTTAGATATTGAAAGTATGAAGAAAGCTATTAATTTATTTTTAGGTGAACATGATTTTAAATCGTTTTCAACAGATACTTTAGATAAGGATACTATAAGAACTATATATAATGTTAAAATAACTAAAAACAAAAATGAAATAACTATTTCATTTATAGGTAATGGTTTTTTAAGATATATGGTTAGAAATATGGTAGGTTTATTGATTGAAATAGGTTCAGGTAAAAGAGAATATAATTGTGTAACTAATATATTAGAAGCTAAGGATAGAACTAAATCTGGTATAAAAGCTCCTAGTTGTGGTTTATATTTAAAAAGTGTTAAATATTAATACTTTTTTTTATTATAAAAAATATTATTAAATAGGTGGATTATGTTAAGATTATTTTTATTTTTATTTGGTTTTGGTCTAACTATAATAGGAATAGTATATATAATTTTATACCTAAATTTATTAACTCTAGGGTATAATTTTAGTTT
>JAEEGL012206659.1_pt1 | contig 10439 bp, 7 predicted proteins | sample 9134231 | NCBI WGS metagenome assembly JAEEGL01 (sample SAMN16246548, study PRJNA631951) | gut metagenome | biome: gut microbiome; feature: rumen; material: fiber-attached | host: Bos | place: Iran: Karaj | collected 2018-10 | reverse complement strand
GACACCCAAAAAGGCTCCTGATCCTGCCAACCGACAGGCAGACGCGAACATCTTCCGCATGCGAAACTTTCGCGTGCCATAAAGAAAAGACCCGCTTTTGAACGGGTCTTTTTCCATCTGACGAGCAACGTGTCATGCTTCGTCGACGTGTTTGGTGATATAGGTGTTGACGTCCGAGAAGGGAATGTCCAGCACGATGGACAATTCTCTGAACAGACTTTCTTTCGCGAGTTCTTCGAATTCGAGGTCGGTTTCCGGCAGCCGTCTTTTCAGTTCGGCGAAGACGGCTCTTCTGGCATGGACGGTTTTGAGCAGGCTCATGCATTTTTCGGGCTCGGTCGACGACAGAGCCTGTCTGTAGATGTCTCGGCGGTTCTTTTCGACAGGAACAACAAGAGGCTGGATCTCGGGGATCTTCTGAACGAAGACTTCCAGAGCAGCCTTATCCATCAGTTTTCGCATCCTGACGTTTGGGTTGTCCACGGGTGTATAGATTTTCAATTCCTGCTTTTCCTTGATTGGATGCAGCAGGTAGAAGTCCCGAAGGTCTTCCTTTGAAAATGGTGATTTGCAAATCTCGATAATTTCACAGACCCCGGACGTGCCATACACGATGTATTCACCGGCCGAAAACATATCTCACCTCGCTAAAAAAGATTTCTGCTACACTAATTATACCATCTTTTGAAGCAATAATTCAAACCTTTTTTTCAAAAAAACTAAGCAAATGTTCACAATTTTGTAACTTTTGCGCACTATTGGATGGGTTGAAACCCGTCTATGCGTCCAAAGCCTGGGCGATGTCGTCGATCAGGTCCTGTTTGTCCTCCAGACCGCAGGACATGCGGACAAGTCCTGCCGGGATCCCGGCGGCTTTCAACTGTTCTTCTGTCATCTGACGGTGGGTGGATGTGGCAGGATTCAGACAGCAAGTTCTGGCGTCTGCCACATGCGTTTCGATCGAGGCCAGTTTCAGGTGCTTCATGAATTTTTCGGCAGCACGGCGGTCTGCAAGTTCGAAGGAAACGACGCCGCAGGTCCCGTCCGGCATATATTTCTTGGCCAGTTCGTAGTAGGGATCTCCCGGGAGTCCCGGGTAACTGACCTTCACGACTTCGGGCCGGCTCTTCAGGTATGTCGCGACGGCCAGACCGTTTTCGGCATGTCTGGGCATGCGGACCTGCAATGATTCCAGACCCAAATTCAGAATGAACGCATTCAGAGGGCTTTGGATACTGCCCAGGTCTCTCATGAGCTGGCTCGTGCATTTCGTAATGAAAGCGCCGCCCAGACCGAATTTTTCGGTGTAGGTGATGCCGTGATAGGATTCATCGGGGGTCGTCAGGCCGGGGAACTTGTCCGCGTGAGCCGTCCAGTCGAAACGGCCCGAATCCACGATGGCTCCGCCGACGCCCGCGCCGTGACCGTCCATGTATTTGGTGGTGGAGTGGGTGACGATGTCCGCGCCCCATTCGATCGGTCTGCAGTGGATGGGAGTAGGGAAGGTGTTGTCCACGATCAGCGGAACGCCGTGCTGATGAGCGGCCTTGGCAAATTTCTCAATGTCCAGCACGGTCAGGGCAGGGTTGGCGATCGTTTCGCCGAAGACGGCTTTCGTATTGTCTTTGAAAGCGGCGTTCAGTTCCTCCTCGGAACAGTCCGGAGAGACGAACGTCGCGGAAATGCCCATTCTGGCCATCGTGACGCCGATCAGATTGAAGGTCCCGCCGTAGATGCTGGAGGAGGCGACGATGTGGTCTCCGCACGAGCAGATGTTGAAAAGGGCATAGAAGTTGGCTGCCTGGCCGGAGGACGTGAGCATGGCTGCCGTTCCGCCCTCGAGCGCGGCGATCTTTGCGGCCACGTAATCGTTGGTCGGATTCTGGAGACGGGTATAGAAATAGCCGCTGGCTTCCAGATCGAACAGCTTGCCCATATCTTCGCTGGTATCGTATTTGAACGTCGTAGACTGGATGATCGGGATCTGCCGGGGCTCGCCGTTACCCGGAACGTAGCCTGCCTGTATGCATTTTGTGCTGATTTTCATTATTTTTACTCTTTCTTGCCCGCAAGGGCCATATAGATATCGTTTTTTGGTACGCCGCGGTCTTTGGCACAGGCCTTGATCGCGTCTTTCTGCGTCATGCCGGAATTGACATAGGCGCGTACATGTTCTTCGATGCTGAGCTCGTTCAGGCTCCCGTCCTCCGCTTTGTCGGCAGAACCGGCCAGGACCAGCACGAATTCTCCCCGTATGGGATTGCTTTCGAAATGAGAGAGAATCTCTCTAAGAGAACCACGGACGATTTCCTCGTTCAGTTTGGTCATCTCCCGGCATACGGACAGCTGTCGTTCCTCTCCCAGCACGCGGATCAGGTCCCGGAGCGTCTGGATCAGCCGGTGCGGCGCTTCGTGAAGGACAAAAGTCCTCGTCTCATAGGACAATTCCTGAAGTCTGCGGTTGCGGGGCCCTGTTTCCGTGGGCAGAAACCCCTCGAAAACGAATCGGGTCGTATCCAGACCGGACAGACACAGCGCATTGATTGCGGCGCAGGGTCCGGGGATCGCCGTGACCGGAATATTTGCTTCGATGCACAGCCGGACCAGATCCTCGCCAGGGTCTGAAATGGCGGGCGTGCCCGCGTCCGTGACCAGCGCGCAGGACTGCCCCTGGGCGAGCCTTGCGCAGATCTCGGGGCCGGCGGACGCCTTGTTGTGTTCGTGATAGGGAACGAGTTCACGGCGGATCTCGAACAGGGAGAGCAGTTTGCCCGTGTTCCGAGTGTCTTCCGCAGCGATAAAGTCCACGCCTGAAAGGATCTTCAATGCTCTGGCTGAAAGATCGTCCAGGTTCCCGATCGGGGTGGAAACGAGATAGAGCGTGCCCGGAACGACCGCGTTCTTTTCTTGAACTGTCATGATGCGGACCCCTTTGTCATTCTCAGAAGCTCTTCCTCGTCAATGATACGGACGCCCAGTTCCTGTGCTTTGGTCAGTTTGGAACCGGCTGCTTCGCCCGCAACGACGTAGTCCGTCTTTTTGGATACGGAGGAACTGACTTTGCCTCCGCAGGATTTGATCAATGCGCCGGCCTCCTCGCGAGACATCGTGGGCAGGGTACCGGTCAAGACGAACGTAAGACCTGTAAAGAGATCCAGGGAGGGCATGGAAACAGGCGTCGTGACCAGGCCCATCGCCTCGAGGGACTGACAGATCTCTACATGTGCAGGATTATCGAAATAATCCCGGACGGTTTTTGCGGTGATCTCTCCGAAATCCGGAATGGCGACGAGATCTTCGAATGAGGCGTTCATCAACGCCTGCAGCGAACCGAACGTGTGCGCCAGCGATTCCGCGGCCACTTCACCGACGTTCCGGATGCCCAAAGCATAGATCAGTCTTTCGAGGCCGGCATTCTTGCTCCGCTCGATGGCGGAGACCAGATTGGCCGCGCTCTTTTTGCCCATGCGCTCGAGCGTTTCTACCTGCTCCTCGGTGAGTAGATATAGATCCGGGAACGAGTGAACGAGACCTTCGTCGATGAGCGCGTCCACGATCTGCGGCCCCAGCCCGTCTATGTCCATGGCGTCTTTCGAAGCAAAATGGGCGATTCTGCGGGATAACTGGGCCGGGCATTCCGGATTGACGCACCGGACGGCAGCTTCGGAATCCGGATCATATACGACAGGCTCGCCGCAGGAGGGGCACAGGGTAGGATAAACGGCGGGTTTTTCCGCGCCTGTCCGTTTGTCCGGATGCGCGCAAACGATCTCCGGGATGATATCTCCGGCTTTTTGCAGCGTGACCAGATCGCCGATCCGGATGTCTCTGGATTTGATGAAATCCATATTGTGCAGGGTGGCTCTCGAGACGGTCGTGCCTGCCAGCCGGACGGGTTCGAGTTCTGCCGTAGGCGTCAGGACGCCGGTTCTGCCGACCTGGAAAGTAATGTCTTTGAGCCGGGTCAGCTTCTGTTCGGGCGGGAATTTGTATGCGACCGCCCATTTGGGCGTGTTGGTGCCTTCGCCCAGAAGCGTCCGGGCCTGGAGACTGTCCAGTTTGATGACGACGCCGTCGATATCGTAGGCCAGATCGTTCCGGATCTCTCCGAGCTTCCGGATATGGGCGACGATCTGTTCTGCCGATTCCAGCCGGGCCCGGTTTTCCAGAACGTGGAAACCGAGGGACTTGAGGCGGTCCAGGATCTCGGTATGAGAGTTCAGGATCCTGCCGTCTGTAAAGAGACTGCCTGACTGCAGATTGAAAATGAAAATATCCAGTTTGCGGGATGCCGTGATCCTCGAATCCAGCTGGCGCAGGGAACCGGCCGCCGCATTCCGGGGATTGGCCATCAATGCTTTTCCTTCGGATTCTCTTTGGGCATTGATCTCTTCGAACACGGCGCGCGGCATGTAGACTTCGCCACGGACCGTAAAGTTGAGCGGTTCATCCAGCTTCAGGGGCAGGGAACGGATGGTTTTCATGTTCTCCGTGACATCCTCGCCCGTGACGCCGTCTCCGCGCGTCGCGCCCAATACGAGCACGCCGTTTTCATAGGTGACGGATGCGCTCAAACCGTCGATCTTAGGCTCGACGGAATAGACCGGATGCTCGATATCTCCCTGGATGCGGGACAGAAAGTCTCCCAGTTCCTCGAAAGAGAAGACGTCCGTCAGTGAATTCATCACGACTCCGTGAGTCACTTTCTCGAATTTATCAAGGACCGCGCCGCCGACTCTGCGGGTCGGGGAAGCCGGATCATAGGCTTCGGGATGCTTGGCTTCCAATTCCTGAAGCTGGCGGTACATTTTGTCGTATTCGTAATCCGAGATCTCAGAGATGTCATAGGTGTAATACTGTTTCGCATAGTACCGTAATTTCTCTCTAAGTGTCTCAATTAAGACAATTTCTTGGTTATTATCCATAGAAAACCTCAAAAAAAGCACAACTATTTCCAGTCTATATTATACTTTCTTTTGCCCCTGAAGTCAAGCGGACCGCAGAATATATTGTGCATATCTTCATAGGACATTAAGATATATTTAGAGGCAAAGGCTTGCTTTTTCCAGGCCTTTGTGATAGACTAAAACGAGTGATTGGAGACAAAGAGCAGGAAAGGAGATTTTGCCATGGCTGACCCTCAAAGCCTGAAAAGGTTTTTGGAATTATTGGCTCTCTGCGGCCTTTATAATATTCCCGCCCTGTTGTTCGTGTTGCTGTCCAAAGGCATGGATCTGCTCTATCTCAAGAAGTACAGTCTTCTAAAGGACGGGATCAGACCGGTCCGGTTCGTTGTGACACCGCTCATCATCCTTGCAGGTTTTGTTCTTTGCGCGATCCCGCAGGCCCTGATGGTGACTTTCTTAGGCACTACCGCCGGGGTTTTGATGGCTTTTATCGTTCTGCCTTGGCTTGCAGGTACGTTTCTGGAGTTGGGTTTTGTCCGGTTCGACAAAAAGATCCGGACGGACAACGGGGCATTTTTCGGACTGCACCGCATCACGATCATTTCATCCGTCCTTTTGTTGACCGAAATGATCGTTTACTTTGCCGCTGAACTCGAATATCTCAGACAGGATTTTCTCACAACGGATTTGGATTCGGACATCCGGGTCTGGATCCTGTCTGCCGCGGCTCTTTTGACGGCTCTGGTCAACCGGTGGCTGATCATGCATTTCTCCTTCCGAAAACAGTTCAGCAATCCTTCCGAGACCGTTCCGGACAATGAGGAACAGCAGGAACCGGAAACTTAACAATCGACATCCTTTTACGGAGGCTTCTATGGAAACAAAGGAACTCATCAAGTCATTTTACGACCTGATGTCCAAGATCAGCGCTTACGACCACGCTTTGGCCATCCTCAATTACGACGGCGCCACGACTGCGCCCGCAGGCACGGCCGCCAACAGGGGCCACGCTATGGCGGTCCTCGGTGAGGAGATCTACAAGCTGTCCACGTCGGACAGCACCTATGAACTGCTGGAAGAACTGGACCGTCGCTCGGCTGAACTGTCTCCACGGGACGTTCGGGCCAAGGACATCATGCTCAAGGACATGAGGGACACCAAAAAGATCCCCATGGATGAATATATCGCTTTCCAAGTTCTTTGCAACGAAGCGGACGACGTGTGGCATAAAGCCAAAGCCGGCAACGACTTCGAGCTGTTCGCCCCTTATCTGGAAAAGATCGTAAAGGCCAAGATCGCCTTCGCAGGCTATATCGATCCGGACAAGGATCCCTACGATTTCTGGCTCAACGAATATGAGGAGGGAATCAGCCGGAAAACGTGCGACGCCTTTTTCGATTCGCTCAGGGAACAGATCGTTCCGCTGATCGCCAAAGTTACCGAAGCCGGACAGATCTCGGACGCGCCATTGAAAGGTCATTTCCCGGCAGACGCGCAGATGGCTTTCTCCGTCTATCTGATGGATCTCATCGGATTGGACAGGGAACATGTCGGCATCTCGACGACCGAGCATCCCTTTACGACCAGTCTCGGATCCCATCTGGACGAGCGCATCACCACGCATTTCTATGAAGAGCGCCTGGATTACAGCATGTTCTCCGTCATCCATGAAGGCGGACACGCCCTCTACGACACGGGCTCGGACGATGATCTGGCCTATACCGTCCTGGACGGGGGCGTCTCGATGGGGATCCACGAGAGTCAGAGCCGTTTCTATGAAAACATTCTGGGCAGGAGCCGCGGTTTCATCCAATACATCTATCCCAAAATGTGCGAATTCTTCCCGTCCCTGAAAGCCTATTCGGTCGAAGACGTTTACAAGGCTGTCAACCGCGTGGAGCCCTCACTCATCCGCACCGAAGCGGACGAAGTCACCTATTGTCTGCATATCATGGTTCGTTATGAACTGGAGAAGAAACTGATGTCCGGACAGATGCAGGTCAGGGAACTGCCCAAGGCCTGGAATGCGCTCTACAAAGAATATCTCGGCATCGACGTTCCGGACGACACACACGGCGTCCTGCAGGATACGCACTGGTCCGGCGGCATGATCGGCTATTTCCCGTCCTACGCGCTGGGCAGCGCCTACGGCGCACAGTTTTTGGCCCGGATGAAGGAGACTGTTGACGTAGACGCGTGTCTTGCCCGCGGCGATTTCAAGCCCATCAATGCATGGAACCGCGAAAATATCTGGAAATACGGCTGTCTGAAGAAACCCGGACAGATCCTTTCGGACGTTCTGGGCAGAGATTTCGATCCGTCCTACTATATCGACTATCTGAAGAGCAAGATCTCGGATGTTTACGGGATCCGGCTTTGATTTCTTTTTTTGAAACGCGCGGACTTTTTTCAATAGTTCGCATCCAAACTGAAAACGATCTTTCACGGTTGTTGGATCAGTCAGACGCTCCTTGAGGAGGTTTTTCATGTCTCAAGATCAAAATCAGGACAACGTCCTGAAAAACGAACAGGCTGCCGCCGAAAATCCGGCAGAGAAAACAGCAGAACGTTCTCCGGACACGCAAACAAATACAGGTCAGGTCGCTGAGCCGGCGGTGAACGAGGGTGAGCAGACTGCGAAAGCTGCCGCTCCGAAACATTCTATCGCGACTTATGTCATCATGCTTGTTTTCATCATGATCGCCTTTGAGATCATCTGTTTCCCGCTGCTCATGCTCGCGATCGACGGACCGGATATGACCCGTCTGACCGAATCAGACGTGGAGCCGGTCCCCTTAACCCTGGAGAACTACTGGAACGGCGAATTTCAGGAAAAATTCGAGGGATGGTTCAATATGCACTATCCTCTCCGCTCGGATATCGTAACGACCTACAAAACCATGACGATCCGGTATGATTCGTTTCTGTCCGCCAGTCCGTCCGAGGAAGACGATCCCGTCGAGCAAATGACCGAAAGCGGTGGGGGCGTCATCGCGTTGGAGACCGATGATCAGGGACATATCGTGTTCCCTCAGATCGGCACGGAGACCGCTGCCGGACACGGCACCTCCGAATCCGGCCGGGAAACCAATCCGGGCAACCCAGGGGAGGATGAGTCCTCCACGACCGGTCCCGACATTGAAGTCGAGACCACTTTGATGGACTGGTATCTGGACTATAACAACAACAAATATGCGCTGATCAACTCCTGGTTTTTGAACCAGAAGAAGGAAGAACCCACGGCATACAAAGGCACCAACGCCGTTTTGGTCGGGAAGACCGGTTACCTGTACGAGCGCGCCTATATCGACGAGTACATGGGTTATAGCGAACCTTATACTTCCTACAGTGCGTCCGATCTTCAGCTGACGGTCAAGAATCTGGAATATATTCAGGATCAGCTGGCCAAACAGGGAATCGGTTTCTGCTTCGTCATTTCATCCAGCAAAGCCAGCCAGTGCGCGGACTTCATTCCGGAGTGGTACAAGAACACCCATACGGCCAAACCGGGATACGTGAGAGCCTATGACACGCTGATGCCCATGCTGGAATCCAGTCATCTCAACTTTGTCGACGCGAAAACCGCTTTCGAAGAGGCCGGACTTCTGAACACATTCCCGAAGACCGGGATCCACTGGAACGATATCGCCTCCTTCGAGACGATGGTCCGCGCGGTTTCCAAACTGGAAGAGACCACGAATACGACGACCCGTCACATGGTCGCCAAGACGATCTACGCGTCCGAAACCGTGACCTCCGGTATCGGCAACTCGGAGCAGGATATCTACAATATCATGTGGAATGCGACCGACCCGTCCCTGAAATACCTGGCCGTGACGGACAGATATTACTATTCGCCGGACATCACGGTCGAAAATCCCGGTGCGCCTGCCAAAAACGTTCTGATCCAGGGCGGTTCCTTCTGCCACGATATCGTCTATTACGTCAACAATTATATCGGCCGTGCCCGTCAGATCTACTACAACTGGAGCAGTTTCGGCGACTTCACGGGAAGCGGTATGAGTTTCCATAACCCGCTGACAGACGGAGACGATTGCTGGGATACGATCCTGGAAGGCATCGATTACGTGATCTTCGAAGCGACAGAGCAGCAGCTTGCGACCATCGCATGGAATTCATCCGGACACGCCGTGATGTACCGCTCGCTCTATAACTATCTGAAGTCTACAGAGTAATCCGGAGGTTTCAGATGGTATTCAGTTCAACACTATTCGTTTTCATTTTTCTGGCCTGTACGATCGTTCTGTACTATCTGGCCAACCTGATCTTCAAGAAGGCTTCCTTCAAGATCCGCGTTTTGAACGGGATACTTTTGGTCGCCTCCCTGATCTTCTACTCATGGGGCGAGCCCAGGAACATGCTCCTGATGCTCGCGTCGATCATCTTCAATTTCTTCTTCGGCCTTTTCATGGAAAAGTTCAAAGAGAAGAAAGGATTGAAGAAACTCTTCCTGATCCTGTCCCTGGTCTTCAATCTGGGCATGCTGTTCGTCTTCAAGTATTTCAACTTTGTGACGGACACGATCACGAGCATTTTCCATTTGGAAAGCAACATCTTCACGGACTTCCTCGGCGGACCGATCGCACTGCCTATCGGCATTTCGTTCTTCACGTTCCAGATCATGTCTTATGTGATCGACGTTTATCTGGATAAGGTCCGGGCTCAGAAGAACATTTTCAGACTGGGTCTTTACATCTCGCTGTTCCCTCAGCTGATCGCAGGACCGATCGTCCGGTATATCGACGTGGATGCGGCTCTGGCCGAGCGTTCGATCGACGTGGCCAAGGTCTACAAGGGACTGACGAGATTCATCGTGGGTCTTTCCAAAAAAGTCCTGATCGCTAACGTGCTCTATCAGGTCGTGGACTCGGTCTTCTCGATGGACGTTTCCGGCGTTTCTGCCGCAACGGCCTGGCTCGGGGCGATCGCTTACACGCTGCAGATCTATTTCGACTTTTCAGGCTATTCGGATATGGCCATCGGTCTGGGCCACATGTTCGGCTTCGACTTCCTCGAGAATTTCAATTATCCCTACATTTCGGGATCGGTCAAGGAATTCTGGAGAAGGTGGCATATCTCGCTATCCACCTGGTTCAGGGATTACCTCTACATTCCTCTCGGAGGAAACCGGAAAGGGAAGATCCGCACCCAGGTCAACATCTTCATTGTCTGGCTTTGCACGGGCATCTGGCACGGAGCGGCCTGGACCTTCATCACATGGGGCCTTTACTACTGGGTGCTATTGACGCTGGAAAACCTGTTCCTCGGAAACCTGTTCAAGAAATTCGATGAGGCCACCGCCAAGATCCATATGGGGTTCCTCTCTAAGATCGTCGAGCATCTCTATACGTTTGTGGCTTTCACGATCGGGTGGGTCGTTTTCAACGCGAACAGCCTGCCTCATGCGATCTCCTACCTCGGACGGATGTTCACGTTCTCAGACTTCGGCTGGGACAGAATGACGTCGCAGCTGTCCAATCTGACAACAACGATCTTCATACTGGGCATCAT
>JAEEGL011841957.1_pt1 | contig 10439 bp, 3 predicted proteins | sample 9134231 | NCBI WGS metagenome assembly JAEEGL01 (sample SAMN16246548, study PRJNA631951) | gut metagenome | biome: gut microbiome; feature: rumen; material: fiber-attached | host: Bos | place: Iran: Karaj | collected 2018-10 | reverse complement strand
TTGATTCTCTTGTTATTTTGTCTAATTCTGCTTTTTGTGATATTAAAATTTTTGTTAATTCGTCTTTTTGATTGTCTATTAATTGCTGTATACTATCTGTATTTGATGCAAGTAAATATCTTTTTTTATCCATTAAATATCGTGCTCCTGTATTCGACATTTACGTTTTTATTTTTTAATTCAAGTTTATTTATATTTAATTATTATTAGATTTATAGCAAAGAGTATTTTAATTTTTTATTTTATATTTTATATATAATAGTTTTTCCATTTAAAAAATTTTTAATTTAATAATAAAAAAAAAAATAAATTTTTTGTATGGAAACTGAAAATAGTAAAATTAACTATAGCAATAAATCAGAAAGAAAAATAGATAATTATGAAGAATTAAAAACAGAATTAAATATGGCAGTAGAAACATCTAATTTTGAAAAGGGAATAATAATATGTAAAAAACTATTATTTTTTTTACCAAATGACATAAATTTATATATGACACTTTCAGATTTATATTTAAAACTATATGACTTATCATCAAGTACAACATGTTTAAAAAAAATATTATTAATAGATCCGAACAATATAGAAGTTCAATTAAAATTAAAAAATTTAAATTTTTGTAAAGGATTATTACATACACAAGAAAATGGTTTAATTGAAGATGATATAGATTTATTATCAGAAATGCATAATGAACAAATAACAAAATCACATTATTATTTCTTAAGAGCAAAATCATTTTTAGCATTAGGAAATATTGAAGATTGTGTACATGATATTTATAGAATATTAACTTTTGATCCATCAAATGAACATGCAATAATTTTATTATCAAAAGTATTAACTGGACAAGGAAAAGTAAAAGAAGCTGAAATGTTAATGTGGAAAGCAAATGAAATTAATCCATCAAATCCTGATACTAAACAATTTACTTCAATTATGAAAAAAAAAATGGATGAAGTTATGAAAGATGCTAATTTAAATGTATTAAAAGGAAGATTAAAAACTGGTTTATTATTAGTAACAAAAGCATTAAAAATTTATCCAAATCATCCTGAAGCTTTATTATTAAGAAGTTCAATTTTAAAAAGTTTAGGATTATTAGATGAAAGTATTGCAGATTTAAATTTAATAAAAGAATATTTAGCAAATAATACTAATAGTGATATTAATATGAGAGAATATATAAAAGAATATTTAAGTAATATTTATAATGAATTGTGTTTATCTAAATTAAATGAAGGAGATTGTGTGACTGCAATGTTTTATGCTAATGAAGCTATTAAAAATGATCCGAATGATGTAAATGCATATTTAAATAAAGGAGATATTTATTTAAAACAAAAAGATATTGTTAATGCTAGAGAATGTTATTTGAAATGTTATAATATTAAAAATTCATTTATGGAAGCTAGAACTAGATTAAGTATGGTTTATTATAAACTTGCTATTTTATCTTATAATAGTAAAGATTATGAAGAAGCACTTAAATTATTAAATTCTTCTATTGAGTTTTATAATAAAATAGATTATATTCATGTACTTAGAGCAAGAACTTATTTAAAGTTAAATAAAATTAAAGAAGCTTATGAAGATGCTTCTATTGCGTATTTATTAAATCCTAATAATCAAGATGCAATTGAGATTAAAAGATTTTTAAGTTAAATAAAAATAAGTTTTTAATGATTTTAATAAAAATATTGATTAGAAATATAAAATGATTATATAAATAAATCAATCATTTAAATAATAATAAAATTAAAATTTATAATTTTTTACTTTTTTTACTATAAAATATTATTTTTTTGTTTCACAAAAATAGTCAAAAATTATATTTATTCAAACTAAAATATTCAATTTAAATAATTAAATAAAAATTCAAATAAAATAATGTCAGAAAATATAGGAGAACAATTAAGTGATAATGAATTTAATAATGAATTAGATATTGAAGGACTTTTAAATGAGCAAAATGATAATGACTTAAAAATACCTATAAATGAAAATATCGAATTAATAAATAATAGAAATCCTAATTTGAACAATCAAAAAAAACAAAAAAGTACACTTTTATCCAAAATGGATTTTCTTCAAGAATCCATATTCCAATCTTGGGCGAAAGATTTAGATAAAGTAAATGAAATAATAGAAACTCATAATTTTCTAGAAGATATTTTAAATAAATGTGAATCAGAAGATGATATAGAAAATTATTTTAATAATAAGGATGAATTTAACTATTTTATTAATAAATTTTCAAAACAAATAATTCAAAGTATTTTAAAACAATTTAAAATTATTGGTGAAAATGGTCAAGATAAAGCACTTGAAATTTTGATTGACTACTTAAAAATATTTCTAAAATACATTTTAAATTCAAATGACAAAAATTCACTTAAATTATATAAAATATTAGACTATATAAATGAAATATTTAACATATCAAAAAATTTTTATAATTCAGAATCACATTATATAAGCAATTCCAATTCTAAAAAATCTATTACCTATCAAAAATATAATGAATTATTTTTAATAAAAAAAAATAAAATAAAAATAAATGAAATAAAAGAAGGAGAAGAAATTGATGTATTAATACCAAGTAAAGAAAAATTTGATGATATGATTTGGTCAAGAGGAAAAATAATATCAAAAACAGAAAATGACTTTTCAGTTAAAGTTTTAAATAATGAAGATCCAATAACTTTTTCATTTGAATCTTTTGATTATTCATTAAAGGGAACAAAAACAAAAGATTGGGATTGGAGAATTAATATTCAAGAAGGTGATATTATTGATTGTTATGAAAGAAAAAAAATTTATCCTGCTACAATTACGAAAAGAATTGAAGATGATAATAAATTAGAATATAATGTTTCTTTTAGAATTTATTTAGATTCTGTTAATTATGACATAGAAAAATATAAAATATTTTGGCCAGATAAAGATATTGAAGAAGAAGATTATAGAGAATTTATTGGAGATAATAAAATTTATGATGAAAATATTCCTTTTACAAGTAGGAGATTATTTCCTAAAGATACTAAATTAACAATTCAAGAAACTAATTACTCTGATTATATAAATGATTTAGTTTATTATATTGATAATCAAGTTGAAGATATTGATTTAAATGGGAAAAAAATTATTACTATTGGAAGAATTGATAATTATGAATATTATTTTAATTGTATGTTGAATGAATTTGGAAATTTAAATGGTTTTGATATTATGATAAAATATATTGAGGAAAATATAAATAAAAATGATAATGATAAGGAAAATAATAATTATGATAATAGTCTAGTTATTAAATTAATTTTTTCTATTTTTAAAATTGCACTTCCTTTTTTATATAAACCTCTTTTTGATAAATATTGTGAAAAATTATCCAATATTATTTTTAATTATGTTAATAGTATGTCAAATAATGATTTAAGAAATATGAAAAAAGAAACAATTGATTTAATGACTGATATTCTAAAACAATGTTCAAAAATGTCAAATAATGATAAAACTAAGAAAAAATATTTAATAGAAGAATTCTCTTTAAATTTTGCAATTAAAATGTTAAAAACTGATTTTTTAGATAAAAGAACTTCAGCAATTAAATCAATAAATGATATTATAAAAAACCACAAATATAATAATGATTTTAATCAAAAATTAATAGAGTTAATAAAAAAAAATAATATAATTTATGAAATTTATGGACCAAATAGTCATATTCAACTAGTTAGAAATAGTAAAGAGATAATTGACATTTTATTCTCAAATGAACAATTATCAGATGAAGAATTAAGTTTAATTTGGAATGCAACTAAAACTGGTGATTTAGATCAGAAAAAAGTAATTATTAAAATATTAAATGAAATATTATCAACTCGTTTACTTTATGATGAAAATATAATTGAAAAAATTTTGGATTGTATGATTCAAGAAAATATAATTACCAATGATATCAGTGATGATGAAATCGAATTAATATTTAGTTTAATTAATAAATTAAATGATGAAAATATTATTGAAAAGTATATAAATAATTTTATGGATTTTATAAAAGAAAATTATCAAAATCCAAAACTAAATGAAATCATAATTCAAATATATGAAATATCTAAAAATAATGATCAATTAAAATATAATTTAATAAATCAAGCACTTGAATTTATAAAAGATGATAAATATCTTCATATTGGATATAATATTATAAGTATTTATTTAGATACAACTGATTTTTCAATGGATTTTGAAATATCCGGTTTGTTAATTGAAGATGATAATCTTTTAAATATATATAAACAAACATTTGATGATTATTATAATAACAAAGAACAAATTGATAATAATTTACATGAAAAAAACATTCAAAATAGAATTAATTTTTTAAATGTTTTAATTAGAAATAAAATATGGAATGTTGATAATGAATCTCCAATTGACTATGTTTATCAAAAATTAGTTTTAAATAAATATAAAGATAATGATCAGAAAATATTTTATAATTGGTTAAAAAATTTATTAAAGAAAAAAAATATTGATAATATTGAAGAACAAATTTTTCATTTATTTACAAAAAATGATTTAAATAATAATTTATCAATAGAAGGTTTTGAATTATTTTTATATATATTTATAGAAATGAATAAAAAAGAAGATAAATTATTTGTAGAAGATCAAACAAATACAATAATATTAAAAAATAATAACACCCAAAAAGATTTAATTGGTTTTCCCGAATTAAAAAAAATAATTTTTCAAAACAACAATAAGGAAATAATAAAAAAAGGAATTCAATTCTTAAATGATTTATATTTAGGAGACACAGAAAATTTAGTAAATTTATGTATTGAAGAAATACAAAATTCAAATAATAATATTGATGTAATAAATAAATCTATTTCAATATTATCAGATTTAATATATTTAGATGAAGAAAATGGAACTGGTAATGTTATACCCCATTTAGAATTAATAAAAGGAGATCCAATCTTAATAAAATGTATAATTGATTTACCTTATAATATTAATAACCAAACTCTTACTATAAAATCATTTTCTAATAATTCATTCTTCTCTTTAAAAAATCAAATAACAAAATTAATAAATTATCATTATGATTTTATTAAATTTGAGTTAATTGATATTAAAAATAAAAATTCCAAAAATCAAAAAAAAGTAAAAATTGAATTAACTCGTCACGATAATGGTAAAACTCTTTCTTTTTTAAATTTTAAAAATACATCATTTCTTTTATTAACATCAAACAATCTTGAAAATCAAATTCCAGAATCTGAAATATTAGATTATAACAATAATGTAACTCCAGAAACAGAAAAAATTTTTGATGATTGGTTTACAAAATATTCAACAAATAATCAAATGGATGCATTTAATTTATCAAAATTTATAAAAGATGTAACAAATACAAAAGAAGAAATAAGTATTAATGATAGAAGAGTAATTTCATTAATGAATGAAAAAGATAGTAATCATGATGGTTTTATTGAAAGAGATGAATTTATTAATTGGTATGTCTCTGCTGCCATTAATAAACCTCAAATTGTTTTAAATAATATTAAATCAATGGGTTATAGAGGAGATTTATTAAAAATTTCTGAAGGTTATTATGAAGAAAATAAAGATTTTGAAACAAGATTGAGATATATTTTAGGGAATAGTTTTGAATTTGTTCATGTACTTTTTGATGAGATTAATTGTGGGAAAAAAAATTTGAATGCTTTTAATTTTATTATTATGTTAAGTACTAATAAAATTATATATGATAAAGTTTTTAATTTTGAAAGATTAGAATTTAATTTTGAGAATAGTCAATTATGGGGAAATTTATATTATTTTTGTTATGTTTGCTTTATTATTGAATTTTTTATTGAAAATGCAAATGATAATGATTCTTTTAAAGAATGGATTAAAAAGTTTATTTTAGATGGTGGTTATGATTTTTTTATTAAAGTTTTTATTAAAGAATTGAAAGAAATTTCTAATAAAAAAGATGATCAAGAAAATATTGATATTGTTTGCTTAGGGTTATTAATTAAAATTATTAAAAATATATATCTTTCTTCTATTGAATCCAATACTGAGAATGAGGAACTTAATAAGTTTTTAATCAATGAAAAATTAGTTGATAATATACAAAAAATTTTTACTAATAAAGAAATGTTTTTATATTTAATGAATGTTATAGATAATTGTATAAATCAAAAATGGGAAAATAATATAATAAATGAAATAATACAATTAATTACTATTTTAATTCCAAATATTAATGATAGTTTTGATAATGATAAATTAATTGATTTAATGATTAATGGTTTAAAATCTGAAACTGATGAAACTAGAAAAGGTTTTGAGGAAGCATTAATTAGAATGTGTAATGTGTTAATTTCTAAAGATAAATTTGATATTATTTCTAAGTTATTTGAAAAAATTTATTTACTTGTTTTAAAAGATAAAAATGAAAATAAAAATGAAAATTTATTTAATTGCTTTATTTATTTATTAATTCTTTATAATGATAATAAAGAAAAATTTAAATTAGCTAAAAATCTTGATATCAATTCATTAGCAAATGAAATTATTAATAAAATAAATGCTGATTTAACTTCGAATTTTGAAAGTCCAAAATTATCAAATAATCAATTTGTTATTTATTTAAATACATTATCAAAATTAATAGATATTAATGATTCAATTAAAAATGAAGTAAATCAAAATAGTAATATATTTATAAATATTTTAAAAAAGATAATTTTTTATTCAGGAGTTGATGAAGAAAAAAAAAATACCCCTAAATCAATAATTTGTGCAATACTTGACAAAATTGAGGAATTTGAAAGGAAAAATGAAAATGAAAGTGATGAAGAGGAATTAGATTTAATAAGTTTAGATGAAAATAAAAATTTAAATAAAAACAATTTATCTTCAAATAAAGAAATATTAAAATCTTCATATAATTTGATAACTTCATTAGTAAAAAGTAATCCAAAAAATTATATAACATATTTAAATATTAAAAATTCTTTATCAAATAATAATTTAACATCAAATTCATATATTAACACATCAATAAAAAATTCAAATCAATTTGAAAGTAAAAAATTTGGTTATGTTGGTTTAAAAAATTTAGGTAGTATATGTTATTTAAACAGTACACTTCAGCAATTTTATATGATACCAACATTAAGATATATAATTTTAAAATTAAATGATAAAGTTGAAATAACTATAAAAGATTTTGATAAATTTAAATCAGATGAACAAATAGATGATAATATGTTTCATCAATTACAAAAATTATTTTCATATTTATTATTGTCTGAAAGACTTGATTATGATCCATATGATTTTATTTATTCATTTAAAGACTATGATGGTAATCCTACAAAAATATATGAACAAAAAGATGCCCAAGAATTTTTAGCTATTTTTTTAGATAAATTAGAACAAAGTACTAAAAATACTAAATATAAATATATAATTAATAATATTTTTGGAGGAAAAAATTGTTCTTTAATCACATGTTTAGAATGTGGTTATGTTTCATATAATTATGAACCTTCTCTTTTTTTAAGTTTAGAAGTTAAAAATATGAAAAATTTAAATGATTCCTTAGATAAATATACTAATGAAGAATTTATTGATGGATATGAATGTAATGGTTGTAAAAAAAAATGTAAAATCTCTAAAAGAAATACTTTAGCATTGTTACCAAATATTTATATTATTCATTTACAAAGATTAACATATAATTGGGAAATTGATAAAAATGAAAAAATAAATAGTAGATTAGAATTTCCAAAAAGAATAAATTTAAAAAATTATACAATTGAAAATATATTAAAAGATAAAGAAAATAAAAGTGAAAATATATATTTTAAATGTGATGAATATTATGATTATAATTTAGTTGGTATTGTAGTACATTTAGGTTATGCTGATTCAGGACATTATTATTCATATATTAATACTTTTAGAGATGGAAATAATAATTTAAGTAATTTTAATCCTAATGATGAAAATTGTATAAATTCTTGGTTTGAATTTAATGATAGTTCTATTTCAAAATTTGATATTTCTAATTTGGAAAATGATACTTTTGGTGGAAGTAATGAAGATTTTGTTAATAATTTTGATAATAGAAATTTGATGAGTGGAAGAGGATTTAATTGGGTAAAAGAAAAAAATAAAAATGCTTATTTGTTAATTTATGAAAGAAATGTTAAAAGTCCGATTATGAAAATTATAGATGATAGAAATTGTACAAAAAATAATTTAATTGAATTTAATGAAGATGAGGAATATAATATTTTTAAAGAATATGATTTAATGAAAAATTTCAATGAAGATGATTTAAACTATAATAATCAATGTAAAAATTTGTATGAAAAAGTTTTTCATAATATTACAAAAGATGAATATTTTAAATTTGAACCTTTTTATAATTATAATAATAATAAATATGTTCCAAAAATTTATTATGATGAAATTATCAAAGATAATAAAAATTTTAAGAAAATAAAAAACGTTTCAGATAATCAATTTATAGAATTTAATAATAATTTAATTAATTTAATTGGAGAAAATTCAATTAATAATATTGATATGAAATAATATAAAAAAATTAAATATTATATCCTCATTCTAAAATTTATTTAATAAATAATTTGATTTAATATTATTAAAATATTAAGAAAAAATAAAATAAAATTTTAGTCAAATAAAAAAAAATTAATAATTCATTAATATCAAATAAATTATAAGAAACAAAAACAATAATCTTTATATTCAAAAAAATACATTTTTATTTTTGCTTTTAACAATAAAGAAAATGAAAAATAAAATGAAGAAAAAAAAATTCAATAAATTAATAAATAAATTATTTATATAAATATAAATAATGTGAAAAAAAATTATTCTTTAATTTTTTTTATGTTAAAAAATATATTTTATTAATATATAATATTTTTTATATTAATTTGATGATTCATCTTTTTCAGAATTTTCATTCTCAGAATTTTCATTTTCAGAATCATTTTTTTCTTCTTCTTCATTTTGATTTTCATCATTATTTTTGTTTTCTTCTTCTTCTTCCTCTTCTTTTCTTTTTTCTTGTGTTTCTAATATTAAATTATATAAATAATTAGTTTGATTATTCATATTTAAAATATTTTTACCATTTAATATAATATCAATTATTTGTTCTATTTTATTATAAATTAATGTCATTCTTTCATTAAAATCATATTTAACTCTAATTTTAATTAAATCAATAGATTGATTTTCAAGTAAATCATCTTTTTGACTTATTTCTTTAAAATATTTTTTAAATTCTTCAAAATTCATTTGCCTTTTTGTTTTAGTATATTTTTTATAAACTGTCATTAAAATTTTTTCAATTTGTTCATTTGTATTTTTTGTATCTGTTTTATATTTTTCCATTAAAGTATCAATATCATTTTTTTCTTTTAAATTACTGATTATTTCATTATACATTTGAAAAATTTTATCAAATTTTCCTTTTATTATTTTATGTCTATTATCAATATCATATTCTTCTTTTTCCATTTTTCTTGTAAAAGTTTCTGTTTTTTCAATGTTTTTTGATACTTCATTTGTTAAAGTTTTAGCATATGTTTTAATACTTTGAACTAAATCATTGGTATTTATTTTTATTGCCCTATGATTTTCATGTGTTTGATTCATTTTACATATATTACAAATAAATGATTTACAATCTCTACAATAATTGTTTATTATATCATTTCCACATTCACATAAAAAATCTGAATCTTCAGATGTAAAAGTATATTTTTTTTTATTTAAAATATTAATTGAATCTCTATTATAATTTTGAGATACTATTTTTAAATTAATTTTATTTTTTAATTTAAAAAATTCTGCTAATAAATATTTACTATACGGAATAATATCACTTTGATTATATAATATTTTAATTTTTGATGTAATTGGGTAAAATAAATTCTTTATTATATTTATTAAATATTCTATTGTTTTATATGGGGCAATTTCTGTGGATTTTATTCTTCCTAAATATTCAATATTAAAATTTATTTTTTGTAAAAAGAAAAAATTTGACATAATTTTCTTTTTTTTATATTTTTATATATTTTTTTATTTTTGTTAAAGATAATTAAAAAAATAAAATTAATATATTACTATTTATACTAATATAAATTAAAATATTAAATTATTTTTTTAAATATATAATATTATAATACTTAATATAATAACAATAATTTTTTCCCATAGATAAAAATATATTATATTTATTTTATTACATAACCGATATTATTTTATTTATTTTTTAAAATTATTGAGCCAATTTCTTAATAAATTTTGTAGCTTTATTTTTATTTTGCATATTTTTCAATTATTTTTTTTTTAAATTTCCTATT
>JAEEGL011745791.1_pt1 | contig 10439 bp, 9 predicted proteins | sample 9134231 | NCBI WGS metagenome assembly JAEEGL01 (sample SAMN16246548, study PRJNA631951) | gut metagenome | biome: gut microbiome; feature: rumen; material: fiber-attached | host: Bos | place: Iran: Karaj | collected 2018-10 | reverse complement strand
AGATTTAGGCGACATCAAAGGTAAAAGAGCTCTTGTAAGAGTTGATATTAATGTTCCTTTAGATGCAGACAAAAATGTTACTGACGATACAAGAATTCAAGCAATTCTTCCTACAGTTAACTACTTGAAAGAAAAAGGAGCTAAAATTATCCTTATGGCTCACTTAGGCAGACCTCAAAAACTTAAAGAGGGTCAAAAATTGGAAGATTTATCATTAGCTCCTGTTGCTAAATACATGTCTAAAGTATTAGGCGAAGATGTAAAATTTGTAAAATCTCCTGTAGGTGAAGGTGCAGATAAAGAACTTGCAGATTTAAAAGAGGGTCAAGTTGCATTGTTGGAAAATATCCGTTATTACAAAGCAGAAGAAGCAAAAGATGACGATATGACATTTGCTCAAGAACTTGCAAAACTTGGTGATTTTTATGTAAATGATGCATTCGGTGCGGCTCACAGAAACCATACTTCAACAGCAAAAGTTGCAAAACTTGTTAAACCGGCTGTTTCAGGTCTTTTGATGGAAAAAGAATTGAGATGCTTATCACAAGCTTTGGATAATCCTACAAGACCATTTACGGCTGTAGTTGGCGGTGCAAAAGTTTCTTCAAAAATCGGTGTTTTAGAAAATCTGCTTGATAAAGTTGATAATATGATTATCGGCGGCGGTATGGCTTATACTTTTGTAAAAGCTAACGGCGGTAAAATCGGAACTTCTATTTGCGAAGATGACCAATTGGAAACTGCAAAAGCTATCGAAAAGAAAGCACAAGAAAAAGGTGTTAAACTTGTTATGGCTACTGATGTTTTGGTAACTGATGATTTTTCAGGAAACGGAACAAACAAATTTGTTAAAATAAACGAAATTCCTGACGGATTTGAAGGTGTTGACGCAGGTGAAGAATCAAGAAAAGCATTTGCAGAAGTTTTAAAATCTTCAAAAACTATCTTGATGAACGGCCCTGTAGGAGCATTTGAAAATCCGAAGTTTGCAGAAGGTACAAAAGCCGTATTAAACGCTATTGTAGAAGCAACTAAAAACGGTGCAACTTCTGTAATCGGCGGTGGTGATTCTGTTTCTGCAGCTAAGAAATTCTGCAAAGCAGAAGATTTCACTCACGTATCAACAGGTGGTGGTGCATCATTAGAATTTATCGAAGGTAAAATTCTACCGGGCGTTGCTGCATTAGATGAAAAATAAAAAACACGAGAAGATAGAAAGTAAGGCGGATTTTGGTTAAAACCAAAATCCGCTCTTTTATTATTCATTATTTATTGCAAAATATACTTCTTTCAACCTTTTTTTACTTATATGCGTATAAAGTTGAGTAGTGGAAACATCACTGTGTCCTAAAAGTTCTTGTACAATTCTCAAATCTGCACCGTTTTCAAGCAGATGAGTTGCAAAAGAATGCCTTAGAGTATGAGGGGAAATGTGTTTATGAATAATTTCACCTTGTTTATGAATAAAATTATACACATCCTGTCTTGTTATATACCTGCCTGAGTCTGTAATAAAAAGCCTTTTTGTATCAAGTGAATATTTTTTTATTAAAAAATCTCTTTGAGGAAAATAATTTTTCAAAGCTTCTTTTGCTTTATTTCCAAAAGGAACTAACCTTTCTTTAGAGCCTTTTCCTCTGCATCTGAGGTAAGATGCTTGTATATCCAAATCGTTTGTTTTTAAATTTACCAATTCTGAAACACGCAAGCCGCAATCATATAAGAGTTCTACAACAAGTCTTTGAGTAACATTCAAATTTTGCCTTAATATTTCTTCTATTTCTTGAAGTGTCATAACTTTAGGTAAACGTTTGGGAATTTTGGGCTGTTCGAGGGTTTCTGTCGGGTTTTTCGTACAATATTCATTTGCACAAAGCCATTTGAAAAAACCTCTTAAAGATGCCATTTTTCGCATAACACTGGTTGGTGCAAAATTATTTTCACGTAAATTTCTAATATATCCGTTAATTTGCGTTCTTTGAATTTGGTTGATTTCGACATTACAAAATTCCAAAAAATCTTCCAAATCTCTCCTGTAGGCTTCAAGAGTGTTTTCTGATAAACCTTTTTCAATTTCTAAGAATTCCAAATATTCGGATAAAACTTGTATGTCCATAAAATTTATTATATTACATTTTACAATTTTGTAACAATTGTGAAATATTTTAGCACTTTTTTGCAAAAATATGTTTTTATATATATGTAAGAGCAAAGAGGAAATTTATGAGTTTACAAATCGGTAGCATAAATAACAATCCATTCAGTTTCAAAGGAATTCAAGCTGCTCCTGCCGTTAAAAGACAAGTTGGCGGTACAAATGTTTCTGCTACTCAACACACTTCAGGCAACCCTTTTGCTCAAGCTGTTTCTAATAACAGCATGTTTGCAGGAAACACTTACGGTGTTAATGCAAATATCGGTATAGGTGAAACTTCTTACACTGCTCCTCAAGCAGGTTACAAAGCAGGTGTTAGCCGCACTTTAGCTTTTGCTTAATTTCTAGTCCACCTTTAAAAATTTATGAACCTGAGGAATCAGGCGAGTTTTTGCATGTAATTTTATAAATTTTTCAAAGATTTCAGTAAGTTTTTCTGATGTCAAAGAAACTTTATCTTTTACCGTTTTTGGCTGTAAAACAAGCTCTATATCATATTTTTGGGCAAGTTTTGTACATTTTTCAATTTCTTCTTCACTGATATTTTCATCAAAGACTATTTTTGCAAAAAGCTCTTTTTTACTCTCTTTCACTGCTTCAAAAAAATTGTCATGCAAAGAAAATTTTTCTTCCATGCCTGTAGTTGAAGAAAGCTTTATATCGGCAGATACTATATCAACATATTGAGCAATTTCTTTGTATTTTTCAGGTAAAGTTGCATTTGTTTCAAGGTATATAGTTTTATTTGTTTTAGGCAGAAATTCTTTTAAAAAATCAGCCCATAGCAAAGGCTCGCCGCCTGTCAAGGAAATTGAATGAATTAGAGATAAATCAAAAGAATTTACTTTTTCTAAAAGTTCTTCGACTGTATAAGAAATACCTTTTTCATGCTCAGTGTCGCAATAATTACAATCCAAATTACATCCGCAAAGCCTTATAAACATTTGATTTACTCCCACATAAGGACCTTCACCTTGTATTGAAGTAAAAATCTCTGCTATATTTGCTTTATTTTCCATTATCAAAATTCTCTTATATCAGTGTTATTAATAGTTTTTAATTGATTATATAATGCAATTTCTTGTGGTGAAAGTTTTTTAGGAATTTCTATTTTCACCGTAACTATCATATCACCTTTTTGATTATTTTGCGATAATCCCTCATTTTTCAGTCTGAATTTTTGTTCGTTTTGTGTGTTAGGAAGAATTTTCATGGCAACAGAACCGGTTAAAGTTTTTATATGAACAGTTGCGCCTAAAATTGCTTCAAATGGGGTTATAGGGAGATTATACAAGACGTTAAGTCCGTCAAAAGTAAAATCTTTACTGTCCTCGATTTTAATTTTCAAGTATAAATCTCCGCAAATATCCCCGCTACCACTATTCCCTTCATTCGCCAATCTTATTTTTGCACCTGTTTTTACACCTTGAGGAATTTTTACATTGATTTTTTTATGTACGGATTGCGTACCTTTACCACCGCAAATAGGGCATGTTGTACCATTCAAAAAATTTCTTCCATGACAATGTGTACAAGATTGGGTATGCAAAATATTGACTGTTTTTATGCAGCCGTTTTGAGCTTCAAGCGAAGTCAGAACAAGCTCTGTTTCTACATCATATTTTTTTTGTTTATTTGCTTGATAATTTTTCTTATAATATTCGGTTGTTTTCTTAAAACCTGTCCAAAATTCATTCAGTAAATCTGAAAAAGTGTCATCACAAGTTGTTTTTTTAAATTCAGGTTTTTTATTTTCCTGCGTTTGATATTTATTAGCATCATAATTTTTTATATTTTGCAAAATATCATAATCACGTCTTTTTGCATCATCTGATAAAACTTCATAGGCTTCCGTTATTTCTTTAAATCTTTGCGTAAAGTTTTCACTGCCGCCATTGATATCAGGATGATAAATTCTTACAAGTTTTCTGTACGCTCTTTTTATAGTATCTTTACTTGCATTTGACGGAACTTCAAGAATTTTATAAAGATTTTTATTTGAATAAACGGTCATATTGCCCCATATTAAATAATCACAAATCTCACATTATTATATTAATAATGTTTTTTAAAAAATCAATTATCTTGAAAAAAATTTTTTTATATATTCTTAAAAGTTTTCAAATAATAATTTAAAAGCAAGCAAAATCAATATCAAACCGCCTGAAATTTCCAAATTTCTTTTTGGAAAATTTTTGAATAAATATCCGCTCCAAAAACCTATAAGAGAATTTATAAAAGTAATAACCCCAATAATGATTGCAGGTATAAGTATTTTTGTATTTGATAATGCAAGAGAAACCCCTGCAGATAAAGCATCTATACTTGTTGCAACAGATACTGTCAATATATATTTAAAATACAAAAAACAATCGACTTTTTTATTTTCATCATCTTTTTCAAAAGCATCTTTAATAAATTTTGCACCCAGAATTACAAATATCGCAAATATAATATAATGGCTGTAAGGTGCAACAAATTTGCTTACAAAACTTGCGAAAAAATAACCGATAACAGGCATAAGGAATTGGAAAAAGCCGACAGAAAAAGCCAGCATTAAAGAATTAAAACGCTTATTTTTTGTAAAAATAAGTCCGTTTGAAAACGAAACAACACAAGCATCCATCGAAAGTGCTATTGCCAAAATTATAATATCAGCTAAGTTCATAAAAATTCCTCGGAATTATTTTACCTAAAAATCAGAATTTAATCAAAAGCAAAACTCTGATGTTTTGTTTGATTACGGTGCAAAAAATTGCACCACAATTTTTACATCATATACGGCTGGATTTTTAATATATTGTCATTTGTTGAAATTTCTCCAATTGAGCCATAAGGAAGTGTGATTTTTTCTTTTGCATGTGTTATTTTAAAACCTTTTACGATAGGAATTTTTAATTTTTCACCAATTTCAAAAAACAGTTCATCAAAATATTTTTTATTTGTGATGTCCAAAAAATCACCCAGAATAATTCCTTGAACATTCTCGTAAAACTCTTTTATATTCATTAATTGAGCCATCATTTTATCTATTTTATAAACATCTTCGCCTAAATCCTCCGCGAAAAATATAAATTTTTCATCAGGAATAAAATCAAGTCCGCACATAGATACAAGAGTTGCTAAATTTCCGCCCCATAATATTCCTTTTGCATTCCCCTCATAATAGATTTTTTCACGTCTTTTACAAGGTGAAATGTTTAATTCTTTCACATTTGAAACCGTTTCAAAAAAATTGTTTACCGTAAATTTTGAAAAATCCTCAACTCCGAAATCACTTTGCGCAACAGGTGCATAAAAAGAAATCAAACCTGCTTTTTTCAAAAACATTGCTTCTATAGCCGTTACATCCGAATATCCTGCAAAAATTTTCGGATTTTTTTTGATTAAATCATAATTTATTTTATTTAAAAGTCTTATCGCACCATATCCGCCACGAGAACAAATGATTGCATTTACGGAATTATCGGCAAAAAATCTGTGTAATTCTTCTACTTTTTTTTCGTCAGTACCTGCTAAATATCGATTTTTATCAAATATATTGTCAGATAAAACTACATTAAACCCCCTTTCTTCAAATCTTTTTTTTGCACGCAAAATATTTTCTTTACTTTCAACAGCACCTGATAGTGCCAAAATTGCAATGGTGTCGCCTTTTTGAAGTTTTTTAGGTTTTTGCTTTTCCATGGTATAATTATTTTATAATCAAAAGCAGGTTTCGTCAAACGCGTCTCGCTGACCCGCAAGTCGCATTTGGTTTCACTGTCTGAGATGATGCTCGATCTTTTTCTCTCACGTGTCGAACCTGCGAAAAAGACCTCGGACAATCAATTTTGGTAAATGACAATATGAGTGAAAAATATATACCATTATATAGAAAATACAGACCTCAAAATTTACAGGAGGTTGTAGGTCAAGAGCATGTAAAAAAAGCTCTTACGAATGCTATTGAACTAAAAAAGATTTCTCACGCATATCTTTTTACAGGTCCTAGAGGAACAGGTAAAACTTCTATTGCAAGAATACTTGCAAAATCTCTGAATTGTCAAAAAGGCCCAACCGTTACTCCTTGCGAAACCTGTCCGAGCTGCTTGGATATAAAAAATTCTACTCCGATTGATGTTATAGAAATTGATGCCGCAAGTAACAGAAAAGTTGAAGATACACAAAATATTTTAGAAAAAATCCAATACGTTCCCGTGAACGGAAAATATAAAATTTATATTATTGATGAAGTTCACATGCTGACAAACCACGCTTTTAATGCTCTGCTTAAAACATTGGAAGAACCTCCTGAAAATGTAATATTTATCTTGGCAACAACCGAACCTCACAAGGTTTTGGAAACAATTACAAGCCGCTGCCAAAGATTTGATTTCAGAAGAATTACAACTTCAGATATCGTAAATCATCTTAAAATGATTTCCGAAAAAGAAGATATAAAAATTGACGAAGATGCACTATATACAATAGCTAAAAGTGCTGCAGGCGGAATGAGAGATTCTCTTGCACTACTTGACCAAGTAAGTGTTTTGGATAGTTCTAAAACTATTACGACAGATGATATAAATAAACTTTTGGGCAGACTTTCTTTTGAAGTTTTAAATAAGCTTGCTGATTGTATTATTAACTCTCAAATCCAAGAAGCTGTTGAGCAGCTTGATAAGATATACAATTCAGGCAATGAACCCTCTCAAATTTTAACTAATTTACTCGGATATTTAAAAAATCTTTTAATCGTAAAAAATTGCACTAAAACAGAACTTTTACAAGAACTTACACAATTAAACGAAATACAAATAAAAGAATTAAAATCACAAGCTCAAAAAGTTGAAACACATCAAATAACATTTTTAATAGAAAAGACATCGGAATATATAAAAGAACTTAAAACAACTACAAATCAACAGCTTTGGCTTGAAATTGCAATAATAGACTTGGCAAATCTGACAGAAAACACAACATTAATGGATTTACAGGAAAGAATTACCAACCTTGAGGCAGGAAATGTTTCAACGCCTGTAATAAAAAGTATTGCCCCTATTCAGAAAGATATGCCGGTTGTAAAAACTAATACAATTCCTGTTTCTGAGCCTAAAAAAGAAGAAATCGAAAAGGAAGAAAAAATTAAAAATACAAAACCAAAAGAAACAGTAAAAGAGCAAGTCCAAGAAACTGAAAAAGTAACTGTTGTAGAAGAAGAAACGCCGGTTCCTCTTTCAAAACCTGCACAAAATAACGGACTAAAAGAGCTTTGGGCATCACTTTTACAAAACATCTCAAGTCCTTCTGCTGCCGCACTTTTAAATCAGCATGCAACACCAATAGAAATTAATGAAAATAATATTATAATAGGCTGTAAACCGAATTTTCTTAATATGCTGAATTCTGAAAGCAAGAAAAAATCCATAGAAGACGGCGCTCAAAAATTATTTAACAAATCCGTAAATGTAACTGTTAAAACTGTAGATGCAAAAGAAATAGAAAATATTTCGGAAAAAAAAAATCAAATAAATGAACCCCCAAAAGCAACAGTTTCAAAACCTAAAGAGCTAAATTCACAACCGCAAGAAACTACAGACGAAGATGATTATGCAGAATATGAACTGGCAAAGAAAAAATCAGAAAAAATTATTCAATCCGATCAGGTTTCTATGGTTATGAACCTTTTCGACGGTAAGTTTATAGATGATTAAAAATGTGAAAAGCCCACACTTTAAAAGTGTGGGCTTTAAGATTTTTTAAAACCTATAAACATTCCTCTAAAGCTTTTATTCCTGCGCCTGCTTCGAATTTGTGTCCCAATTTTTTCAAAACACCCTCTAATGAGCCTACGGCTGTTATCAAATCACGTTCAGAAACATATCCCAATGTACCCATTCTGAATATTTTATCTTTTAAAGTGTTTTGACCGTTTGCCACAACTATATCATAATCGTTTTTGAACGCTGCTCTAATATCAGGAACTGAAATTCCATCAGGCGGAAGAATTGATGTAATTGCATAACTTGCATTTTCATCGTCTTTTACAAATAACTCCAACCCTAATGCTCTTACAGCTTTTCTTAAACCTAAAGCAAGTTTTTTATGTCTTGCATATACATTTTCCAGACCCTCTTTTTTAATCATTTTTAATGCCGTATTTAATGCAACTACCAAATTAACAGCAGGTGTCCAAGGAGTAGTATCACCGTCGACAGCTTTTTTATGAGCATCCCAATCAAAATAAAAGCTTGGATATTTACAATTTTTATGAACTTCCCATGCTTTTTCGCTTGCTGCTAAAAACGACAATCCCGGTGGAATCATAAATCCTTTTTGAGAACCTGAAACTAATACATCAATTCCCCATTCATCCATTTTTACTTCCATGCAGCCCACACTTGTAACACCGTCTACAACGGAAATTGCGCCATGATCGCTTATTATTTTACAAAGCGTTTTTATATCATTTTTTGCGCCTGTCGAGGTTTCAGAATGAGTTAAAGTTACAACTTTAATCTCTTTATTAACATCTTTTGCCAATGCTGCTTTTAAATCTTCGGGTTTTATGATATCACCCAATTCTGTTTCCAGTTTTGTAACTTCCGCTCCTCTTGATTGAGCAATTTTAACCCAGCGAGCGCCAAAATTACCGATTACACAGCACAAAACTTTATCACCTATATTAAGCAAGTTTGCCAATGCTGCTTCCATTGCTCCTGTACCACTTGCGGTAAAGAAAAATACATCATTTTTCGTTTGAAATATATCTTTTAAATCAGCATAAACTTCTTTTAATATTGCCGAAAATTCTGAACTTCTGTGTCCTATAGGATGTTTTGCCATTGATAATAATACACTTTCGGGAACAGGAGTAGGACCCGGAATCATTAAAAAAGTTTTATCTTGCATTTTTCTAACCTTTCATATATATGTCAACTTCTTTCATTATATTCTCAAATTTTACAAAATTATTCAAATTTGTGAAATTTGTTAACTTTAAACTTTTTTTTTGATAGTATAAAAAAGTTACAGTTAAGGAGATGAAAATGGTACAATTATCACAGCGTTTGGAAAAAATTCCGCCATACTTATTTGCGGAAATAGACAGAAAAATTGCAGAAGCAAAGGAAAAAGGAGTCGATATAATTTCTTTAGGCATCGGTGACCCTGATAAACCGACTATTCAAAGTGTAGTTGACGAAATGCATAAAGCCATTGATAATCCTAAAAACCATGACTATCCTCCTTATGACGGAACAAAAGAATTTAAAGATGCAGTTGCAAAATGGTTCAACAATCGTTTTGGAGTTGAACTTAATAATTCTGAAATTTTAGCAAATATCGGTTCAAAAGAAGCTATAGCACACGTATTTTTTGCATTCGTGGATGAGGGTGATTATACTCTTGTTCCTGACCCAGGATATCCCGTTTATAAAAATGCAACTATTTTTGCAGGTGGAAATCCTTATCCAATGCCGCTTCTTGAAGAAAATAATTTCTTGCCCGATTTTGAAAAAATTCCAGAAGATATTGCAAAAAAAGCAAAATTAATGTTTTTGAATTATCCGAACAACCCGACAGGTGCAGTTTGCGATTTGGAATTTTTGAAAAAGGCGGTTGATTTTTGTAAAAAATATGACATTTTATTATGTTATGACCAAGCGTATTGCGAAATGACTTATGACGGATATATAGCACCATCCGTGTTGCAAATTGATGGTGCAAAAGAAATTGCCTTGGAATTTTACTCACATTCTAAATCATACAACATGACAGGCTGGAGAGTCGGTTTTGTATGCGGAAGCGAAAAATATTTAAAAGCTTTGGGTACAATTAAAAATAACATTGACAGCGGAACTTTTAAAGCAATACAACAGGCTGCAGCAAAAGCTTTTGAAGCTCCTCAAGAGCAAATCGATAAATTAAATAATATGTATAAACAACGCCGTGATATAATGCAAGAGGGTTTAAAAGAATTAGGTTGGAATATAAAATCCTCTAAGGCAACTTTTTATTTGTGGCTCAAGTGTCCTGAGGGTTTTTCTTCGGAAGAATTTGCAACGGTACTGTTGGAAAAAGCAGGAATTGTTGTTCCTCCGGGTAACGGATACGGTAAATATGGTGAGGGATACTTTAGAATAGCACTTACAAAAGATGCGGAAATTTTAAAAAAGGCACTTCAAAGAATGAAAGATGCAGGTATTTCTTATAACATGAAAAAATAAGGAGTTTATCAATGGACAACATAATTTTCAAAAGAACCAGTGTAAGAAGCTATTCGGATAAAGAAATCACATCT
>JAEEGL011664390.1_pt1 | contig 10439 bp, 10 predicted proteins | sample 9134231 | NCBI WGS metagenome assembly JAEEGL01 (sample SAMN16246548, study PRJNA631951) | gut metagenome | biome: gut microbiome; feature: rumen; material: fiber-attached | host: Bos | place: Iran: Karaj | collected 2018-10 | reverse complement strand
CCCGCATTTTCACGAGCTCCGCCATGTCCAAATTTCTTTTCGTATAAGGCTAATCCAGATTTTTTCTTATACTCTTTTTCGGAGATGATTTTTTCATCCGCAGCAACCTCCGATTCTTTTTTCTTGAAAACAAATCCTTCGGAATCCTTTACATAAACGTATTGCATCGCTAAGCCTCCTTCAGTCGTTGTACGGCAAGTTTGATTTTATCTTTTGGAGTCTTTTGAGTCTTTTTAATAAAAACAACTCCAATTACGATAATGGCTCCTGCCTTGTATTTGAACAGAGAGCGCAACTCATTTGTCTTAATCTCAAATATTTCTTTTTGGAGCGGTCGCACACGAACATATTCAATACCTTTTCTTTCAATGATTTCATAATCTCTTTTTAGAATATCTTGCTGTTCTTTTTCTAATGCATTAATTTCAGCAACAACTGAAGATAATTTTTCTACAGCAAACTTCATCTTAAAATATACTCCAACATTTTGATTTTGTCAACATATTCAAGAGATTAAAAATATCTTGCTGTTTTCGATCAGCACATTTTTTCTTTCGAGAGTTCATTTTATCCTCTGTTTACGTGGGTCGGGGCTATTTTGCATAGTCCTTATTCTATTAACACGCTTTTTGAGGGATTTGGTTCGAAAAATTTATGTAAAATTTTTTAGTTTACCGCTGTTGACGGTCTGTAAGCATAGCTACGACAAAGGCCGGGGTGATAAGCTAAAGGCAGGCATGCGAGAAACAAGCTAAACTTCGTTCCAGATGTCGTTCGGGAGTTTGCCGATGTCGCGGAAGTCGAGCTTGCCGCTTGTGGCGGAATTCATGCTCACGAGGCGTGCCAAAGGCTTACCAGCGCGTTCAATAACGATTTCTTCGTCCTTGATAGCGACCTGGTTCAAGAGCGTCCCAAAATTCTGACGCATATCCATTGCAGAAACAACTTTCGACACAGCGAGTCCTTTATTTTTTAAACAATTTAATTATTATTATAATTAACGTCAAAACGCTTGAAAGGAGATTCCCGCCTTCGCGGGAATGACAAAGCAAAATGACACTCGGAGCAGAGTCCGGGATGACAGGTAAAGGCGGCAGCCTCAAAAAAATGGATCAAGAAGTTCGCACATTTTCGGTCACGCAGTACATGCGTTCACTCAAGAACACCGTAGAATCAACACCTGCGGTGTGGGTACACGGCGTCATTTCGCAAATTGCAGAAAAACCATCGGGCGTTTACCTGAGCATTGCGGACTTCGCCGATGGCGACGTGAAACCGAAAGCGACACTCGCCCTTTATTGCTACACCGCCAAGTACGATGCGATTCTTGCAAAGATTTCCAGCCTTTCGCAGCCGTTTACACTCAAGCATGATTTGAAAGTCAATTTCCTTGTGCGTGCGGAATTATACATCCCGTACGGAAAGTTGCAAGCGCAAATTCTAGACATCGATCCGGTTTATACGATTGGCGAACTCGCGCTGACGAAAAGCGCAATCTTGAAGCGCCTTGCGATGGAAGGCCTGCTCGAAAAGAACAAGCAGCTAGAGCTTGCCGATGTTCCGCTCCGCGTGGGGCTTATCACCGGCGAAAACACCGCAGCATACAAAGATTTCACTACGCGACTTGAAGCGTCACCGTTCGCATTCGAAGTCACGACCGTCTACGCGCGTATGCAGGGGAACGAAACTGAAGATAGCATCATCGCGGCATTGGAACAACTTAAAACATATCCGGAATTAGATGTTGTCTGCATCGTGCGCGGTGGCGGAGCCAAAACGGACTTGAACTTTTTCGATAGCGAAGCGCTTTGCCGCGCAGTCGCAAACTACCCCACCCCCGTCTTTACGGGAATCGGCCACGAAATCGACCGCTGCCTTTTGGACGAAGTCGCTTACCTCTCATGTATCACGCCGACAGACTGCGCCAAGCGTCTCGTGGAACGCGTCACGGATAGCTGGAACCGCATGACCGAAGCGATGGCAAACATTGCCGATGGCGCCCGCGAACTCTTAACCGAAAACAACAAGCAACTCGGCACGATGGGAATCCAACTCCAGCAAAAAGTTTTCGGGCTCATCCAGAACGAGAAATCCAAGCACGTCCTCATAGCCGCCTCCATCAAAAAAGACACCACATTCTATATAAAGTCCGAACACGAGCGCCTCGACCGCAACCGCGAAGGTCTAAAGCAAGGTTCCCGCAAAATTCTCGACCTCGCGAAATCGCAGTTCGACCTCGTCAGCGAGAAAGTCAAAAACGCAGACCCCAAAACGACTCTCGCCAAGGGCTACTCGCTCACGCTCGACGCAAACGGCAAATTTATCCGCAAAGCAAGCCAGCTCAAGAGCGGCGACACCATCAAGACACGACTCGCCGATGGCGACGTTCTGTCAGTGGTGAAATAGCGAACCGCGCAGCTCCAGTCTATTCAAACACCGGCAAACTTTCAATTTTCTTGAACCGTTTCGTCGCAGCATCGAGCTCAAAATAGCGCACGGCATCGCCTAACGCAAGCATCACATAGTTCGGCGTCAAAATTTGCAAATACTTGTTCAGCTGCTGTTGCAGCACAGGCCACGTGTATTCGCCTGGAGCCTTGCACTCCACCAAGAGCCACGGTCTGTTCAAAGGCGCGCCCGCCCTAAAATTATGAACCACGACATCTACACGGTCCGCGGTCTTCGCATCAACCGATGCAAGCGGAAATTCCACCGCAATCAAATGCTCCGGCACTTTCACCACATCCAACAAATAACGTACAGTCGCCTGCCGGACGTGCTCTTCAGGAGTCGCAGGAACCTCTTTTTTGCGAATCGGGTCAAAAATTGTATCGTGAATCATCAAAAAGAATATAGAAAATCTCAAAAAAGGCGAAAAAACGTGATATATTCCCACATCCAAGACTAAAAAAGAAATAAAAATAATCGTTTTCAAATAAATCCTCTTATTTTTACTTATAGGATTGTCCTAGAACAATACGTCGGCCCAAGGCCATGGAAGGAGAAATTATGGATTTACAGGAATACGTTGATCAGTTCGATTCGATGACCTGTATCATGTCCGTTGAAAAATTTCCCGACGGGAGCCTCGGGAAAATACGCATTGAAGTCGGGAACAAGGCGTACGTTTCGACTTTTGAACGAAACAACCAAGACAATCTTATCGAAATGGGCAACTCGTTCATTCCCGGCCAAGAATACACATACTATCTCCCCAGGGACTTGAACTTCGAACATTTCATTCAAAACAGCGCCGTCAACAAAAAAGTAATGCACGCCTACATCCACCCAGATCGGTTCGATGTATGGTTCAACATCTTTAGCATTCCGCTTGATTTTGACGACCCGAACAAATGCTTCTGCACCTACACGCAAGAGCTTTCGACAGAAGCAAACGTAGACCATCTGACCAACCTCTCGGCAAAGACAACTTCGGATGTGCTAAAAACATGCATCAAGTTGCGCAGCACCAAGAACTTTCTCAAGACGATGGACGAAGTCATCGCCGATATCCGTGCCATCTGCGCGGCCAACTTCTGCTGCATCATGCTGACCGACTTTAAGAACAACACTTGTTCGCTATTAAGTGAAAGCACCGCCCCCGGAATAGGCCACCACTCGCTAAAGGATTACTTGAATGATTCGTTTATAGAAATTGTCAAGTCCTGGCTCGGGACAATCGACGGAAGCAACTGCCTCATCATCAAAAGCGAAGACGACATGGCAGAAATAAAGGTCCGCAATCCAGAGTGGTACGAATCGATGCAGGAGGCCGAAGTCAAAAGCCTCGTGCTGTTCCCGCTCCAGTACAACAACGAAAACATCGGCTTTATCTGGGCGACAAACTTTGATACAAAAGAAACGCAGCACATCAAACAAACTCTTGAGCTCACCACATTCTTTATCGCATCAGAAATTGCGAATTACAAGCTTCTGCAAAAGCTCGAAATACTGAGTTCCACGGACATCTTGACAGGAGTCAAGAACCGTAACGCCATGAACAACCGCGTGCTCATGATTGTCACCGGACGCGAAAGAGTGCCTAGCTCCTACGGCGTCGTTTTTGCGGATTTGAACGGCCTAAAGAATATCAACGACGATGACGGACATAACGCAGGCGACACGCTTTTGAAGAACGCCTCCGCCGCATTGAAAGAATGCTTTGAAGGGAGCGAGATTTACCGTGCCGGCGGTGACGAGTTTTTGATTATTTCCATGGGCAAAACAAAAGAAGAAATCGAAGCACAAATCGAAGCATTACGCCAAAAGGCCGACGGGCCAAACCCTGTCAGTTTTGCACTGGGTTTCTATTACGAAGAAAACGGCGGCGACATCCGAGCTGCCATGCGCGAAGCGGATTCCCGCATGTACGACGATAAAAAACAATTCTATGAGTTACACCCCGAATGCAGGAAGCGTTAAAATGGACTTGCAAAAAATTGTCGATTCATTTAATATCATGACTGCCATTCTGTCGGTTGAAAAGAGAGCTGATGGGAAAATAGGGACTATCCGTGTCGAAGCGGGCAACCAGGCGTATATCCAATCCATGGAACGCGTCGATGAAGACGGCAAGACAATCTTTTCAACAAAGTTCGTACCCGGGGAAAGATACGAACGCTACATGAAAAAGGAGTTGAATTTCGAAACCTTCTGTTACGAGAGCGCCATCAAGAAAAAACCGGTTCACGCCTACATCCGACCGGAACGTTTTGATTTTTGCATTAATTTGGTCATGTTGCCCTTGGATATAGACGACCCGGAAAAGGCCTACTGTTCCTTTTCGCAGGAGCTCTCGCGCGAAGTCGATATCAACGAGATGTCAAAAGTTTCGGCAGAAACATCTTCGAACGTGTTAAAAACATGCGTCAAGTTGCGCAGCGCTAAAAACCTGCAAAAAACAATGGACGAAGTCATTGAAGACATCCGCAAACTCTGCGATGCAAGCTACTGCTGTATTTTGCTGACCGACTTCAACGAACACACATGTTCCGTTTTCAGCGATTCCATCAAGGTCGGGTCAAACCAGCGTTCAATCCGTGAATTTTTGACGGATGACTTTGTCGATTACGCAAGGACATGGCTAAAAATCATAGCCAAAAGCAACTGCCTTATCATCAAGAACGAAGACGATTTGGAATTGATCCAGCAGCAAGACATCAACTGGTACACTTCGCTGAAAAACGCCCATGTCGAAAGCCTTGTATTGTTGCCGTTGGAGTACAACAACTTGATTTCAGGATTTATCTGGGTCACCAACTTCGATACGTCAAAAGTAATCCACATTAGGGAAACACTTGAATTATCGTCGTTCTTTATCGCTTCTGAAATTGCGAATTACCAACTTCTGGGAAGGCTCGAACAGCTCAGCAGCATGGACCTTCTGACAGGAGTCATGAACCGCAATTCCATGAACAACAGAGTTTCGCAATTTATCAGCGGCGCAGTCCCGCACAAATCGCTTGCCGTCGTATTTGCAGACTTGAACGGACTCAAACGTACAAACGACACTAAAGGGCACGATGCCGGCGACAACCTGCTAAGGGAAGCTTCTTTTATTCTAAGAGATTCCTTTGGAGATGGCGAAGTCTATCGAGCCGGTGGCGACGAATTTTTGGTCATCATTCTCGACAAGCCTAAAGAACAGCTCGAAGCCCAAATCCAGAAGCTCCGCGAAGATTCAATGATTCCAGGCCACGTAAGCTTTTCGCTTGGGTTCTATTACGGCGACAAGGATCTCGACATCCGCAAGGCAATGCACGAAGCCGATGTGCTCATGTACGAAGACAAGAAGAAATTCTACGACCGGTTCCCCGCCAACAGACGGCGACTGTAAACAGCCTGCACCACAGCGGCATCGACAGGACATTCTACAAAATCGATTTTAGTTTTTCCAGTATCATACATAGATAGTAGGCGCCCACAAACCCTTGTAGTATCGTTTACTTTTTGCGAAGTCCAGAAATACACGACACGATCTCTATCAAAATTCATAAAAATTCCCTCATAAAAAATGCTCGAATTTTCTTTATGCTCATAATGATATCTAAGCGAGGTTGTATCTGGAATTTCAAAACCTTGAGGGCAATTCTTTAAAGCATCTTCCCATTTTAAAAGTGGATGGAAACTAGAATAGTAACGTGTATAATTGTTCTCTATCACATTCACCAACGCTCTATCGTTCCCGGAAAGTTCAAAAAGAGAATCAACCAAAATATCATAAGGCAAATCCCCATCAAAAGGAGTGACAAACAAAAGCAAATCCTCCCCTTTCTTGGACATCGTAGGGGCATATTCAAGACTATCAATCCAAAGAGAGCGAACATTCCATTCAGAACCGGCTAAACTACAAACAAATTCCCATTTAAAGCCAAAATCACTAAGTTCATAAGTTACCGAATCTTTATAACGGCCACTTTCAATACTATCTACGGAATGACAGCAATCAACATGCATAACCTCAGGAACAAAATCATCTTCCTTTTGGACACACCCCATAAAACCGTCCATTTCGTCAATATAAACTAAAGACCTATCCCAAGGTTTCTTTTTACAAGAACCGTACTTTTCCTCGTAAGATTTTCCAATATAGGCTTTTTTTTCATCCCAATTCATCTCTTTCCATGAGTTCTTTACACATGAATAATAATTGCCATCGTCATCAACTCGCACGGAATCCTCTTTGCAAACAAACGCGCTACTGGACGACAACGAGGAAGAAGATTTTATAGAACTTGAGCTCGAACTCATTGCCGAACTGCTACTAGAACGAGGCGCCGTTTTACGCCAAGCGCGGCCATCACATTTAAAAAGAGAATCCTTGTAATAGCTTCTTTTTATTTTATTAGAAACTATACTGTCTCTATGTAATGAATCACAATACGGGAAGCCATAGGCAGCCCAATAGCGAGAATTGCGGAAAAGAATGTCCGTCTGTCCACTGAACAAGGCGTTATCCACCATTTTTACAGTATCCAAAGCAGAGGCCTTCTTATTTTTGCTCACGACTCGATCGAAATCTTTGGCAATCGCATCAAGATTTTCGGCAAAATCAGGATCCAACAAATAATAGCCTCCATACAAATAAGGATATTCTTTAATCTGCCTAAACAAATCTTCTTGCGTTCTCAAATCAAGAGAGCTGCTATACGAAAAATATTCTAGCAGGTCACGACCACTCATGCGAATCGCCGTGTAAAACGGCAGATTATCCTTTTTCACAAGCGTTTCTATTCTGTATTTCTTCAAGGCACCGATTAAGTAAAACGTTGGATAATCAACCCACGCAATATCGATATAATCCACAAATGTTGCAGAATCGCCTTTGGGCAAAACACAGGTATATGAAAATTTTAAATACGAAGATTCATAATTTTGCGCTGCTATATCAAACCACCAGCCTCCCCAATGGTGAAATTCACCTATAGTTTTTGAATCCACAGAGCGAATCTTTTTCAGGGAGTCATCGAGAACATCAACAGAAACCGCAACCAGAACCATGGAAGAATCCAAAGAAACACCTATTTGCAATTCTCGATTTTCCAAAGGATAGGTATCAGCCGTCGGCGGGGCAACATGCACTGTACTAACGCTATCACACCCCACAAAAGAGAACAAGGCAACAAACAACAGAATAGACGTGCAAAGTAATTTCACCATGCTAACCCCACACGGAATAATCCGTAACGGCTTGACATTTTGTCGACTTGCAAACAACACGGCCGTCTTTAATAATCCAGTCTATCTTGAAATCTTCGTCATCGATAATCAACCTGAAACTGAAATTTTTGTAAATAGTGCAGTCGCCATCACCTTCATAACCAAACTGGCCTCCATAGGCAATGGAAAACTGACTCTTATCAAATGACTTGACATAACGATAGTCGGCATCGTGCACTACAATGCGGTTTGTATTCTTGCAAGTATAATTATCGCATCCGTAAAAATCCAAGTACAAGCTGGAAATTTTTTCTGCATCAACAAAATTATAATCACAATCGTCATCAGGAGTACAAGCATACAAAGTATATTTGAAAACAACTCCCGTAACGCGCTCATAATCCGAACTTTTCACGTTCAAATCATACACCAACGTATTTTTGCTATAATCCTCTTTTAGCGAGCCCTTATTTTCGACATCATACGAAGACCACTTTTTTTGAGCGACATACTTATTTTTCAAGGAATCCATAAAAGATATCTTTGTCTTGATAAAAGTATAGGCTTCAAAGTTTTCTTCTTCCGCATGGTCACTACAATAAAAGCAACCGTTCAAAAAAAGCGGAAGCAACATCGCAGCCAAAAACGTCATTATCCCTTTCATATACACTAATATACATTTTTACAATAAAATAGATTTTCAAAAAAATTTCACTCTTGACATTCGCCATACGTAGAACTATATTTTAATGCATGAAAATGATTTTTGGACAGTTCATCGCAGCAAAAGCAGCAATTGCAGCAAGCCCGGCAGCAGCCCGAGCTATTATGGGGCTGTCCAAAGAAACCAAGATCTGTAAAGCATAACGCTAAAATCCAGATGAAAAGTTTCAAGGGCAGCCCCGCAAAAGGCTGTCTTATTTTTTTATACCCAAAACTTTAACCTTAAACAAAAGGGAAACGGGAATTCACGAAAATATTATTCTATAATTACGCAGTAAAATTGTGAATTTTCGATACCTCCACAGGAGATAAAAATGCGTAGAAGATTGTTGAGCGAAGGTGCCAAGGAACTTTCTTACGAAATCCGTGAAATCGTGAAGAAGGCAAACCAGCTCAAGGCCTTGGGTCTCCCCATCCACTGGGAAAACATCGGCGACCCGATTGAAAAGAAATGCCAAGTTCCCGACTGGATTAAGGACATTGTCGTGGACCTCGTCCGCACAAACCGCAGTTACGGTTACTGCCCGTCCAAGGGCATGCTCGAAACGCGCGAATTTTTGGTGAAAGAAAACAACAAGCTCGGCGGCACGCAAATCAACGTTGACGATATCGTGTTTTTCAACGGTCTCGGCGACGCCATCGCCACCATTTACAGCTTGCTTTCCATGAACACCCGTATCATCGGACCGGCCCCGGCCTACTCTACGCATAGCTCTGCCGAAGCCGCCCACGCCCACACGGCTCCTATCACCTACCGTCTGCAGCCGGAAAACCACTGGTACCCGGACCTCGAAGAACTCGAAAACAAGGTGAAGTACAACCCGAGCATCGCGGGCATCTTGATTTTGAACCCGGACAATCCAACCGGCATGGTCTATCCGCTCGAAATTCTCCAGAAGATTGTCGATATCGCCAAGCGCTACGGTCTCTTCATTATCTGCGACGAAATCTACAACAAGATTACGTACAACGGAGCCCACGCTTACGCGCTCGCCGAATACATCGGCGATGTCCCGGGCATTGCGCTCAAGGGCATTTCCAAGGAATACCCGTGGCCGGGTGCTCGTTGCGGCTGGGCTGAATACTACAACCGCGACAAGGACGAACAGTTCGACGCCTTCTGCCGCGCCATCGACAACGCCAAAATGGTGGAAGTCTGCTCGACAACGCTCCCGCAGATGACGATTCCGCGCGTTCTCGGCGATCCGCGCTTTATGGAACACCGCACGGCCTTGAACGAAAAGATTGGCCGCCGCAGCGCCATCATCAACGAAATCCTTTCGGACATTCCGGAACTGTATTTCAACCCGACATACGGTGCATTCTACAATACCATCATCTTCCGCGAAGGTGTGCTCAACAGCCACCAGACTTTGAAGATCGACAATCCGATTATCAAGAAGAAAGTCGAAGAATGGTGCAGCAAGACGACGAATCTCGACTACCGCTTTGTCTATTACCTGTTGGGAGCGAAGGGCGTCTGCGTCGTGCCGAGCACAAGCTTCTGCACAGACCTCAAGGGATTCCGCGTGACGCTCCTCGAAGAAGATGAAGACGAGCTCCGCAGCGTGTTCACCACGATTCACGATGCGATTGTAGAATACCTGCATTCGTAGTGGATAGAATCCATCAACTAACTTTTTCCCGACATACAAAGTGTCGGGATTTTTATTTTATATATTATTCTAAAAACGAACAAGAGAAAAATCATGTTGAAAAAAACAATCGCCACTTTTGCCCTATTGACTGCAATGTCTTATGCTTCTTGGGACAACCTTCCTATTCTCCCACAAGGAGAAGGACAGACCGCAGGACAAATCGGCTACATGTCCATGGACCCGGTCTCTGGGCCTTTGCTCGCCGTAGGTGTTCGCTATTCTCCATTGAGTTGGCTCGAAATTTCTGCAAAAGCCCCATTCGGTTTTTTCAGCATAGAAGGAAATAAGGGATATGGTGATTCCAACTCATACGGAATCATGAATGTCCAGTTCGGATTGAAGTTCCAGCTTTCGACGGGTTTCAGCCTCTATGCAGATGGATACTTGCCTGGTAGCAAT
>JAEEGL010150675.1_pt1 | contig 10439 bp, 8 predicted proteins | sample 9134231 | NCBI WGS metagenome assembly JAEEGL01 (sample SAMN16246548, study PRJNA631951) | gut metagenome | biome: gut microbiome; feature: rumen; material: fiber-attached | host: Bos | place: Iran: Karaj | collected 2018-10 | reverse complement strand
TACATCTGCGGCTGGGCCATCGAGAAGATGTCCAAGAGCATGTACAACGTGGTGAACCCGGACAAGATCTGCGATACCTACGGGGCCGATACGCTCCGCCTGTACGAGATGTTCCTGGGTCCGATCGAGCAGGCTAAGCCCTGGGATACCAAGGGTATCGACGGTGTGAACCGCTTCCTCAGGAAGTTCTGGCGTCTGTTCTGGGACCGCGAGAAATGGCTGGTTACGGATGAAGAGCCCTCTAAGGAAGAGCTGAAGGCCCTTCACAAGCTCATCGGCAAGGAGCAGGAAGACATCGAGGCCTTCTCCTACAATACTACCATATCGGCCTTCATGATTGCCCTCAACGAGTTGGGTAACTGCTCCAAGCGGGCCATCCTGGAGCCGCTCACCGTGCTGCTGAGCCCCTTCGCCCCGCACATCGCGGAGGAACTGTGGCACCAGCTGGGCCACGAGGATTCCGTGGTTTATGCCCACTTCCCGGAGTACAGGGAGGAGCTGGCGGCCGATAATACTGTCAACTATCCGGTATCTTTCAACGGAAAGACGCGTTTCTTCCTGGAGGCCCCGGCATCGGCCGCTCCCGCAGAGGTGGAAGCCCTGGTGCGCTCCCACGAGAAAACGCCTCAGTATGTGGGAGATATGGCCATTGCCAAGGTTATCGTAGTGCCCGGGCGCATCGTGAATGTCGTTTTGAAGAAATAAGCGGGCCATGGACAGGAAGAAAGTCTTGATCAGCATTTTCGACTACGTGGTCATTACCATCGGCACCGTGCTGTTTGTGATGGCCTGGACGTCGTTCCTGCTGCCCAACAATATGATTGACGGCGGCCTCACGGGTGCATCGGCCCTGCTGGCCATGGTTACGCACATTCCGGTGGACATCTGGTATTTCGGCATCAACGTGCTGCTCCTGATTCTGGCCTGGTTCATCCTGGGGCAGGGTTTCGGCATCAAGACCATCTATGCCATCGTACTGTCCACCCTGCTGTTCCGCTTCCTCGGGGACGAGAGTATGCGCTGCCTGTGGTCGGTGGAAGGGGAGCTCTTCTATGTGGGAGACGGCCTGCTGGTGCCCATCATCGGCGGCCTGCTGGAAGCCATCGGCCTGTCGATGATCATCATCCGCGGCGGTTCCACCGGAGGAACGGACATCCTGGCCCTTATCGTGAACAAGTTCTGGCCCATTACCATCGGCCGTTTCTACCTGATGGCAGACTTCGTGGTCATTACCCTGCTGATGTTCGTCCCCGGGCATAACTTCACCAATGTGGTGTACGGTTATGTCACGATGGGTGTCTGTGCGTACGTGCTGGACCTCATCATGTTGGGTAAGGATTCTACGGTGCAGGTGCTCATCTTCTCGGACAAGATCCACCAGATAGGAGATTTCATCACCCGGGATCTGGGACGTGGCGTGACGGCCCTCAAAGCCGTGGGCTGGTACACCCAGGAAGACCGTCAGGTGCTGATGGTGATGCTCCGCAAGAACGAACTTCCAGACCTGGTGAAGGCCGTGAAGGAAGTGGACGCCAGGGCTTTTGTGACCGTGGTCCCCGCCAACAATGTATACGGTGAGGGCTTCGATGAAATCAAAACCGGTCTGAACCGCAAAAAGAAGAAATAAGCTGTAAGTTATGCCAACCCTTCAGAAATCTGCCTTCATCCAAATCAAAGAGTGGCTGCTGGTCACCCTGGGCATTCTTATCTATGTCACGGCCTGGTCTGTGTTCCTCATCCCCAATAACCTCATCGGCGGTGGCGTGTCCGGTATCAGCTCCATGATCCAGTACGCTACGGGCGGTACCATCCAGATGGGTTACAGCTACTTCGTGCTCAATGCCATCCTGGTGATTGCTGCTATTGTCATCCTGGGAATGGGATTTGGCGCCAAAACCATCTATGCCATCATCCTGGCTTCCATTGCCCTGCGTTTTCTGCCGGGGATGGTGCCCCCTACCATCATCAAAACGCTGGCCATAGACAACGGTAAGCTCCTCAGCGTGCTGATGGGCGGTCTGCTGGCGGGTATCGGCATTGGTATGAGTATTTCCAACGGCGGATCCACGGGAGGAACGGATATCATCGCCCTTATCTGGACCAAGTACCACAATGTTTCCCCCGGAAAGGTGATCTTGCTGCTGGATTTTATCATTATCGGCTCTTCCCTTTTCATCCCTTCCTATGTGAATGAACTGGATGCCGCCGGACAGCCTGTGCTGGATGCCGCCGGAAACCCCGTGATGTTCAAGATGCCGCTGGCAGAAAAGGTAACCACGGTGCTCTACGGCCTTATCCTGGTAACGGTGAACAGCTATGTGCTGGATATGTATATTTCCGGTTCCCAGCAGAGTGTGCAGCTGTTTATCCTCTCCAAGGAGTACGAAAAGATTGCGGACGCCATCTCCAAGGAGATGCACCGCGGAGTAACCGTCCTGGACGGAAAGGGCTGGTACACCAAACAGGAAACCAAGGTGCTGATGGTTTTAACCCGTAAGACAGACCTGAACCTGATGCTCCGCTATATCAAACAGCTGGACCCTAACGCCTTCCTCTCCGTCAGCTCCGTGAACGGAGTATACGGAAAGGGATTTGATACCATTAAGAAATAGAGCTCTCTGACATATAGGATACGCGCCTGCAGGCCTCCCCATGACAAAATGAAAATGGCTCTGCTTTTCCTGGGCCTGTTCCTTGCGTTGGCGCTGGTGGCCTGTGTGTCACTGCACACGCGCCTGCGCAGGACCGAAGCCCGGATCCAGGCTGCCATGGAGCAGCCTGAAGTGACAGCGGACACAGTGTCCGCTCCTTACGAGCTGGCGGCAATCGACCAATACCTGTACGACAGGTGCTGCCGGTATATGACGGAATTCCGCCCCTTCCTGGTAAATGATTTCAGTTTACAGGATCTGGCCAATGCCGTCTATACCAACAAGTACTATTTGAGCAAAACCATAAACCGTTTTTCCGGCAAAAATTTCCGGCAATATGTCAACTATTACCGGGTAATGTATGCCATGGACCTGTTCCGGGAAAACATGAGTCTGAGGATCGCGGAAATGGCCCAACTCTGCGGATTTCATTCCACCACTTCCTTTAACCAGAGTTTCAGGATGGTGATGGGTGAGACCCCCAGTTTCTGGTGCTCAAAAATACGTAAAAAACAAATGGACAAACTAAGAAAATAGATTTGTCTGCAGGTGCGCTATCCTTCTATCCCTTTCCAGGAAACCGGAACAGGGGCAGTTACATCCACCTCGGTCTTTTTGACGGGGTGGATAAATTGTATATGGCGGGCCAGCAGGCTGATGCCGCCGTCCGGGTTGGAGCGTTTGGCCCCGTACTTGAGGTCTCCCTTGATGGGGCAGCCCATATGCGAGAGTTGGCAGCGGATCTGGTGGTGCCGACCGGTGTACAGCTCCACTTCCAGCAGGAAATACCGTTCCGTGGTTTGGATAAGGGTGTATTTGAGCCGGGCTTCCTTGCCGCTAATGGCCACGTAGGATTTGTTCTGGGCTTCGTTCCTAACCAGGTTGTCCGTAAGGATGTCTGTGTCTTTGGGCGGCCGGTTCGCCGTGAGGGCCCAGTACGTCTTGTGAATCTCTCCTTTCCGGAGCATTTCGTTAAGACGCTCCAGCGCTTTGGACGTTTTGGCAAACAGCACCACGCCGCTCACCGGCCGGTCCAGCCGGTGGGGGACCCCCATAAACACCTGGCCGGGCTTGCCGTCCCGCTGCGCGATGAAGGCCTTCAGGGTTTCACTCAGGGGTTCATCCCCGGTCTTGTCTCCCTGTACAATCTCTCCCGTCCGCTTGTTGAAAACGAGCAGATGGTTGTCTTCCAGCAGGATCCGCTGCTGGATGTCCCGGAACTCTTCCGGATCTAAGCTTCTGTATACGCCCATAACGCTGCAAAGATAGCATTTTTCCCCGGAATGTGCCTCGCCTTGCCCCAAAAGACTCCAGTCTCCCCGGCTCTTAACCTGGTTTCGGGCCATATTGTGGTGAAGATCCCGCCATCGCCGGCTCTCAACCTGGTTTCGGGCCATATTGTGGTGAAGATCCCGCCATCGTCGGCTCTTAACCTGGTTTCGGGCCATATTGTGGCGAAGAGCCTGGACCGGGAGGATAAAACAAAAGAAGCAGGGCGGGATGCTCTGCTTCTTTGTGTCTGGATGACTGGACTTGAACCAGCGACCTCCTGGTCCCTAACCAGGTGCGCTACCAACTGCGCTACATCCAGAATTTTGGACTGCAAATGTACGTCATTTTTTATAAACTACCAAATAATAATGGCGGTTTTTTTCACTTTTTCAGATCAATCAAAATAACGCCGTTGGCACCCTGGCTTCCGTAGATGGCACAGGAAGCTGCATCCTTCAGGACCGTAATGGTTTGTACGTCTGTGGGAGAGATGTAATCCACGCCTCCGCTCACCGGAACTCCGTCCACCACATAGAGGGGATCCGTAGAAGCACTGGGTGTTCCCAAGCCGCGGATGAGCACGTGATTGCCTTCTACCAGAACCCCGGCGCACTTGCCTTCTATCATTTCATAGATGGTGCGGTAAGGCGTAGGGTCGTCCTTGGCTTCCAGGACGGAAACGGAGGTGGAAAGCTGGTCTCTCTCCACCGTGGTATATCCAACATTTACCGGATTCTTCTTCTCCCTGGGAGAAGAATTGATGGCACCACAGGCCGTTGCCAGCACGAGGGCCGCTATGATTACTGATTTCTTCATGGCTATCAAGTATTTAAATCACATAGCCATTTCGTACAAGACCCGTGCCACGCGTTTTGCCGTTGAAAGCTTTTAAAACGATTTTGACTATGTTTTGACGGAGTTTGACAAAGGGTGGATACAGATTTTACGGATTTTTACAAAGATTTGTTTGCGTTTGACGGGATTGCGGTTTTTTTATTCTAATTTTGTCCCAGCGAAACAAAACAACTTTTAATCCATATTACCATGAAAAGCAAGAAAGGTATTATCATTCTGAGTTCCGTAGTGGCCGTGTGCGCCGCGGGCCTGATTCTTTCCCACTTCATCGACTGGCCCGTCGACTACAGTGAGGCAAGTGGCAACATCGGCAAGAGTTCCCGTTTCTCCCGCAAGACGGCTGTCGAGAACGTCTCCAATATGGAAGAACTGATCAAGAGCGACGCCTCTTACAGAAATGGTATTGTGACTGCTTATATGGTGATGCAGACGCGCGCCCAGCAGTTCAGCTCCCTGGTGGATATGTCCAACGAGGTGGCTGGTGAGATTCCCGAGTTCGAGAAGGTTCTGGACGAGATGAACAAGGTTTATGTCACCGTTAACAATGTATGCGCCTCCCTCGTGCGTGCGGGTGAAAATTTGAATGCCACCCTCAGCGGAGAAAAGCGTCCGGAGCTGGCCCAGAACACCATCAACGCTTCCCTGGCCTATACCACCCTGCAGAAGCAGAACAAATTGGCCACTGAGTTCATTGACGTAACGGACAAGTATGTAAAGAACGCCGAGGCCGACGACCGTCTCCTCTTCGTTCGCGATCAGTGGAGAGATTATCAGCTGATGACCGCCGCCCTGGAGGGAGATGAAAAGAGCGCCCAGGATCTTCAGGACAAGGGTGCCCTCCTCGCTTCCGAGAAGGCCGCCGCGGCTCTGGGCTCCTTCGAAATGGGTCACGTGATTGCTATGGTAGAGGCTACCGATGTATGCAGGAACGTAGGTGTGGAAACCTCCCTGAGCCATGCTTTCCCGGCCGATGTCCTTTCTCAGGTTATGTTCGTCATTGCAAACAGCAATGTCACTTCGCAGCTGAGCAACGGCACCAATGTGGATCAGCTCCAGTCTGGTTTCACCCAGGAAGACGCCCTGAAGGCTATGGAGGGAATGACAGATGCTCTCCAGTCCACGGCCGAAGGCACTTCCTTCCTCAATGCCCTGCAGAGCGGCAGCCTGCAGAACTCCCACGAGTTTGAGCTTCACAACTCCCACGAGTTTGAACTTCACAACTCCCACGAGTTTGAGCTTCACGACGCTGTGAGTGCCGGTAACCTTGCTTTCTTCAATACGACTGTCGTAGCTGGTTTGTCGGATCTGATGGGTGCTTACACCGATGCTGCCGCATCTATCAAGGCTTTCGAGACAAGCGGTGCTCTTCAGGCTAATGCCTGCGCCCAGTTGAACGCAATGATTGAAGCTACTACCATTGGCGGAAGACCTAAGATTCTTGACTAGAAAATAGTATTTATTCCCCTCATACTAAGATGCGCAAGCATATAGTTTTGATCCTTATGGTTCTGTTCCCGGTCCTGGGCTGGGGACAGAATCGTACTTATTATCAGTATAAGACGAACGATGCCCGTCTGGTTTTTTTCGATAAGAACCTTTCGCGGTATATCCCTCATATGGTACGGATGTACCAGAATGGCAAGGCGCTCCACGGACAGATCTGGACAACGGACTCGGTGTATGTCCCGGAACCGCCCCTGCTTCTTCTGACAGACTGGGAGGACGACGGCAACGGCGGCGTGACGCCGCTGCCGCGTACGCTTATCCAGATAGGGATGGCTCCTCTCAATATGTCCTATTACGTGAATCCTTCCGCCGAGCGCTACCGCCAGCTTTTCTGTCACGAATACACCCACGTGGTGATGACGGACAAGTACAACCGGAAGGACCTGGGCTGGCGCAACTTCTTCGGCACCAAGGTGAGTGCAGACAACACCCAGCCCCTGTCGGCCCTTTGGAGCTATTTCACGGTCCCTCGCTGGTACTCTCCCCGCTGGTACCACGAGGGCATTGCCTGTTTTATGGAGACCTGGCTGGGAGGCGGTGTGGGCCGCGCCCTGGGCGGCTATGACGAGATGTACTTCCGCAGCATCATCGACGGGGGAGAGAAGCTCTTTTCCGTGGTGGGTCTGGAGACGGAAGGCTCCACGATGGACTTCCAGGTGGGCGCCAACGCGTATCTCTACGGCACCCGCTTTGTCAATTACCTGACCAAGGAATACGGCTACGACAAGCTCATCAGCTTCTACAACCGGACGGCCGACAGCCGCGCCTTCTTCGGGAATCAGTTCAAGAAGGTGTACGGACAGTCGCTCAGAAAAACCTGGGACGAGTGGAAAGTGGATGAGAAAAAGCACCAGGAGGAGAACCTCGCCGCTGTGCGGGAGTACCCCCTCACGGAACTCACTCCGCTAACCCCGGACCCCCTGGGCTCTGTGTCCCCGCTGGTGTACGACGAGGCTTCCGGCAAGGCGTACGCCGCGATGAACGCCCCCGGCGGCTTTCCGCACATTATGGAACTGGACCTGAAAACCGGCAGGCAGAAAAAGATTACGGACCTGTACGGCATCCAGCTTTACAATCCGGCCTATGTAGCCCTGGACAGCAAGCGGGGCCGGCTCATCTACACCTTCAACAACGCCAAGATGAGAGGTCTGATGGTATACGACCTCCAGAAAAAGAAGGTGGTGAAGAAAAAACTCTTCCAGCGGATTAACAATATTGTCTACGACAATGCCAACGACTGCCTGTACGGCCTGTTCTCCAACGGAGGAACGCAGACTATCGTCAAATACGACCCCGAGCTGGAGAAGCCTGAGGTCATCTATGCCTTCCCCTTCGGCGTCAGTGTTTTCGATATGGCGGTGAGCCACGACGGCCAGTGGCTGTCGATGACCCGCCAGGGAGACAACGGAGAGCATACGCTCCTGCTGTTCAACACCGTAGAACTCTCCCAGGCCCTCTTCAACCCCGTGGAACTTCTCACCTGGGAAGATTCCAACCTGGGCCAGTTCCGCTTCTCCCTGGACGACAAGTACCTCATCGGCAGCTCCTACTACACGGGCGTTTCCAACCTCTGGCAGATCAACCTTCAGACCCGCGAGCCCGAGATGCTCTCCAACACGGACATCGGCCTCTTTGCTCCTTTGGAGATAGAGCCCGGCAAGCTGCTGGCGCTGGAATTCAAGAGGGACGGCCTTCGCCCCGTGATGCTGGACAGAAAGGTGGTGGCCGATGCCAACGCCGTGGAGCTCTATGGCCAGAAGGCCTTCGAGAACAACGTGGAGGCCCTGGAGTCCGTGGGCATACTGAAAGAGCCCCTTCCGAAGGTAGAGTTCGGGGATGTGTACAACAACATCACCCCGTACAACGTCCTGAAGGAGATGCGCTTTGCCGGGGCCTATCCCATCCTCACCGGTTTTACGGACCGCAAGGCCTGGAACAACGTGACTCCCGTGCTGGGCTACCGCATCTTCTTCAGCGATCCGGTAGGCCTGAGCAGCATCAAACTGGCGGTGGGAATGTCTCCCTGGAGCCACAATGACTGGAAGAACAAGTTCCACGCAGACTTTGAGTGGAAATACTATTTCTGGACGCTGAAAGCCGCCTGGAACCACACGGACTTCTACGACCTGGCCGGGCCGATGCGCTCCAGCCGAAAAGGCTATATGGTGTCCCTGGCATACAATTATACCAACTCTCTGGAATCCCCGTATGTCCGCAACTGGGGTGCTTCCATCGCCGCCTACGGAGATATGGACGCCCTGCCCCTGTACCAGGAGATTCAGACGGACATCAAGTCCATGCAGACGGCTTCCATCTACGGAAAGATTGCCCGGGTACGTTCTACGCTGGGCGCCATTATGCGGGAACAGGGCTATGAACTGGGTGCCCAGGCATACGGTTACCTGGCCGGCGGCCGCTTCTATCCTTCCGTAGAGGCTACGGCGGATTTCGGCGTGCTGGTTCCCATAGACCGCAACACTTCTTTCTGGGTGAGGACGGCCGGGGGACACAACTTCGGAGATGCCTCCACCATCTTTGGCAACACCTATTTCGGCGGCTTCCGCAACAACCGCGTAGACTACCGCAATGCCTTCCAGTACCGCAATTCCCTGGCCATGCCGGGCGCAGGAATCGATGCCATCAAGGCCCATTCCTATGCCAAGGCCCTGGCCGAGCTCAACCTCCGGCCCATCCGTATGAACAACTTCGGAGCCCTTTTCCTGTATCCCACCTGGATCCAGTGCTCCCTGTTCGGCGGCGGCCTGTCGGCCTGGAATCCCGGTGAGAAACACCAGATGTACTACAGCGCCGGCGTGCAGCTGACCACGGAGATAGTGATCCTGAATTACCTCAAGACCACCCTTTCCCTGGGGTACGGCCATCTTTTCGCGCCCGAAGGCTTCCCCGGAGGACGTCACGGCAACGAGATCATGATTTCCCTAAAGCTGCTGTAATGCCTTTCATTGCTTCTATTCTGCCCGTTGTCCTGTACATCCTGGTCGTTTACGAGCTGGATAACTTCTCCCTTATCAGCGTGAAACGGCTTCTGGTGCTGGTGGGGTGCGGCATGGTGTCGGCCCTTCTGTGCTTCGGCCTTTTCTACGCCCTGGACAGTGTCCTTTCCCCCGGCCAGACAGATTATTTATACCCTGTGCTGGAGGAGGCGATAAAGGCTATTCCGCTTCTTTACCTGGCGCGCCACAAGAAGATGGTCTTTTTCATAGACAGTGTCATCTGCGGCGCGGCGGTGGGCGGAGGCTTTTCCATCCTGGAGAATATCTTCTACCTGGTGCTGGGAGAGCCGATGGGGATGGGTACGGTGCTTTTCCGCGGCCTGGAGGTAGCCCTCATCCACATGGGGTGCAGCGCCATCGTGGCGGGCGGGCTGATGTTTGCCGTCAGAATGGCCGAACGCCGGCGCTCCCGGCTGGAAGTGAAGCGGAAGGATGTGCTGATGGCTGTTTTCCTGCTGGTGGCGGCTCCGGCCCTGCACGTTTTCCACAATTCCTTCCACTTTATTCCTATGCTTCAGTACGTTGTGGTCTTCGGCTCCATGGCCGGCCTCCTGGTCTGGACCTACCAGTACGATGCGGATATGATCCATCGCTGGCTGGACCGCGGCCTGGACAAGCAGGTGAGCCTATTGCAGGCCATCCGGGAAGGTCATCTGGGAGAGACCAAGACCGGTGAGTTCCTGATGTCCGTGAAAGAAAATTTCCCGCCGGAAGTCTTTTTCGACATCATCTGCTATGTGCAGTTGAATGTAGAGCTGTCGGTAGCGGCCAAAAGCCGTTTCATGATGCGGGAAGCCGGGCTGGATATGCCGCTGGAAAAGGAACAGGCTAAATTGTATCTGTCTCAGTACCACGAGTTTATGATTCTGGAAAAGCTCCTGGGAAAGAGTGCCCGGATGACCATAGCCCCGGTGGTCAAGTTTTACCCGGCAGACCGGAAGGCCCTGGAGGACCTTCTGGCCGAATGTATGACGGTGACCGGAAAATAGTTTTTTAAATATTTGTTTTTTGGACACATTTTGCGATATTTGTGTCCGTTATGGCGTATTCTTTTCTGGAACTCCTTCTCAGTGTATCGCTGGCGGTGTATGTTGCTGTCTGCGTAATGACCGGTGTGGTACGCTGGAGCCACAAATGCGCC
>JAEEGL015224095.1_pt1 | contig 10440 bp, 7 predicted proteins | sample 9134231 | NCBI WGS metagenome assembly JAEEGL01 (sample SAMN16246548, study PRJNA631951) | gut metagenome | biome: gut microbiome; feature: rumen; material: fiber-attached | host: Bos | place: Iran: Karaj | collected 2018-10 | reverse complement strand
CACGATATTTTATATTGCCCACCACACGCCCTATCTATTCTCGAATGCCCCCAATGCTTGGGAGAGGGCCGGCCTTATGCCTTTTGGGATATGATGTTTAGTCCTATAACCAACTACTGGATGAGCGACTGGCCTGAAAGTCCCTTCGGATACTATCTTGTCATTGTGGACAAATGGGACCTCAATGCCGAACCCAACGAGGTGGGCTGGGGCGAGGTGCTTGGCGGCGGACGTTTCCCCGACGAGAGCGACGACACCATCACGGCCATACCCGCGCCGGGCTTTGCCTTCGTTTCCTGGAGTGACGGCGTGACAGATAACCCGCGAGTGGTGCACCTTATGAGCGACACAACGCTTATCGCCAATTTCCAATGCACCCAACAGTTCAACCTGCAGGTCACAGCATCTGACGCAACTATGGGTTCAGTCACCGGCGGCGGCACTTACTACGCCTCGGATGTCACCATTACAGCGACACCTGTTCAGGGTCATAGGTTTAACTACTGGAGCTGTGGCGACGGCTCGACTGTAATTACCACTAACCCGCTTGTTGTACATCTCGTCAGCGACACCGCCTTTGTCGCCAACTTCGAGGATGTCAGCAACCAGACCTTCACCATTCAGGTCACTTCGGCGAATGAGACGTTGGGCAACGTCACTGGAGGCGGCACCTACTCTGGCGGAACCTACCAAACCATTACCGCAGTGCCATTCATGGATTGGTACAGGTTCACGCATTGGAGCACAACCGCCGGAGACAGCATTACCGACAACCCCCTCACGATATATCTCACCTGCGACACCGCCTTTGTCGCCCACTTTGTGGAGTTGCCTCTATATCATGTGCAGACGGCCTCCAACAACCCAGAGTGGGGCTCAGTGGAAGGCGGCGGCACCTACCCCGAAGGCGACGAGGCCACACTCAGCGTCACCCCTGCGATGTTCTGCGTCTTCGACGGCTGGTCGGACGGCAATGAAGATTCGCCACGTACCATCACCGTTATGCAGGACACCCTCTTCACAGCCATATTCCACTACGATTCCACTTGGGCTGAAGGCATAGATATGGTCAGCACGCTGGAGTTCACCGTATCGCCAAATCCGACCAACGGACATCTGACCATAAAGACCAACTTGCCAGACAGCTATGAGATGACGGTTTATGATATGAACGGGAAGTCGCTGCTCAGCAAAAAGACAAACGAGCCGGTGGTTGAACTGGATTTGAGCTCATTCCCCGCAGGTCAGTACATCCTTGTGCTGCGAGGCAAAGAGAGATACGGCATAAAGACAATTGTGAAAAAGTAGGGATTGAAGATAGTTGAAATAGTATAAATCGCCGCCCTTCACATTGTGTGGGGCGGTGTATTTTTATAAATATGAACAAAAATTGTTATGTGGTTTTAAGAATTTTAGTATCTTTGCTTTTTGAACCGCTGCAAGGCTTCGGCTGTTTGTGGCTGTAAACAATAATGTTACGCAGGAACAAAATAATTTATTTGATATGAAAGATATTTTTGAACGCATTAAAGAGTCTACCGGCGGTCCGCTGGGACAATACCGCAAACTGGCCGACGGTTATTTCTATTTTCCGAAACTGGAGGGCGAACTGGGTCCTGAGATGACTTTCAACGGTAAGAAAGTGCTGAACTGGAGTCTTAACAACTATTTGGGACTGGCCAATAATCCCGAGGTCCGCGCCGCCGACGAGGAGGGTGCCCGCCGCTGGGGCTTGGCTTACCCGATGGGAGCACGCATGATGAGCGGCCACACCGCCCTGCACGAGGAGGTGGAGAGCATGCTCTGCGAGTATACTCACAAAAAATATGGCTATCTTCTCAATTTCGGATACCAGGGACAGATAAGCATTCTCGACACCATCGTCAGCCTTCGCGATGTCATCGTTTACGACAGCGAGGCTCATGCCTGCCTTATCGATGGTTTCCGCGTGACGGGAGCCAAGCGTTTCAAATACCAGCACAACGACATCGAGAGTCTGCGCAAGCAGCTGACCCAGGCCACGGCATTGGCCGAGAAGCAGGGGGGCGGTATCTTGGTTGCCACAGAAGGTGTTTACGGTATGGAAGGTGACCTCGGCGCACTCGACAAAATCGTCGCACTGAAGAAGGAGTTCAATTTCCGTATTCTTATCGACGACGCCCACGGCATGGGCGTAATGGGCCCCGAAGGCCGCGGTACGCATACCCACTTCAACTGCGCCGACGACATTGACCTTTATTTCTGCGCTTTTGCCAAGACTATGGCCATCATCGGTGGCTTCATCGGATGCAACGATGAGGACATTATCACCTACCTGCGCTTCAACATGCGCTCGCAGATTTACGCCAAGAGCCTGCCGATGCCTATAGTGTGGGGCGTGAAACGTCGTCTGGAAATTATCAACCAGCATCCCGAATACCGCGAGAAACTATGGGAACTCTCAACCCACCTGCAGAAATCGTTCCAGGCCGAGGGCCTCAACACAGGTGTCACGGAGTCGCCCATCACTCCGGTGTTCTTCCCGGGCGATGTGAACCAGGGCACCAACGTTGTCGTCGATCTGCGTGAGAATTACGGCATTTTCTGCTCCATTGTTGTCTATCCCGTTGTGCCCAAGGGTCAGATTATGCTGCGTATCATACCGACGGCGGCACACACCATGGAGCAAGCCAACCGCACCATCAAGGTGTTCCGCGAGGTCAAGAAGAAACTTGACCAGGGCGTATACAACAAGCCCATGCCCGATATGCACATTATCAAGCATTCTTAAAGTGTTTTGTTGATATTTTGATATGTGGAATGAAGATATGAAATTGTTCTTCGTCCATATCAACATATCACAGCAAAGCATATTAACAACATCATGAAATATCAGATTAGATGCAAAAAGTGTGGCAAAGTCATTGGTGACTTTGCCACTTGGTTTAAACAAGACCAACAGTGTCAGTGCGGTAGCGGCTACGCCGAGGTTGAGTATACAGAACACAGGCCGTTCCGATACTCAACTCCCGCAACGGACTCATACCAAGATTATTATTTCGACATTCTGCCTGTCGAACACCGTGAAAGCATTGTGAGCTTCGGAGAGGGCATGATTGCCATGGAACGATGGAAAAACCTTGAGTCGTATGCTCGTCAGCATGGTGTTGACTGTCAGGTTTACGTCTATCGCAACGACATGAATTCGGGCAGCGGCTCTTTCAAGGACATCAGCGCCGCTCTGGCCGCCACAGTGCTTAAAGAGCATGGAATCAAGGAGTATTGCCTTGCCTCTACAGGCAATGCGGGAGTGGCGTTCGCCACCTATCTGGCCAAGGCTGGCATCCGCTTTACTGAGTTCGCGCCCAACTGCATAGACCCTGCCACGGTGGAGGCCATACGCAATGTCGGTCAACCGGTGGTGATATCGGAAGGCGGTTACGGCGATGCCAAAAAAGAGGCTGCCGACTATCACAAGAACAACCATGTGCTTATCAGTGGTGGCAATACCGACCCGCTACGCATAGAGTCGAAGCGTCTGCTGGCATACGAGTGCGTGCGTCAGATGGGCAAGCTGCCTACGGTATATATGCAGGCTGTGGCTGGCGGCACGTCGCCTCTGGCATTGGAGAAGGGTATACGTGACTTGGCGGCGTCGGGCGAGAATGTCCGGTTGCCCAGAATGTTACTTGTTCAGCAGGATGAGTGCGACCCGATGGTGACGGCATGGGAAAAAGTCACTGCCAACGGTTTCCCCGAAGGATGGGAGAGCGATTACGAGGCTAAGAAGGACATCAAGACCCGCATAGGAATCCTTACCGCCGCCAATCCCGGCAACTATCCGCTTGTGGCTCCTTTGGTGAAACGCAGTGGCGGCACATTCATCAGAGTCAAAGAGGCGGAACTGCCTCGGTATGGCAAGGAGATGAAAGAGGCTACAGGAACCTTGATGGGACCCGCCTCGATGGTTTGCTACGCCGGATTCTTCCAGGCAGTGGACAAAGGATTGATAAAGAGTGGCGACACTGTGCTTCTGAACACTGGCGAGGGTAGCGACCGCGCCGGTTGGTTCAGAGAGGAAGTGGAGAAGTTAGGATGATGCCGATGAAAAAGTTCGATAATAAAACAGTATGGATTACAGGAGCCTCGTCGGGTATCGGCGAGGCTACCGCTTACAGATTTGCCCAGGAGGGTGCCCGAGTTATAGTCACAGCCTTGGAGGCCGATTTGTTGGAGAAGGTGGTGGCCCGTTGCAAGGAGATTGGTGCTCCTGACGCGGCGGCGTTGCCGTTCGACCTTTCGGACAGTGACGGTCTTGACGCCCTTGCCGAAAAGGCTTGGAACACCTTCGAGGGTATAGACATCCTGTATAACAACGCCGGCATCAGTCAGCGCGGCACCACCGTCGAGACCGAGATGCGTGTCATCCACAAGGTGATGGATATCGACTATTTCGCTCCGGTAATACTGACAAAGAATATCCTGCCCCGAATGATAGAGCGGGGTGGGGGACAACTTGTTGTCACTACCAGCATTGCAGGTCGTTTCGGTTTCCCTCTGCGCTGCGCCTACAGTTCGGCGAAGCATGCGCTGTATGGTTTCTTCGAGACCGTGCAGGCCGAGACTTACGACCAGAATATCCGTGTAACCATAGTCTGTCCCGGTCGTGTGCAGACCAACATATCGAAATACGCTCTTGAGAAGGACGGCCGCCAGCACGGCAAGATGGACGCCGGTCAGGCCGGCGGTGTGACACCGCAGCAGGCTGCGGACAAGATTGTCAAGGCCGTCTACAAAAAGAAGCGTGAAGTTCTTGTCGGCCGTTACGAGCTATTGATGGCCTACATCAAGCAGTTCTGCCCCGGCCTCGCCGCCAGGCTGGCAAGAAAAATCAAGCCGATGTAAAAAAACAAGAAACCGCTCATTTGTAATGGGCGGTTATTTTTTCGAATATCTCCAGCACCTCGTCGAGTGTTGTGACGGTGACTAGCGGGATGCGGAACCGTTTGAAGTCGAAGAGACCTTTGAAGTAAGCTCCATAATGTTTGCGCATCTCGAAAATGGCTTGCCGCTCGCCTTTGAAGTCGACTGCAGCCAGCAGGTGCTCGCGGCAGACATTGACACGGTCGTCAATTGTTATTTCTTTGGGCGTCACGCCTTGCATCAACGCCTTTGTCTGTTCGAAAATCCAAGGGTTGCCGATGGCGGCACGCCCAATCAATACGCCGTCCACGCCATAGCGTTTTTGAGCCTCAATTATTTGTTCGGGAGAAACCAAGTCCCCATTGCCAAATACAGGAATCTGGAGCCTCGGGTTTGCTTTGGTTTCCGCTATCAGCGTCCAGTCAGCCTCGCCACGGTACATCTGCGATTTGGTGCGGCCGTGTATGCTTATCGCCGCCACGCCAACATCCTGCAGCTGTTCGGCAAGGGTGATAATGGGCTTGTCGCCTTCGTCGTATCCGAGGCGTGTCTTGACGGTGACGGGTAGGGGAGAGCGCTTGACTAACGATGCGGTGATTTTCAGAAGTTTGGGAATATCCTTTAGCATACCTGAACCACTTCCGCGTCCAGCCACTTTACGCACTGGACAGCCCCAGTTGATGTCGATGAAATCGGGATGTGTCTCCACCACCACGTCGATGCATCTCAGCATAGACTCCTCATCGTTGCCAAAAACCTGTATACCGATAGGGCGTTCAAAATCGGCGAAGAGCATCTTGCGGCGGCTTTTCTCTGCGTCGCGTATTAGTGCCTCGCTGGCGATGAACTCGCTGATAAGCACGTCGGCGCCATGCCGTTTGCACAACTGTCGGAACGGCAGGTCTGTCACGTCGTCCATCGGCGAAAGAAACAGGGGGAAGTCGCCCAACGATATGTCGCCTATTTTGACCATCTACAATAATTTGCCTCGTTTGTCGTTTGCATTATCAAAATGCAAAAATAGTAAAAAAGATGGAATGTACGCAAACAATACACTATCAGGAATATAAGATGGAGGATTTGAATGACGGCGACCGGAAGTTGATTGAGTCGGCCGTTGCGGCTACAGAGTCAGCCTACGCACCATATTCGCATTTCTCCGTCGGTGCCGCGTTGCGGTTGGACGATGGCACGGTGGTGACAGGGAGCAACCAGGAGAATGTGGCCTATCCCAGCGGTCTTTGTGCAGAACGGACTGCCATTTTCGCCGCATCGGCCACTCATCCTGGCAAGGCGGTTGAGGCATTGGCCATAGTGGCGCGCAACCCCGAGGGGCGGCTTGTAGGCGCTTCGCCTTGCGGAGCATGTCGTCAAGTGATGGCGGAGCAGGAGGGAAGACAACGCAAAAAAATGCGTGTGATATGCTATTTTTCGACAGACAAAATATTGATATTTGAGGGTATAGAAAGCCTTTTGCCTTTTGTTTTCTCAATGTGAATCAATAAATAGACTATATAATAATATATTTAGTTTCAGTTATATATAGTTACGGCGAAAAAAGATTTCACCTAAAAGTTTGTCATACGGATTTTTATTTATACTTTTGCAAACTTGTTTGGGACGATTGGCCCCTGTACTTTATTGTGCAAATAATTAAAAACTAATAATAACAATGGGAATTATTGGAAAAATCAGAAAACACTCGTGGATAGCGGTCCTTATCGTTGGTATCGCTATTATTGCTTTTATCATCGGCGACTTGCAGAAGAACCGCAAACAGGTTGCTTTTGCAAAACTCGATGGTAATGAGATTACTTATGAATACTTCAACTCTCGTGTCACTCAGCGCGAGGAAGACTACCAGATGCGCGGCAACAGCAGCTATGCACTGAAGGAAAGTGTATGGCAGGAGATTGTTCAGGAGCGCTTGCTGGGCAAAGAGATGAACGCTCTCGGAATCGAGGTTACCGATGCCGAGGTTAGCGATATGTATGTGGGTAGATTTATCCACCCGAACCTGCAGCAGCAGTTCACCAATCCGCAGACGGGCATGTACGACCGTCAGGGCATTGGCAACTATGTGCGTCAGATCCGTGAAATGCCCGACACATTGACAGCCAAAGTGCAGTGGCTTAGATATCAGGAGCAGCTGCGTGAAGACCGTCAGCGTACAAAATACTTCACCATGGTTCAGAACGGTATGTATATGCCGAAGGCCATCGCAGACAAGATTGCCGAGATGAGTGCCAAGCAGTCTGACGTTCGTGTTGCCGGTATGCTTTACTCACAGGCTGGCGATATGGAGGTGGAGATAACCGACACCGACTACCAGAAATATTTCGAAGCTCACAAGAAGGAGCTGAACCGCGACGTGTTCCGCATGGACAACCGCGAGCAGAGAGAGGTGGCTTACGCCGTCTTCACTGCCCAGCCGTCGCAGAAGGATATGATGGATATCGAGGAGGAGGTAGGCGAATGGTGGAACGAGATGACTTCCCTTGAGGAACCTGCCCTTATCGATTTCGTGAATATTCACGGAGGATATGACTCGATATTTGTCAGCAGCACCATTTTTGCAGCTCCACTCGACAGCGTGGTGAAAAACAGCCATGCAGGCAGCGATATCGCTCCTATGGTTGTCCCCGCCATTCTCAAGGACGACATGCGCCGTAACACCTACGGCATGTATGTTATGGGCAAGGTGTTGAAGACCGAGATGCGCCCCGACAGCGTTCGCGCCTCTGTGATTTTCATCCCCAACAACAACTACAACGCCAACGTTGGACGTACCCCCGAGGCTGCCGAGCACCTCAAGGATAGCGCCATGGCAAGCATCAAGGCCGGTATGCCGTTTGAAGAGGCAGTCCGTCAGTTCTCTATAGACACCACAAATGGTGGCGACCTCGAATGGCGTCCCGATGGTACTTTGGTGTTTGGCGACGAAGTGGTTCACCACAATGTCGGAGAGGTCTTCGAGAAGGAGATTCCGGGTAAGGCTGGTTACTATATCATCAAGGTCACCGGCAAGACCACTCCCAACATGAAGTATCGTGTGGCATTGGCCCAGAAGATGATAACCCCGAGCAACGACACCGAGAAGGATGTCCGCGACCGCGCTAACCAGTTCGCAAGCCAGTACTCAACCTGCCAGGCCATGATCGACGGCGCACAGGCTGAAAACATCCAGATGCGTAGCGCTCTGCTGATATCGATGAGCGACTCGCTGACTGGCTTCTCCAACACTCGCGACGCCGTTCGCTGGGCTTTCAACGAGAAGACTGTTTCAGGCTCCGTAAGCGGTGAGATATACAACTCCGACTACAGCTACATTGTTGTAGGTCTTCGCGAGATCTATGTTCCCAACAAGCTCACTTTGGATCAGGCTCGTCCTTTGATGGAGAACCGTGTCCGTCTTGAGAAGATGGGCGAGATGCTTGCCGCAAAGGCCGAAGAGGCTATGAAGGGCCGCAATGATATCAACGACATAGCGTCGGCATTGAATGTCACTGTCGACACTGTAACGGGTGTCACTTTCGGTGGCTATCTTGGCCGCGCCGGTATGGAACCCAAGGCTACAGCTGCTGTCGCTGCCAAGAAAGATACCGGCATCATTGGTCCTATCCAGGGCGCCAGCGGCGTGTATGTCATCAGTGTTGACAATAACAGCCAGGCCGAGAACGTCAACGCCGACAATATTCGCCAGCGTTATGAGAATGTAGGCATGAATGGTCTCAACTATTTGTTGCCTGTTCTGCAGAAACGTGTGAAAATTGTCGACAACAGGCTGATGTATCTCTAATCAAGCCAGGGGACTGAGGACCCGAATATTGCGGCAAAGAGCCTGCAATTAACTGGAATGAGTTAGGTTTATGAGATTAAACTGAAACTTTGAAGACTATAATAAAGGGCGGTGTGGAGTAAGCACCGCCTTTTTGAACTGTCAGCAAGCGGTTTCTCATCGGAACACAGACAATAATAATCCTTGGAAAGTTGAAGATTAAGGAGGACATAAAGAGTTTTTTTGTAGGCATAAAGCGCTTTTTCCAAAGGCTTTGGAACGGTCGTCATGTTATTGGCGACTTGGTAAAGCACAAGCACCGTTTTGTGGTACTCGACACCGACACCTACAAAGAAAAAATCTCTTTCCAACTCTCTGGTATCAACATCTTTGTGTTTCTCGGAGTAACCTCGCTGGTGCTCATCTTCCTGACGGCGCTCCTGCTGGCTTTCACACCGCTTAGAGAGCTTATTCCAGGCTATTCCAACACGGGGATGGTGAAACAGACATACGAGAACGCCCGTATCATCGACTCGCTGGAGGTGGAACTGAAAGCCCAGGAGGACATGTTGGCTGATATCCAGTATGTGATGCTAGGCAAAGATCCCGCGGAACGTCACGCAGATGAAGTAAGCCAGACAAAAAAAAGCGACAGCGTGAAGGTTAAAGCGACTCCTTACGTGCGTTCAAAAGCTGATAGCCTTATGCGTGAGGATGTGGAGGGAAGAAGCTCTTCAACAAAACAGTCACATAATAACAAGCACTAAATTGAAACATATTGCTATACTTGGCTCGACGGGTTCGATAGGGACGCAAACGCTCAATGTTGTGCGTCGTCACCGCGACTTGTTTGAAATAGAGGTGCTCGTGGCCGGGAGCAACGCCGCTCTGCTTATAGAACAGGCTTTGGAATTCACACCGAATATGGTTGTTATTGCCGACAAGGGCAAGTACCATGAAGTCAACGACGCATTGAAAGACACTGACATTAAGGTGTTTGCCGGCATAGAGTCCGCATGCGACGCTGTCGAGATGGATTGTGTCGATATTGTGGTGGCCGCAATTGTAGGCTTTGCTGGACTGCAGCCCACGTTGCGCGCTGTACACGCCGGCAAGACGGTGGCTTTGGCCAACAAAGAGACCATGGTGGTGGCGGGCGCCATAGTTACTGATGAGGCCCGCCGCAACGGTGCAGCCATTCTGCCGGTGGACTCAGAGCACTCAGCTATATTCCAATGTCTTCAGGGAGAGAGTTGCAATGCTGTAGACAAATTGTTGCTCACTGCCTCGGGCGGTCCTTTCTTTGGCCGCAGACGTGAGGAACTTGCCTCGGTAACCCTTGACGACGCACTGAAGCATCCAAACTGGAGTATGGGCCGAAAAGTGACCATCGACTCGGCAAGCCTGATGAACAAAGGTCTCGAGGTCATAGAGGCCAAATGGTTGTTTGGTATCGACGCCGAACGTATCGAGGTTGTCGTTCACAGACAGAGCATTGTCCATTCCATGGTGCAGTTTGTGGATGGCTCAATCAAAGCCCAGATAGGAACCCCCACAATGGAAACTCCCATACAGTATGCGCTTGGCTATCCCTGCCGCATCGAGAGCCACATCCCAAGATTTGACTTCCTTCAGCATCCGGAACTTACTTTTGCCCGACCCGACATGGAGACTTTCCGCTGTCTCGCCCTTGCTTACGAGGCTGTAGGACGCGGCGGCAACATGCCGTGCGTTATGAATGCGGCCAACGAGGTGGCTGT
>JAEEGL014953741.1_pt1 | contig 10440 bp, 5 predicted proteins | sample 9134231 | NCBI WGS metagenome assembly JAEEGL01 (sample SAMN16246548, study PRJNA631951) | gut metagenome | biome: gut microbiome; feature: rumen; material: fiber-attached | host: Bos | place: Iran: Karaj | collected 2018-10 | reverse complement strand
TTCAGGTGGATAACCACTTGCTTTTGCTGCGATGGCTCCTACTGCCAGCAGGAGGGTCATCAGGATGTTCTTGGCTTTCATAGTTGCGATTGTTTTAAGGGTTTGACATTTACTTTTAGTGTTCACCCTTCACAACTACCAAAACCGTGCCAAAGATTGTTTCTATAGATTTGTAGGGCTGTCACATCGTGGCAGCCCTACAAGTTTCATTCCCCAAGAAGATCTTTTATTTCTCGGTCACACGGGAGGTCTTCCCATAGTCGATTTCAGGACAATGCGACAGGTATTCCAGCATCATCTCATTGGAGCTGCGGAAGGTGCTGTGGCCGTCGTCCTCGTGCTCATAGTCGAATACGGTCGACATGTAGCTGTTCATCACCACGTTGTATTTGGCGTTGAGGTCCAGAGGCTTGCCGTTTTCAAGTTTCACCTTGATGTCGGTCATCTCACCTTTGTCGTTCACCTTATAAGTATAGGTGCAGCCGGAGCAGTAGATGGGGCCACCGTCAGTGACGAAGCACGACTTCATCAGGTTGAGGATTTCCTGCCCGCTAAGCGAGAAGGCGATGATCTCGTTGTCGAAGGGGTCGAGGGCGAAGATGTCCTTCAGCGTCACGGGACGGGCCGAGAGGGTGTCGAATCGCACACCACCGGGGTTTTGGAATCCTATGTCGGCACCACTGATTTTGCGGATGGCATCGGTCATCAGGCAACCCAACGATTCGTAGCTCTCGATAGGTGTGAGGTTGTTGGTGACCACGGTGCGGAAGTAGTCATTGCTATTGTATTCGTCGACCATGGCTTGCACTTCTGCATTGCGTTTCGGAAATTCCTTGATGGAAAGCAGTTGCATGTCTTTGTCGACCAGCTTGCCATCGACGAAGGTGAAGGTGCTCAGCGTCACAAACTTGACCTTGGCCTCAGCTTGTGTGACCATCACGCCGTTGACGAGTTGTTTTTCGGCCACGCGGGTGTGGCTATGTCCGCCAAAGATGGCTGCCAGTTGTGGGAATTGCTCGGCTGTTTCGCGGTCCTCTTCATAGCCGCAGTGGGAGAGGAGGAAGATGGCGTTGCAGTCGCTCAGTTCGTTGAGATATTCGGGCAACACTTCGGTGATAGGCTTAAAATGGGAGCCGACGCAGTTTTTCGGGTGCGAGTCGGGCAGACCGTTAGGCCCCAGTTGGATGCCGCCGATGACGCCCAGCTTCAAGCCATCGCGTTCAAAGATGGCATAAGGGTGATGATTGGGCATTTGCAAGGTGTCGTCGAAGGTGACGTTGGCGCTTACAAAGGGGAAGTTAGCCCAACCTAAGACTTTACGTAATCCGTAGGGGCCGCCGTCCCACTCGTGATTGCCGAAAGTGGAGAGGTCGAAGCCTACCTTGTTCATCAGATCATACATGGGTTTGCAAGGCTCGGCATAGCGGTCGTTGATGGGGTTGCCTGAACGGTTGTCGCCTGCACTGAAGAGCAGCAGGTCGGGGTGGACGCTACGCAGGCTGTCCATCAAGGCAGCAAACTGCGGGAAGTTGTCAATGTTGGCATGCATGTCGTTGGTCGAAACGATATACAGCTTTTGTTCTTTTGGTTTTGGTTGGCAGGCCGTGATAATCAGGAAGGCGGCACAGGCCATCAAGGTTAGTTTGGCGAATGTTTTCATGGCTCTCAAAATTTAACGTAGATTCTTGAATTGGCTCGTAAAGCACCATCGAGGTCGACGATGTTGCCATAGGCGTCTTTCACTGTAACGCCTTCGAGACGGAGAGGCAGGTTGTTGGCTCTGCAATAAGCGAGTACTACAGATTTCACTTTCGCACCATAGTAGGTGCGCACTTCGGTGTCGTTGACAAATGCTTTCATGATATTTTTGTCTTTAGATGGTTGTTTCTGATGGCAAAAATAACAAAACTTGTGGTCGTTTGTGCCTTAGATGGAAAAAATATTATTAAATACTATTGACAAATCTGTTTTTGAGACTTATCTTTGTAGCGTTAAAATACCTAAAACTAAGGGAATAATACAGAATATATTCATATTATGTTTAACTAAATCAATTTGTTATGAAAAGACTAGTACTTATTGTCATGGCGGTGATAGCTTTCGCCGGCATGAGTGTGGCCCAGGACGTCTATACGGCGGGCTATTACACAAGTTCGAGCGGCGCTCAATATGCTGCCGTTTACAAGAATGGTGACAAGCTATATGAAGCCCAATCAGCAGGTGCTACTTATACTAGTGTTTCTACCGATGTTGTATATCACAATAGTAATGTTTATTGGGTGGAGAACACGGCGAATTCCTCTGGCGAATACTATTTTGGCGATGTATTTAAGAATAATTCGCGCTATTTGAGCAATCCTATTGGCAGCGGCTCCCATATCAACGCCATTTATCATGGGAACAACCTCTGGTCGGTCGGTTGCAAGACCATCAGCGGAGTTCAGACTGCTGTAGCGTGGAGGAATGACGACAGTTCACCGGTGTATACGATGGGTAGTGGCTCCTACAAGAGCGAAGCCTACGGCGTTACCATTGATCTCGACGGTAATGTGTGGATTTGCGGTGTGCAATACACTTCGGAGACTGCCTATTCCGGCAAGATTTGGAGAAATGGAACAGAATACTACGATTTGGGTGCCAACATTCGCCCTAAGGACATTGCTGCTTATAACGACGATGTTTATACTGTTGGTGTTGTAAGTAACACTAATTTGATGGTTTGGCGGAACACTTCTGCCTTGTACTCTCTTTCTGCCTCTTCAGGTAGTGATCGTTGCAGCATTAATATTGATGCTGGAGATATCTATGTGGCGGGTTATGATTCAGGCCCAGACAAGATTTGGAAAAATGGTGTAGAGATTCACAGCGGAGGAAGCCATTACTATCATGCTGTCGTTGCCAATAGCAACGGCGTGTATTACGCAGGTGGAAACACTTCGAATGTTGGTAAGGTTTGGAAAGACGGCAACGAGTTATACTCTCCTTCCAATTGCAAGCGTATCATGGGCATGTTTGTAGGTGAACCAGAATGCGCCGACACCGAAGTCCGCAGCCTGCCTTTCGAAGATGGATTCGAGAATGGCGAAACCGCTTGGGCTTGCTGGACTAAGTTGAATGTGGATAACAACGATGGAACGTTCACCTCTTACTGGGATAGGAGTGGCGAAAGAGCCATTGAGCCTAATACGGGAGATTACTGTGTGAGACATAATTACAATGGCGATTATAACCAAGAAGGTTGGCTCATCAGTCCGAAACTCTTCCTGCAACCTGGTCGCGACTACACCTCGTTGTCTTTCGCAACCTATGAAGAATATGCTGGAGACTATGGATATGAAGGCGTGTGGATTTCGACTTCTGGCACGAATACCAGTGATTTCACTGAGATTTGGTCGCAAAGCGATCCTGCTGCCGAATGGAATGATGTCGAGATTGACCTTTCCGATTATCAAGGACAAGCAGTTTACATTGCCTTCAAGTACACCGGCAACGATGCCCATGTATGGTATATTGACGATGTGAGCGTCACCGATAGTTGGCAATCATGCGATTCTGATCTGGCTCCTTACACATTCAATTTCGACAATTGGAATACTTACAGCACCTGTTGGTACATCATCGACAATGACATGACTGGCGGTGAGCGCAATTGGAAATACAACAGTTCAGAACAATGTGCCTATCACCCCTGGGGCCAGCCGAACATGCCACAGGACGGCTGGTTGATCTCTCCAGGCATTGTGCTGTCCGCTGGCCAGAACTATCTGCTTACCTTCGAAGAGAAGAATTCTTCCTCGGGCACCAACATGAAGAATAGCGTGCTGGTTGCTGTCGATGCTGACCAAGACGAAGCGCCTGTGACCAGCAACTTTACCCAAGTGTGGTCCGACAATTCCAACTTCCCCACCTCATGGACAGAACGCACCATCGACCTCACGGCTTATGCTGGACATACCATTAATATTGCATTCAAGTATGAAGGCACCTTTGCCCATAACTGGTACATCGACAATGTCTCTGTTGAAGCTAACACGCCAGAATACAACATCAACGTGGTGGCCAACAACGCCGCTTGGGGTACTGTCACCGGCACTGGCACCTACCAGCAGGGTGAGAATGTCACCATCACGGCTAATGCCAACAGTGGTTATGAGTTCAAACAATGGACCAAGGGCGGCGAAACCGTTTCGACAAGCCCAGTCTACAACTTTACTGCTACTGAAGATGCCACCTACACTGCTGTCTTCGGCGAGCCTGAAGTGGTTTATTACAACATCATTGCCGACGTGAATCCCGAAGAAGCCGGCACTGTGGAAGGTGCAAACACCTATCCCGCCGGAGCCACGGCCTATCTCACTGCCACGGCCAACATGGGATGGCAGTTCAGCCACTGGCATGATGGCATTACTTCCAACCCGCGTGCCATCACCGTCAATGGCGACGCTAGCTACACGGCATACTTCACCCAGCTGAGTTACACAATCAATGTGGTGGCCTCACCCGCCGCGGGTGGCACCGTCACAGGTGGTGGCTCTTACCACTATGGTGACATGGCTACCTTGACCGCCACGGCCAACGAGGGCTATGTGTTCAACAGCTGGAGCGATGGCGAAACCAACAGCACGCGTTCCGTCAGTGTGACTGGCAACGCCACCTATACCGCTATCTTCAGTGAAGAAGGTGTGACCACCTATACTATCATCGTGAAGCCCAATGACCCGGAACTTGGCACGGTCTCTGGCGGCGGTACATATCCTGAAGGCTCAGTCATCACCATCAGCGCTGTGGCTAACCACCTGGCTCATTTCGTCAAGTGGGACGATGGCAACACCAACAGCACACGCGAAATCACCGTGACGCAAGATGCTACTTATGTCGCCGACTTCGAAGCTGACCAGATGTACACCATCATTGTTGAGTCGGGCGACCCGAATATGGGTTCGGTCACGGGCGGCGGCACCTTCGCCGAAGGCACTATCATCACCATCAGCGCCACCGCCAACTCGGGCTACTACTTCGTCGGATGGGATGACGGCAATGCCGAGAACCCGCGTAACATCACCGTGACGCAGAACGCCTCCTACAAGGCCCTGTTCTCACAAAATGTCGTGGTGACCTATACGGTCAACGTGATGTGCAACCCAAGCGAAGGCACTGTCATCGGCAATGGCACTTATACCGCTGGCTCTGTCATCACTATAGCTGCCATCCCCAACAGCGGCTACGAATTCGACAAGTGGAACGATGAAAACACGCAGAACCCGCGTCAGGTGACCGTCAATGACAACCTCGTCTTCGTCGCCTTCTTCAAGGGAACGGGAGTGGATGAAAACGGTATGACCACCTACACCATCTATCCTAACCCCGCCATGGATGCCATCCACATCGAAGGCCTCGAAGCCAACAGCGAAGTGCATATCTATGATATGCGTGGTTCGTTGGTGAAGGTCGTCAACGCCAGCTCCGACGAAGCCATCGGCATCAGCGACTTGTCCTCCGGACTCTATCTTGTCCGTTGTGGCAATGTCTCCATGCGCTTCGTGAAGCAGTAAGATTCATCTTTGGTAGAGACGTTGCACGCAACGTCTCTACCTTAACAAAAAATACTCCCACATGGTATGGGAGTATTTTTTTTGTTTATTTTTGTGCCATAAATCTTTAAAATCAAATCATCATGAGACTAGAAGGACGTAGAGAAAGTACCAATGTGGAAGACCGCAGAGGGAAGAAAACAGTGGCTGCTGCTGGTGGCATCGGTATCGGCGGTATCCTTATTTACTTATTGATCAGCTTCCTAGGGGGAGACCCAAGCCAAGTCATGGAACAGATGGGCACAACGCAAACCCAGACGGAATATGTCGACGACGGCACCGACTACAGCGAAGTTGATGTTGAATTAATGACCTTTTGCAAGCGCATCCTCGCTGGCACTGAAGATGTGTGGGACAAAGAGTTCAAGAAGATGGGTCGTACCTACAACCCGCCTAAGATGGTCATCTTCAGCGATGCCGTCAACTCGGGCTGTGGCAACGCCACCTCGGCAAGCGGACCGTTCTATTGTTCCGCCGACAAAACGGTGTATCTTGACCTAGAGTTCTTCAAGAGCATGAAGAAACAAATTGGTGCCGACGGCGACTTTGCATACGCCTACGTTATCGCTCACGAGGTAGGTCACCACGTGCAAAACGAATTGGGCATCCTGGGCCAGGCACATCAGCAGATGGCTAAATATGGCCGTGACACGAAACAATCTAACGAAATCAGTGTGCGCCTCGAATTGCAGGCCGACTTCTTTGCCGGTGTTTGGGCCTACAACGACAACAAGATGTTTGGCTCGTTGGAGGATGGCGACATTGAGGAAGCCCTCAACGCCGCAGCGAAGATCGGTGACGACTATCTGCAGAAGCAAGCCTACGGCCGAACCATGCCCGAGACCTTCAACCATGGCACCTCGGCGCAGCGTTCGCGATGGCTGAAGAAAGGCCTCACGACGGGTGACGTCAGCTTGGGTGACACCTTCTCGCCAGCCTATAGCTCACTTTAAAGGACAAAAGAAAAAAGCGTCAATTTGACGCTTTTTTCTTTTGACGTTCATAATACCAAATCTGCCAGCTGTTGAAGAGATTCTGGAAAACAGAATAAAAGGCCAGATATACCGAAGCCAACGGCAACAAGTAATGGTTGGCCATCCAGATGCCCATGGCCGAGTTTTTCTGCCCGAGCAGCTGTCCGCCAGCAATGGTGTCGCCATACTTTTTCCCTATCCATTTGCCTAAGCCGAACTGAAGGATGCAAAACAGCAAGGCCGAGAGGCCCAGCCAAGCGATGCTGTTCCAGTTGCCTTTCCCGTTGAGGAAGATGAAATGTATGGTCTGGCCCAAGGTGAGAAACAAGGCCACTGCCCAAAGATAAAAGGCCAACCCTTTGTAGCGGCTCAAGGTTATGTTGGCTTTGGGCCACCAAAGCTGCAGGGCCAAGGCAACGAAGAAAGGCAAGCCGATGACCGTGCCGATGCGCCTCAAGATTTGCAAAAACGAGGCAAGGAAAGGCATGTCTTGGTTGACGCCGATGAACGAAAAGTAAATGGGCGCCACAATGGAGACGACCAGGTTTCCTATAACAGAATAGGAAGTCACGGTGTTGCGGTCGGCGCCCAGCATGGTGCTCACCACTGCCACCGAAGCGGCCACGGGACAGAGCACCCCGATAAGTACGCCTTCGGCGATGATTTCGTTGACATTCAAAAGCTTAAGCAAGATATAACCACCCAAACTAACCCCCACCTGAAAAAGAATGATCCAGATAAACAAGGGCTTGAAGCGCAGCTTGCGAATGTCAACGGCGGTGAAGGTCAGCAGGAGGATGGTGAAGATGATGTAGGGCACCACCACGCTGAAAGCCGCACAATAGTCGTGCAGCAGCAGTCCCAGCACGATGGCGATGGGCAACACGTAACTTCTGATTTTTTGCATGCAATCTGATTTCGGGCTGCAAAAATGCGAAAAAACTCCGTACCTTTGCCGCCCAAATTGAAGAATCGTTGAATAACCGTTCCATCATCATAGGGCATATTGCTTGTTTTTGCGCTTACTGCATCTTCGGGTTCAATATCATCTGTTGCAAGAACATCTCCAATGCGCAGGTGTTGACCCCCATGGACTTGTTTTGCCTGAGAGCTACGGGAGCTACCATCCTGTTTTGGCTGCTGTCGCTCTTCATGCCCAAGGAGAAGGTGCCGTTGAAAGACTTGGGGCAAATTGTCATAGCCTCGTTTTTAGGTCTATTCCTCACGCAAGTCAGTTTTTTGAAAGCCGTCACCATGACGACTTCCATCGACTTGAGCATCGCCAACACCTGCACGCCTATCCTGACCATGATTGTGGCGGCCATTGTGTTGAAGGAGCCTATCACCTTCAAGAAAGCAGGTGGTGTCCTGTTGAGCTTGGCGGGTGTTTTGCTTTTGGTCTTCAATTCAGTGGGGTTGGGTGGTGGTGCCTCCGAAACCAAGCCCATGGGCATCGTGCTGACCATTGTCAATGCGCTCACCTTCGCGCTTTACCTTGGCATCTTCCGACCCTTGATTTCGAAATACAATGTGGTCACCTTCATGAAATGGATGTTTCTCTTTTCCATGTTGATGGCCCTGCCCTTCAACGGACGGCATTTTATCCAGATCCCTTTCAGCCAAATCGAGAGCAAGGTGTTGTGGCAAGTGGCCTATGTGGTGTTTTTTGCCACTTTCGTCGCCTATTTTTTGATTCCTGTCGGGCAAAAGAGGCTACGTCCTACCTTGGTGAGCATGTATAATTATGTGCAGCCCACCATTGCCACCATTATCAGCATCGTCATCGGCTTGGACCATCTCACCTGGAAGAAGGTGGTGGCCATGGTGCTGGTGTTTTCCGGCGTTTGGATTGTCAACCAAAGCCGGGCGGCGACGCCTTCAGTTCCTTCTAAAAACGCATAAAAAATGTAGAGACGTGCCATGGCGCGTCTCTACAATAGTAAACGATGTAGAGACGTAGCACGCTACGTCTCTACAGGTTGAATTAGAATTTCACGAACCTTCTCACCTCGGAGGCATTCTTCGTCGTCATGCGGATGACGTAGGTGCCAGCGGGCAGGTTGGCTGTGTTGATTTCCGCCTTTTCGGTGTGGTTCTTCTGGCTGAAGACCTTGGCACCGGTGATGTTGAACACCTCGACTTGTTCAATGGCCTCGGTGGCTTCAACATTCAACTTGTCGATGACGGGGTTAGGATAGATGGCAACAGCAATGCTGTGTTCGCCAACGCCATCCTCATCGAACTTCAGGTTAGCGACGAGGTCGCGGTTGCCGGTGACGGTGAAGGTGTAGTTTTGGTCATACGATACGATCTGTCCACCCTCCAGCCAATACACGAAGGTGTATTCCGGGTTAAGCGTTATGCCAAGGGTTATCTCAGTGCCATAAGCGTAGGTGCCGGCACCAGTGATGGTGCCACCTTCAATCGGGTCGGCAACAGCGTTGATGGTGTAGCTCTCGGCAGGTTCTTGCGAGAAGTTAGCCACAAGGTTACGGTCGCTTGTGACAGTGAAGGAGTATACGGCAGTGTTAGCTACCTCAGTGCCATTCTCTGTCCAGTTGACGAAGTAGTAGCCCGAGAACGGGATAGCCGTCAGGATGCAGGTCTGGCCTTCTTCGAAGACAGCGCTCACGGTTTCGCCCGTTTCACCGCCGCCGCCAGTGCCTTCCACGATGGTGATGTCGTCAACATTGAGGTAGAACATGTCGGTGCAGTTGAAGTGGCGGATGGCCACATAACCGGTCTGGCCGGCATAGGCGCTGAGGTCGACGGTGTATTCATAGTAAGCACCAGAGTCGCGGGTGCCGCCCATGCGGTTGAAGCTGGTGGGAGCGCCAACGCTCTTGGCCGTCATCGTCCATTCTTGGATGGTGGTGAAGGCAGCGGCGTTGGTGTTGCTGGTCGTAGAGACAGCCACGCCGAAGTGCTCGCTAGGCCATGAGGCATCTTGAGCGCAAGCATAGAAAGTGATGCTGCCGCCAAGTTGCACTTGAGGCGAAACGAGATAGTTGTCGGGAGTCAAGGCCATGCCAAGATCATTGTCATAGCTTGCCGAGGTCATGATGCCATCGCCAGAATGTGTGTTGTGGTTACCAGTGCCCGTGTTGATGTGGCTTTCCCAGTTGTAGCCGTCGCCATCAGCATCAATGATGGTCCAGCCTTGGGCGCCGTCTTCAAAGTCATAGGTAAGTTCGTCTCTGTCGCCTCTGTAGGCGATGGTGATGTAACCGCCTTCGAGCGGGTTAGGCGTAGCAGTGATGGTGTAGGTTTGGCCAGAGTTGTTCGCGAAGTTGGCGATGAGGTTGCGGTCGCAGGTCACGGTGAAGCTGTAGACGGAGTTGGTGGAGACCACGGTGCCGTTTTCGGTCCAGTTCACGAAGTGGTAACCCGTGTAGGGAATAGCCGTCAGGATGCAGGTCTGGCCTTCTTCGAAGACGCCGCTGACGGTGCCGCCAGCTTGACCTTCGGTGGTCAGCTCAACATCGTCGACAACGATACGGAACATATCGGTGCAGCCGAAGTGACGGATAGCGATGTAACCCATCTGACCGGCATAGTTGCTCAGGTCAACGGAGAATTGATACCAAGCACCTTGGTCACGGGTCATGCCGTCGCGGGTGTCGCTGGTGAGCACGCCTGAACCACTCTTAGCGGTCAGCGTCCACTGTTGGACGGTGGTGAAGGCAGCAGCGCTGGTGTTGTTGGTCGTCGAAACGGCCACGCCGAAGTGCTCGGCAGCCCATGAAGCGTCTTGTGCACAGGCCCAGAAGGAGAACGTGCCGTTGAGAGCCACCTGAGGCGAAACGAGGTAGTTGTCGGGAGTCAGAGCCGCGCCGCTGTAGCTGGCTGAAGTGGCAAAGCCTGCCGAACCATTG
>JAEEGL014734931.1_pt1 | contig 10440 bp, 9 predicted proteins | sample 9134231 | NCBI WGS metagenome assembly JAEEGL01 (sample SAMN16246548, study PRJNA631951) | gut metagenome | biome: gut microbiome; feature: rumen; material: fiber-attached | host: Bos | place: Iran: Karaj | collected 2018-10 | reverse complement strand
TTGGACGACTCGTCGCGTCTTGCGAAAGGCGGCGAGCTTGTAATCGCCGATGCGGAAAAACCGGCGGGACTTGCAGGCGTCATGGGCGGTCTCGAAACGGAGATTACGGAAAAAACGACGACGGTCGTACTGGAAGCGGCTTCATTCAACGGTCCTTCCATTCGTCGTACCTCCCGTGCTTTGGGGCTTCATTCCGAGGCGTCGGGTCGCTTTGAGCGCGGCGTAGACGTGACGGGAACGGTACGTGCGCTCGACCGTGCCGCTCAGCTTCTTGCCGATATGGGCGCGTGCACCGTCACGAAGGGCGTCGTGGATGTCTATCCGGTCAAAAAAGAGGCTGCGGCGGTGGAATTCACGGCGGAGGAAGTCAACGGAAGACTCGGAACGTCAGTCTCGGGTGAAAAGATGAAGTCGATTCTTGAAAATCTCGGCTTCGGCATAGAAGAAAAAGGCACGGGTACATATCATGCGATTGTGCCTTCATGGCGCAACGACGTTTCCTGCATGGAGGATATTTCCGAAGAAATCGCGCGTATTTACGGCTTTGACCATATCCCTTCCACGACGCCGCAGGGCGAAATCATGGAAGCGCGTCAAAGCGTGCGGCAGGCGTTTTCAGATAAGATTCGCCGCGTACTCGCTTCACTTGGTATGGATGAGGCGCGATCGTTCGCTTTTACGCATCCTTCGATGTTCGATAAGCTGAACGTTCCGGAGGACAGTCCGCTTCGCCGTGCAATTCCGATCATGAATCCGCTGACGGACGAATATCCGCTGGTACGCACGACGCTTTTGACTAATCTTTTTGAGAACGCGACGCGAAATTTCTCCCGCAAGAATGAGGATGTGCGCCTTTTTGAGCTTGCTCCGGTATTTTTTCCTAAAGCGCTTCCGGTGACGGAACAACCGGACGAAGTCTTGAAACTGGCGGGGATTCTGGCCGGTCGTCGCGAGCCGGTCGGCTTGGGACAGGACGGCGCTATGCTCGATTTCTACGATGCGAAGGGTATAGTCGAAGAACTGTTTTCCGCACTTTCGATTTCTCGTTATACCGTCGAAGCGGGCGAGCATTTCGCTTTGCATCCGGGGAAGACGGCGATATTCAAGAAAGGCAAGGAAATTCTCGCCGTGGTCGGCGAGGTGCACCCGGCTGTGCAGGAAGCCTTCGGCGTCACGAAGAAAATGTATATCTTTGAAATGGACGTAGCGACACTTCTAGCGAACGCTGCGAAGACCTTTACTTCGCAGCCTTTGCCAAGATATCCTGGAATCTCCAGGGATCTAGCGCTGATTGTTTCGGATGAAACCGCTGCGGCGGATGTCGAGCGCGTCATCAAAAAGAACGCAGGGCCATATTTTAAGAATGTGGCTTTGTTCGACCTCTATACAGGAAAACAGATCGGCGAGGGGAAGAAGAGCCTGGCGTTTGCGCTGCATTTCCAGTCGGGAGAAAGGACGCTGACCGACGAGGAGATCGACGCGGCCTGCAAGCAGATTGTCGAATCGGTAGGGAAAGAGTTTGGCGCTGAGCTTCGGATGTAAGGAGCGATAAGATGGAGCAGAAGGTTATCGTTGATATTTTCGGCGAGAAATTCTCACTCAAAACGGATCAGGATCCTGAATATCTGAAAAAGCTGGCGGCTGTCGTCGACAAAGAAATGCGCGCCGCTTCGCGGCAGGTAAATAATCTTTCCGGAGCGCGTGTGGGAGCCCTTGCCGCATTGAAACTTGCCGACGAGTATTTTCAGCTCAAGAAAGATTTCGATGAACTGGCGGAACTGGTGAAGAAACGTTGAATTGCGCTGTAGACCGCAATGGAACGGGATATTGCTGAATGGGGGAATTCATGCTATAGTGTAGACGTTATATTGGGGAAATTATGCGCGGGGGGTTCGCATGTTCAATTTTCAGCATAAAAATACGGAGTTTTTCGATTGCTTTGTTGAAAGCGCCAAGTGCTTTTATCGTGGGGCGCTGATGCTTGATGAAGTCATGCTTGACTATACGCGGGCGGCGGAAAAGATGAAAGCGATCATCGATTTGGAGCATGAGGCGGACGCCATCAACGACAAGATCATTGATGAGCTGAACCAGACGTTTATCACTCCTATCGATCGTGAAGATATTTTCGCGTTGGCCAACGGCTTGGACGATGGCGTCGATTATCTGCAAACGACATTGCAGCGGCTTGTTATTTACCGTACGGGGCAGGCGAAAGAAGGCGTCGTTTCCATGACGAAGCTGCTTCTGGAGTCGACGAGCGAGATCATCAAGTCGTTTGAGCTTTTGAAAGACATCAAAAAGAATCGTGAACTCATTTTGGAGTCGACGCATCGAATCGGAAAACTCGAGAGCGAAGGCGATCGCGTCTATCGTCAAGAGATCGCATACCTTTTCGACAATGTGAAAGATCCGATTGAACTTATCAAGTGGAAGGATATTCTGGAGAATCTGGAGGACACGCTGGATCATTGCGAAGATGTTTCGGATATGATTCGCGGCGTGGTTATGAAATATGCCTGAGCTGCAGTATATGATTTTCACGGTCATCGGGCTTGCATTACTGTTTGATTTCATCAACGGTTTTCATGATACGGCGAACGCCATAGCGACGTCGGTTTCGACGCGGGCGATTTCTCCGCGAAAAGCAATCTTGATGGCGGCGGTTTTGAATTTTCTGGGCGCGATGTACTCGACGGGCGTTGCAAAGACGATCGGCAGTGACATCGTGAGCAGCGCGATCCATGTAGACGAACATGTGTTGATTGCGGCGCTTATCAGCGCGGTTTTTTGGAATCTCTTTACTTGGAAACTCGCGCTGCCGTCAAGCTCGTCTCATGCAATGGTCGGAGGCGTCATCGGCGCGGTGCTGGTTTCTACGGGCGTCGTGGGCCTGAATCTCGTCGGCATCGGGAAGATTATTCTTTCCTTGATCGTATCCCCGTTGATCGCGATCATCACCGGTTATTTCGTGATGCATCTTTTGTATCTGTTGTTCGGGGAATGTACACCTTATATCGTAAACGGCCGGTTCAAGAAAATGCAGATTGTATCTGCGGCGATGATGGCGTTCTCTCATGGATCGAACGACGCGCAAAAGTCGATGGGTATCATCACGTTGGCTCTTTTGTCGGGTGGCTATATCAGCGAGTTTGAGGTGCCGACTTTAGTGAAGATCTTGGCGGCGACGGCTATGGCTTTCGGTACGGCTATGGGCGGCTGGAGTATCATCAAGACGATCGGAGGCAAGATATTCAAGCTGGAGCCCATCAGTGGCTTTGCAGCTGATCTCAATTCGTCTCTCGTTATTTTTTCGGCAACCATGCTGCATCTTCCGGTCAGCACGACTCATGTCGTGTCCGGCTCAATCATGGGCGTCGGCACGGCGAAACGGATTCGCGCGGTACGTTGGGGCGTCGCACAGCAAATGCTTGTGGCATGGGTGCTTACGATACCGTGCACGGCTTTGATTGGTTCGCTTGTTTATCAGGTTACCCTTTGGGTATTTTGAATGAGGTGGTGTTGCTTGGGAGAGCGCAGGCTTTTCTGAGCATTTTTTATTGTGACGCGAAATTGCGTAATAACCCATAGAAAGGATTTTGCATGATGGACGGAAAAGATAAACGGGAACGAGTCTTACGGGAACTTATACAGGAACAGGCGAAGGAAAACGACATGATTGTCGCCGCGATTGTCAACGGGGAAATCAAGAGCCTCGGCGATACGATTGACGAGGGACAAACACCTGTCTGGGTGCATTTATCCGATTCTATTGGCGAGCGCGTTTATCGGCGCTCTGTGTTATTTCTCGCTATCGTCGCGATGCGTGAACTATACGGCGCGGCAGATACCGAGTTGATCGTACGCGCTTCACTGAACGGCGGCCTGTACTGCGACTTGATACTTCCTGGCGGCGTGACGGACGGAACTGTCACAGCTATTGAAGTACAGATGCGAGCCATCGTAAAGGAGAATCGTGCCATCAGGAAACGCGTCGTGTCAAAAGAGGAAGCCGTGCGTTTGTTCAAGGCAACGCGGCAGATTCCGAAAGCGAATCTTTTGAACATGTTGCCGGAAGAAGACGTGGTGCTGCATACTTGCGGCGAACAGTATGATTCCCTTTACGGCGTCATGCTTGACAAAACGGGAGAACTGGGTTGTTTTGACTTGAAACGTATAAACAATGGCGTTTTGCTTCGCATGCCGAGCGGCGGTCAGGGACTTTTCCTTCGTCCGCCGATTGCCCAGCCCAAATTTGCCCAGACACTCAAAGAATCGAAACAATGGGCGAAGATCTTACATTGCGAATATATGCCGGATCTTAACAGAAGCATTCAGTTAGGACAAACAGGCGATTTGATTCGCGTATCCGAAGCGCTGCATGAGAAAAAAATAGCCGAGATTGCCGATCGGATTGCGGCAGGTATCAAAAAAGCCAGACTTATCATGATTGCGGGACCGTCTTCCTCAGGAAAGACGTCTTTCGCCCAGCGGCTTAAAGTCCAGCTTCGTGTGAACGGGCTGACTCCTGTTTCCATCTCTCTGGATGATTATTTCGTGAATCGAAAAGAAACGCCGCTGACGCCGGAAGGAGCGTATGATTATGAATCCTTGCGCGCGCTTAACGTCGAGCTTTTCAATGAACATCTCGTCGCGCTGATGCAAGGAAAAGAAGTCGCGTTGCCGCGGTATGATTTTGTCACGGGTGAACGTGAAGATGGAGCACGACCGAATTTTTCCATTGCGCCGGAGCAGCCCATTATCGTCGAAGGGATTCACGGGCTGAACGAGGAATTGACGCATGCTGTGCCGCGCGACGAGAAGTTTAAGATATATGTCAGCGCATTGACGCAGCTCAATATCGACATGCATAATCGGATTCCGACGACCGATGCACGTTTCGTGCGTCGTCTTGTGCGCGATTATCAGTTCCGGGCGTCCAGCGCAATCAAGACGCTTCGCCAATGGCGGGATGTACGGAAAGGCGAGGAGAAAAACATCTTCCCCTATCAAGAAGACGCGGACGCCGTTTTCAATTCCGCACTGATTTATGAATTGGCAGTACTTAAGAAATATGCGGTGCCGCTTCTTTCTGCGGTCGCTCCCCACGAGGCCGGTTATGCCGACGCACAGAATATTCTCCGCTTCCTTACGCAGTTTGGAAGCATAGAAGACGAAAGTGATATCCCGAACAATTCCATTTTGCGGGAGTTTATCGGGAAATCCTGTTTCTTTACAAGCACGGGCGATTTAAAAGAATAAACGATTAAAACGAAACAAAAAAGGATTCGCGATTTGTGCGAATCCTTTTTTGTTTCGTAGCCTTACGTTACGGTTCCTCCTCGGTGATCTCGTCGGTCGATACGTTGTAGACAAGGCGGGAGAACGTTTTCTTTTCTCCGGCACGTATGCGCGTGATATTGCCGGTACATTCGGCGATTTTCGTATCCCAATTGAAGACGACATCGTCCGCTTTGATGGTCAGGTCGCCGCGCTCAAAAAGAATATTCTCTTTCAGATGGGCGATATGACCGCGGCCTTCGACATAGAGATCGTCGCCCCGAAACGTGATGCCCTCCTGCAGCAGCGTTACGTTTCCCTGCGCCCAGACTTCCTGCGTGATAAGACTGACCTGCGCATGGTCGGCGGTCACGGCCCGGCCTTTCTGAGCGACGCGCACGTTGCCGTCGAGAAGATACCGTGCAGTCATGAAGTCAAAAGTTTGTCTGTCGCAGGTAATCTCCGGTTTCTCGGCAAACGCCGTCGCCGTCGGCAATAAGAGCAGAAGCGCGAGGACGCAGCTCTTGATAATTTTTGCGAATCGAATATCCATGATGAATCCCTCCTTTCCTTGGTGATTTTATTATAGCGATTCTTTGTATGTGCGTAAAGTGTCGTAACAGTTGCGGATGAAGAGAAAACAATGTATAATTGCGGCGTAGCGTCGACGATGTATAAATCATCGTCAAAGACCCTTGTAAGAAAGTAGGGGATCGTTATGCAGAAAAAAGTTCTCGCGCTGCTGCGCGAAGCAGAGGACAATTATATATCGGGTGAGGAGATCGCTGCGCGGCTTGGCGTTTCCCGCACGGCGGTATGGAAACATATCCGTGCGCTGAAGGCGGCAGGCTATGAGATAGAGAGTCATGCGCGGAGAGGGTATATGTTGTTGGAAGCTCCCGACCTTTTGCTTCCGCAAGAACTTCAGCCGACGCTTCGGACGCAAGTCATCGGGAAGAATATGGTACATTATGGAGAAATCCCTTCGTCGAACAACGAAGCAAAAAAGCTCGCGCTGGACGGCGCGCCGGACGGAACGGTCGTCGTGGCGGAATCCCAAGGCGCCGGGAAGGGAAGGCTTTCGCGCGGTTGGTATTCTCCGGCGAGAAAAGGGATATGGTTTTCCGTCGTTTTGCGCCCTTCTTTTTTGCCGCAGGACGCGCCGAAATGCACGCTGATGGCGGCGGTGGCGGTTGTGCGCGCGATGAAAGATATGGGCTTCCCCGTCGGTATTAAGTGGCCAAATGACGTTCTTGACAATAAAGGGCGAAAACTGGTCGGTATCCTGACGGAGCTCAGTGCGGAAATGGAGCGCATCAATTTCGTCGTTATTGGTACGGGAATCAATGTAAATCTTTGGCCGGAAGATTTTCCGGACGATATAAAGGATATTGCGACGTCCCTTGGGATGCTGCGTGGGGGCAAGGTCGATCGTGTGGAGCTTTTCGCGCGCGTCTTGGAAGCGTTGGACGATTTGTATTTGAGTGTAGAGAAAAAAGGATTTGACGATGTACTCGACGAATGGCGCCGTTATTCGGTGACGCTTGGACAGGAAGTCAATGTGATCGGCGTCAAGGAAACTTTCGCAGGAACGGCAACGGATATCGACGCGGACGGCGCGCTCCTGATCGACACGCCGGAAGGCCGTCGCCGCGTATTGGCGGGAGACGTTTCCATCCGTCCGCGTAGGAAGTAAAAAGTACGGAAAAAGAACCGGCGGGATCAGCAGGGGATTTGGGAGGAAAGCGATGCTTTTAGTTTTCGACATCGGCAACAGCAATATCGTGCTCGGCACTTATGAGGGCAAGCGATTAATGAAGCATTGGCGTATATCGACCGATCGGCAGAAGACCGGCGACGAATACGGGATGCTCATCAACAATCTTTTCCGTTTTCAAGGAATTCGCATGACCGACATTGACGCAATCATCATTTCGTCAGTAGTACCGCCGCTGGTAGTGCCGCTTGCCAAGATGTGCGAGAGATATTTTCGGTTGCGTCCGCTTATCGTCGGGCCGGGAATTAAGACAGGTATACGACTCCGCTATGAAAATCCTCGGGAAATCGGCGCGGACCGTATCGTCAATTCCGTAGGAGCGTTCGAACAGTACGGCGGTCCATTGATTGTCGTGGATATCGGGACGGCGACAACGTTTGATATCGTGGATACGAACGGCGATTATCTTGGCGGCGTGATCGCGCCGGGTATCGGCATCTCGACTGAGGCGCTTTTCCAGCGTGCCGCACAATTGCCGCGTGTCGCGCTCGTTACGCCGAAAACGGTCATTTGCAAAAATACGGTTACGGGTATGCAGGCGGGCGTGATTTTCGGCTTTGTCGGACAGATTGATGAAATCGTTCGGCGCATCAAGGCAGAAATGAAGCAGGAGATGAAGGTCGTAGCGACAGGCGGCCTTGCGCGAATGATTGCCCGCGAGTCGAAGACGATTGAAAAAGTCGACACGTTCCTGACGTTGACCGGTCTTCGTGTGCTGTACGAGCGCAACCTTCCGCAGGAGGAAAAGAAAAGCGACGAGAAAAAATGCGCGGACAGAAAATCGGACGATAAGGCTGTCCAGTCGTAATGAAAATAGGAGGTCTTGATTTTCCTACGCCTGTGTTTTTGGCGCCAATGGCTGGCGTGACCGATACGCCGTATCGTATTCTCGCGCGGGAAATGGGTTGTGCGATGGCGTTTGCGGAAATGGTCAGCGTACTCGGCATTCATTTTCGTAATGAAAAGACATTGGAGATGCTGAAAACGGTGCCGGCGGAGCGGCCGTTGGCGATGCAGCTTTTCGGCGCCCAGCCGGAGCCGGTTGCGGAAGCTGCAGCGTATGTGGAAAGCCTTAATTGTGCGGACGTAATCGATTTCAATATGGGATGTCCGGCGCCGAAGATTGTAAAAAATAACGCGGGTTCCGCTCTTTTAAAAGACCCCGAACGCGCGGAACGGATTCTGGCCGCGCTTGTGAAGGCGACGCGTCTTCCGGTGACGGTGAAAATGCGGATTGGCTGGGACGATTCGAGCATCAACGCCGTGGAAATGGCGGAACGAGCAGAAGCGGCGGGAGTGTCGGCAATCGCTGTGCACGGACGGACACGTGAGCAATATTATAAAGGGCATGCGGATTGGAAAATGATTGCGGCAGTCAAACGCGCGGTAAAGATTCCGGTAATCGCCAACGGTGATATTCGCACAACGAACGACCTCGTGCGCGTTTTTCGTGAAACGGATTGCGACGGCGTGATGATTGGACGTGCTGCGCAGGGGAATCCTTGGATATTCCGCGCGTTTCGCTCTTTCTTGGAAACCGGAACAACGCCTCCGCCGCCGACGGTTGCGGAGCGAGGCGCGTTGATTTTGCGTCATCTGGATATGTTGATCCAATACAAAGGCGATTATATCGGTGCAAGAGAAATGCGAAAGCATGCGACATGGTATACGAAAGGCATGACAGGCGGCGGGGAACTTCGCGACGCTTTTAATCATGCGGAAACGAGAGCGGATTTTCAAAGGATTGTTGAGAAGATGTTAGAAAAGAGTGAAGAGAGATGATGTAAGAACTCCACAGTTCACTCTGGATTAATGAGGAGACGATAATTTTGGCAGCTAAAAAAACGAAACGTGACGAAAAAGACTTCCACGCTTGGAACACTTACACGGCGGCGGAGAAGAAGAAAGTCTATGCACTTGCGGACGATTACCGTGACTTTATTTCAAACTGCAAGACGGAACGTGAGAGCGTCGTTGAATCGATTCGCATGGCGAAGGCCGCCGGATATGTGGAGTTGTCCGAGATCCTTCGTAAAAAAAAGAAGCTCAAGGCAGGCGATAAAGTATTTGCCGTCGGCATGAAAAAAACGGTGGCGCTTTTTCAGATTGGTACGCGTCCTATCGAAGAAGGACTGACCATTCTCGGCGCGCATATTGATACGTGCCGTCTCGACCTGAAACAGAATCCTCTTTATGAAGACAGCGGTATGGCTTATCTTGATACGCATTATTACGGCGGCATCAAGAAATATCAATGGGTGACGCTGCCGCTGGCGCTTCATGGCGTTGTCGTCAAAAAGGATGGGAAAACGCTCAATATTACGCTTGGAGAAGACGAGGGTGATCCTGTTTTTTGTGTGACCGATCTTTTGATTCATCTTGCGCAGGAGCAAATGGAGAAGCGTGCGACAAAGGTCATTGAAGGCGAGAAGCTGGACATTCTTGTGGGCACGCTGCCGCTACCGGACGAGGAAAAGAATGCGGTAAAAGCTGGCGTGCTCGCGATTCTTTCCGCGAAGTACGGTATCGAGAAAGAAGATTTCATTTCGGCGGAATTGACGCTGGTTCCTGCGGGACGCGCCCGTTCGATGGGATTTGATCGCAGCATGACGCTCGGGTATGGGCAGGACGACCGCGTTTGCGCGTTTACTTCGCTCAGAGCGATGCTGGAAACAAAAAAGACGAAACATACGGCGTGCTGCCTTTTGGTCGATAAGGAAGAAATCGGCAGCGTCGGCGCAACCGGTATGCGGTCGAGATTCTTTGAAAATGTGCTCGCCGAATTGATGGAGGCGACGGGAGAAAAAGGCGAGCTTCGCTTGCGCAGAGCGCTGGCCAATTCAAAAATGCTCTCGTCAGATGTCAGCTCCGGATTCGACGCGCTTTACGCCAGCGCATTTGACAAGAAGAATGTCGCTTATCTTGGCGGAGGCATGGTGTTCAACAAGTTCACTGGAGCGCGCGGCAAATCTGGATCTAACGATGCGAACGCAGAGTACCTTGCCGAACTGCGCGCGATCATGGACAAACACAAAGTGCGTTTCCAAACGGCGGAGCTGGGAAAGGTCGATTTGGGCGGCGGCGGCACTATCGCTTATATTATGGCTCTTTACGGTATGCAGGTTGTCGATTGCGGCGTTCCCGTACTTTCTATGCACGCGCCGTGGGAGGTCACAAGTATTGTCGATCTTTATGAAGTAACAAAAGGATACAAAGCTTTCCTTTCTGAAGCTTGAGATAATGGCTTGACAAAGGATACGTGCGTACCTATAATATTAAAAAATGTGAATCTGCCTTCCTGTTTGTTCGGGAAGGCAGTTCTGTATTTGGCGGGAGAGTGCAAAACGCTCTCATTTTCGTTATCGTTGCAGACGGAAAAGAAG
>JAEEGL014438216.1_pt1 | contig 10440 bp, 8 predicted proteins | sample 9134231 | NCBI WGS metagenome assembly JAEEGL01 (sample SAMN16246548, study PRJNA631951) | gut metagenome | biome: gut microbiome; feature: rumen; material: fiber-attached | host: Bos | place: Iran: Karaj | collected 2018-10 | reverse complement strand
CTTTCGCGGAGCGAAAGATATCACCCGCGTCAGCGGATATCACTTTTGCGCAGCAAAAATATAACGTTTTCGCGAATGCGAAAATATATAACTGCGCAGCGAAGCGCGCATTGCCCGCGGCAGCGGATATAACTTTTGCGCAGCAAAAATATAACGTTTTCGCGAATGCGAAAATATATAACTGCGCAGCGCGCTTGCGCCTGCGCCTCACCACGCCAGCTCCCAGATCTCCGTCTGCTCGCTGTGCAGCGTGGCGCTGCCGGTAAGGCCGATGGCCGCGGTTTGCGCGTAGGTATCCATCGGCACGGTATAGGTGACGCGCGCAACGTAGCCGTCCGCGCGCACGTAGGCGTCGATCACGGAGGCCGGGTATTCTATGCGGATCTCCGTAAGCTTTATCACGGAAAAGGAATTCTGCAGGTTCAGGTAGCCGATGGCGCCCGCGTTGTATTCCGGCACGGCGGTCAGCGATTCCACCTGCTCCGGCACCAGCTTGACGGCAACGTGCACCAGCTCGCCCTCCTGCGCGATGCGCGCGTCCGCCACGCCCTCGGGGGACAGCGAAAACGTTTCGTTGCGGGGCAGCAGAAGCTGCGTCAGCTCGCCCTCGCTGGTATAGGCCACGCCGTCGGCGAAGCGGTAATCCTCGTCCCCGGCGTTGTGCACCATATCCTTTATAAAGTTGAGCCCTCTGGCGGTCAGCTTGCCGCCGGGCTTTACCTCACGGATGTCGGTGGAACCGTTTTCCTTATGGTGCACCGTGATCTCGCCGGTATATTCCTTTGTTTTATTGATCGCCGCCGTTAAAAAGTATACGATCTGCTCTTTGGTAAAACCGGCAAAACCGCCCTCGTCCACCGTGGGATCGGAAAAGAAATCCGTGCCGTTCACGCTGGAGGCAACGGCATTGTCAGTAGTCTGAGCGGGGTCCGGCCCGTTGTTTTTTTTACACCCGGCAAGCGCCGGTACCGCCATCGCAAGCAGTACGGCCAGCAGGGCGCAAAAACGGCGTTTCATCACGCTTGCTCCTTCGGCGGGCTTCAGGCCTCTGCGGGAGCTTCGGCGGGGGCGGCCTCCTGCGGGCGCTCCGCTTTTACCACCTCTTTGAACGCGGCGGGCACGGCCTTGCCGACGTCGCGGAAGCTGGCCTTGAAGTCGTTTTTCATCTCCTCGTCGGTATCGGCCCACGTGTTGACGATGCCTTTAATGCTGGAGAAGATGTTTTTGGAAAAGCCCGTAAGGTAAAGCTGTCCGGCGCCCTTTACAATGCGGTCCGCCATTTTCTCGATGGTGCCGTAGTACTGCGCGGGGATCAGCTCGGTGATGCGGCGCATCATGGCGTCGTTGAAGCGGCCCACAAAGTTGAGGCCGGGCATATATACGGGATGGTCGTCCTGCACCATCCAGCTGGTAAGATCGTGCTGGAAGGGGCCGGAGGGATACGAGCTTTTTACGACCTCGTAATCGTTATCGTGCGCGAGCATAACGCCGATGAACGCCCCGTGCGGGATGATGTGGAAATAGCGGTCCAGCAGCTCCCGGTAGGCCGCGGTGCCGTACAGATGGTAGTTGTAAAAGCCGGGACCTTCAAGGTTATACAGCCCCACGATGCGCCCGCGCACGTCCGCGCCGCATTTCAGCGCGGCCCACAGCGCGAGGTTGCCGCCCTTGGAGTGGCCGCAGAGCACCAGCTTGCCGGGGTAGGCGGCCGCGATGCGCTCCAGATAATCCTGCGCCAGCTTATGAGAGGGCATGCTCTGTTTTACAAGGATATCCACGTCCTCCTTCCAGCCGATCAGCGAATCGTCGGTGCCGCGGAACACGATGGCCACGGTGCCGTCCGAAAGCAGCAGCGTCATGGCCGCAAACTGGATGCAGGGCTCGGTGGTGAACACGTTGGTAACGTCCGCAACCTTCGCGCCGCCGAAGCGCACGCTGCGTGCCATTTCCACGGCGCGCACGCTGATCTGCTTTGAAAGGATGAGCCCCACGGGCTTATGTCTGGCGCCGCGCAGCTCAAAGCACTTCATGTAAAGCTCACGCAGCGTAAGCGACGGGCTTTTTACATTTTCGTATACCTTTTCCACCGGCATATAAAACGACTGGCACAGCGCGAAGCTGTCCACCGCGTTGAAGGGCAGCTCTTCGAAAGAGACGCTGCCGAAATTCTTAAGATAATCCGAGCTGTTTGCCATAATAAACCACTCCCTGCGCGTACCGCGCGTTCATTTTTTGCGCAACCTTAATAAAAGCATATAAAATACCTATGCTATAATAGCACACGGAAAGATTTTTTTCAAGAAATAAATATATTAATTTTCTTCGTGCTGCGATCGCCTTTATTTTTGCGTCCGCTCTTGCTTTTTCGCGGGCACGTGTGCTATACTGAAACCAAGAAACGGCAGAAAGGGAGCAGATATCATGGAAAAAACCTATAAAGGCTGGCAGGAATGGAAAACCCCCAGCAAACAAACGGAATACACCGAGCCCACCGCGCTGCTGGGCGAGGACGGCACGCTGCTTGCCAAGGGCTGGGCGCGTCACAACGTGTTCGATTACGACCGCACCCGCGTTAAAAAGCAGATGCGCCGCAAGGAATGGGATTTTTATCAGCTTTCCAACGGCAAGTACATGGTGCAGATCAGCTTTGCCAATATCTCGCTGGGCGGCTATGCCAGCGCCGTGCTGGTGGACCTGCTGAACGGCAAGGTCATCGCCACGCAGATGAGCCCGTTTGTGGGCGGTAAGGATAAATACGTGCTGCCCCCCAAGGGCGACGTGCCGAATCAGGTCAGCTTTGAGATCGGCGGCGCGGTGTTCCGTGCCACGACCGGCGCTTCGGAGCGCAGCATCTACTTTAAAAAGGGCGACGTGGAGGCCGCCTTTACCATGGACATCATGCCGGGGCTGGAGAACATCACCACGGTGCTGCCGTTCGAGGGCTTCCCGGACCGGTACTTTATGACCACCAAGCAGAACTGCATGCCGTGCGAGGGCGTGTTCAAAACCGCGAACGCGGAGTATAAATTCACAAAGGACGATACGTTCGCCGTGCTGGACTGGGGGCGCGTATGCACGCCCTATTCGCTGGTATGGTACTGGGGCAACGGCTCCGCCTATATCACGGACGCCGCGGGCGAAAAGCACATTTTCGGCTTTGAGATCACCTGGGGCATCGGCGACGAGAGCAACGCCACCGAGACCTGCATCTTTTACGACGGCAAGGCGCACAAGTTCGGCGCCGTGGACGTGGAGACCTTCCCGAAGCCCGATAAATATATGGAGGACTGGCACTTTATTTCGGAGGACGGACGTTTCGATCTTACGATGAAGCCGTTCTACGACCACCATTCCGATCTCAACGTGCTTGCCATGCGCATGCATTCGCATCAGGTGCACGGCAAATGGAGCGGCAAGGTGACGCTGGACGACGGCACGGTGCTGGAGATCAACGATATGTACGCCTTCTGCGAGTACGTGGAAAACCGCTGGTAAGGCGCGGGCGCGAGGCGCGGCCCGCGCAGTGATGTATTTCGCTTGCGCGAAATATGATGTTTTCGCTGCGCGAAAATGATGCGTTTGCTTTCGCAAACGTGATGTGTTCCGCATTCGCGGAACGTTAAGGAAAACACTGACGCGTTTTGGATTAAGAACGCTCCCAAACCGATCGGTTTGGGAGCAATTCTTTTTAAATAAACTTCGGCGGCGGTATTTGTCGGCTTGCGGAACTTTCTCGTAGGGGACGGCGTCCTCGACGTCCCGTTTTTTCGGTTCAGCAACTGTCGGCAGCGCGGTTCCTCGTCAGCCGCCCTGCCGCTGTTTGATTTCCGTCCGCGAAGCAACTGGCAACCGGGTACCGGGTACTGGCAACTATACCGCGAACGGCGAACGGCTGTTACTCCTCCTCGTCCTCTTCCGGCTTCAGGTCTTCCCTGGCGGCTTTGGCGAGGGAGGCGAACAGCTCGTTGTAGGCGGTGTTCCACTTGTTTGCGGTTTTTGTTTCGTATTTATCCTTGAGGTCGCGCTGCAGCATCAGCACGCGGGTAAGGTTGCGCCCGCCGCGCACCAGCACGCTGCGCACGTAGGGATGCCCCGCCACCTTGCGGGCCTTCTCGCGCAGGTCCTTAAAGCGGATGGCGCCCAGGATCTTCGTGAACCTCGCCTCGTTGCCGAAGGCCTCGAGCATTTCGGACGATACGATCTTTTCGCGGAAGAAGTATTCAAGGTCCTCCTGCGAGATATAGGGCAGCTCGTTTTTGATGATGGACATCAGCATGCTGCCGTTGCCCATCTCGTTGTAAAAATTCACCTGATAGCTCCACAGCGATTCGCGGGTGTAAAAGCCGTTTTCGTCGGCGATCACGGCGTCCGCCAGCAGTTTTCCGGCGCGCATCGCGTGCCCCACGCCGGAGCCCTTCAGCGGGATCGTCATAAACGCGCTGTCGCCTACGGCGGCGTAGCCGTCCGCCACGAGCAGCGAAAGGGGCTGCCGCACCGGGATGTCCGCCACGCGGCCGCCGCGGATAAATTCGCCCATCACGGGGTTGGCGGCCTTGAGCTGCGCGGTGCGCTCCCCGATGTCCGCGTCCGTCAGCGGGCGGCGCATCGAGGCGATCAGTATGTCCACCTCGGTCTCTTTGGTGATGGCCCAGATGACGCCGCAGAAATCGCCGGGGATCAGCGAAACGATGTATTTGTACTCCGGCTCGCCGGCGGCGGGGTCGCGGGTAAAGAACGCGCGGTAGGTGTGCATGATGTCGTATTCCTCGGGCATGCTCTGAATGCCGAGCGCCTCGGGCAGCCCCGTGCGCACCGGGGAATATATGCCCGCGGCGTCGATCACGAGGTCGGCGTAAACCGTGCCCTTCGCGGTCCGCAGGCCCGCCACGCGGCTGCCCAGCAGCACGGGGCCCTCCACTTCGCAGCCGAATTCGAATTTCACGCCGGCTTCCTTCGCCGGGGCTATCAGCCAGCGGTACAGCGCCTTGCGGTCGATCTCCACGTTATAGGTATCGTCCGAAACGCCCTGCTTCAGCGGCGGCAGGTCGGTGCCCGGGATCACGAACGTGATGCCGGTGCGCTTTACCTTGTAATCCTCAGGGATCGGCACCCCGGAAAGCTCAAAGCCGTCCAGATGCACGGAGTCGTACTGGTCGTAGCCCAGCGCGTCCTCCGTCTTTTTTTCGTATACGGTCACGTTGAAGCCTGCCTTTGCAAGGTAAGCCGCCGCCACGAGGCCGCCGTGGCCCGCGCCCGCGATGATAATGTTTTTCATAGAATAACCTCCGTTCGTACCGCTGTATCACAGCATCGCCGCAAGCCGGTCCAGACATCCCAGATCGAACGCCAGCGAAGATAATATGTATTTGTCGCGAATGTCCTTGGTGGCCTTAAAGCACACGGCGGTCTCGCTTTCGGGCAGCCCCAACGCGGCGGGGGAATCGGGCGCGCCCAGCTCCCGCAAAAGCGAAGCGATCTCTTCGGCGGCGGGCAGTTCCTCGTTTATGATCTGCAGGATCTCCGGCAGACGGGCCTTGATCGCCGCCTGCCGCGTTTCGCGCGCCGCGGCGTTATACAGCGAGCAGCTCTCCGCGTTTTTCAGCATCTGCGCCCCCGCGGGGCCCATATAAGCCGAAAGCTCGCGCAGCCACGCCTCTTTATTGAAATCCTCCGGCGTAAAGCCTTCTTTCAGCAGCTTTTTCAGCGCCTCGTAGCCGCGCAGCGTCAGCAGCGTGCCCACGGCGCACTGTATGCCGTGCAGGTCGGAGGGCGTTCCCAGCGCCGCCGCGCGCATATCCCAGACGTGTGAAAAATAATGCTCCGTGCCGGAAACCGGCCGGCTCACGCCCGCCCAGTCGGCGGCGATGCCGCTTACGATCAGGCCGTCCATCACGGCGCGCACCGCCGCTTCGTCCTTTTGCAGCAGGCCGCGTGCGCCCTCCGTGCAGGCGCGCAGCGCCCCGCGGACCGTCTCCGCCACAACGGGGCAGTAGTATTCTCCGGTCACGAGCGCGCCGATGCGCCACTCGCACACGCTTACGTATTTTGCGAGCATATCGCCCAGCCCTGCCAGCAGCATCCGGCGCGGCGCGTTTTTCAACACGTCGGTATCGCCGAGCACGGCGTCCGGGCAGCGGCTGTTTACCGAGACCTTCAGCCGGTCGCGGATCACGGAGCTCGTGGAGGAGGCGTAGCCGTCCATCGAGGGCGCGGTGCCCACGCAGATATACGGCATGCCGCGCATCCCGGCAAGGATCTTGCCGACGTCGTTGAGCACGCCGGAGCCTACGGAAACCAGTATATCGCTTTTTTCGTCAAAATGCAATACGGCGCTGCCCACGGCGCGCTCGTCCGGCTCCGTGCGCCGGCTGCCGTATAAGTATACTGTGCAGGGGATGTTTTCATTCCGCAGCGCGGCTGCGGCGCGTTCCCCCGCCGCGGCATAGGTGTTTTCGTCCGCCAGCAGGAAGGCGCGCGTCCCGCCGAAGCGGCGCACGGTCTCGCCCAGCCGCGCGATCGCGTTTCGCTCCACGCACGCGGCTTTTATGCTCGCTTTATGGGTTTTTCCGCAGGCGCAGGGCGTTTCGCCGAGGGCGATCAGCGCCGCGGAGGTTGAATTCCGGTCCATTTTTGCGCGTCTCCTTTTGGTTGCCTAAATCTGGGACAGCAGTATGATCGCCGTGATCACACCCGCCAGAATCTCCGCCGCACAGAATATGATTGCGGCAAAACTGATGTTTTTTGCCCTGTTTACGTCTGTTGCGCAGTAAGGATACGGTATTTCATCCGCCATTTTGTCCGCAATGAGCGCCGGCAGCAGCCCCAGCACCGGAAGCGCAAGCGAGAGCAGGGCCAGAACGGTGCTCAGCAGGAGTTTGTTCGGATAGTAGCTGCTGTCGGGAGGGATCGCCGCGGGGGCTGCCTGCATGTTGAGACCGGCAGGGTAGGCATCCCTTCGGGCCGGTTCTTCTTCGGTCTGCTCAGGCTCGTATCCCGTTTGCGCAGGGGGGAGTTCCCCGTCGGGAATCGAATGCGATTCATCCCATACGCTGTCGGCTTTGGCAAGGGTTTCTTCCGTGTAAGCGCTGTCGCCGTATTCTTTACGGAAGTTCTCCCGATATTTGGCGTAAACTTCGTAGGGCTCCTTCTTCGCCGCGTGGAACAGCAGCGCCAGCGTCTCCTGACACCGATCGCAAAGATATGCGTCGTTTTTGTCGTTTTTATACAGCGGAAACACGGCGGGCTTGTTCCCGCAAAAAACACATCGACTCATTTTTTTTACCCCCTCGGTTTGTTTTTCGTCCGGCGTTTGTCCGGAAAACCGTTCATTGCAGCCAATCCCTTACGTTTGCCTCATAGTGCCCGGTATCCTGAAAACCGGTTCCGGTAAGCTGGCCCTCGCCCCAGATATAAGCGATCTCGTCGTAAGAGGCGGTTTGCAGCTTGGCGCGCCAGAAGCCGTCCCTGCTGCCGCGCAGGCACCAGTCGGAGCTCCACATGCCGTGGCCGGTGGCTTTGTAGGTCCAGAGCATCCAGTTCACGCCGCATTTTTCCATCGTGCCGAAGCAGTTTTTCCACGTGCACCTTTCGTGCGGGTAAAACTCGCCCATCAGCAGCGGCACGTCAAAGTAATACAGGCGCGTAAGGTATACGAACAGATTGAATATAAAGTTTGTGGTCTGGTAAAAGTGCACCTGGTAAACCACGTTGGTCCAGCCGCGCACCCATTTGTGCGGCAGCGCCGCCGCCGTCCATATGCACTCCAGCGTAATAATGTGGTCCGGGTCCGCCGCGCGTACCGTATCGTACAGGCGGGCGTAAATCTCTTCGTTGTTTTTGCGGCGATCGAGCTCGGTGCCGGGAACGTCGCACATCGGCTCGTTCAGCAGGTCGTACATCGCAACGGCGGGGCTGCCGCGGTAGCGCCGCGCGATCGCGGTCCACAGCTCGTCGGTCAGTTCGCGGTTCCGCTCGCCCTCGGGCGTATCGTCAAACAGCCCGCAGGAGGCCGTTTTGCCGCAGTGGGGGGCGTCCCCCTGAAAGCCGGGCGCGCCGTGCAGGTCCAGTATCACGTAAAGGCCGCGCTTCGCGCAGGCGTCCACAACAAAATCAATGCGCGAAAAATCCCATTCGCCCGCGGCGTTCAGGATCTTCGTGCCGTTGTCGTCGTAATAAAAGTTCCGGTACCAGAAGGGCAGCCGCACGCAGTTGAAGCCCATGGCGGCGATCTCGTCGAAATCGCTCTCCGTTAAAAAATGGTCCAGATACGTATCGATCAGCGCGTAGGCGCCCTCAACGCCGAAGCGTTCCTCCAGCACGGAGAGCACGTCGTAGTTATCGGAGGCCTCCTCGTAGGGACAGAGCCAGTCCTCCAGCACCAGCCATCCGCCGAGGTTCACGCCCCGCAGCGTTACGGCTTCACCGCGCCGGTTCACAAGCTTTCTGCCGCTGACGGTCAAAAAATCTTCATCCGTGAACGCGCTTTCCGCCGTTTCGGCCGCAAAGCCCGCAAACGGCAGCGCGCAGAACAGCAGCGCCGCCGCCAGAAGTATACAAAGCGTTTTTTTCATATGCCGCGCCTCCTTTTTTGTTATGATAGCACATTCCGCGCGGGTTTTCCACCCGTTTAAATAAAAAAAGCAGTCCGGGGACCGCTTTTTTTCGATCAGACAGCCTCGGCGCGGGGGCCGGCGTCCCGCTTTGTAAGCTTATGCTGCAGCACGAGGTATACGATGAATTCCGCCGTAAACGTAATGATCCACGTAATGGGGTACGAGAGGTAAAGCACAGGCAGCGAGTGGTACCGGGGCGAGGCGAACACGGTGAATATCCATACCACGCGGAACACGCACACGCCCAGCACGGTGACCGCCATCGGCAGCGCGCTGCGGCCCATGCCGCGCAGCACGCCGGTCATCACTTCCATCAGGCCGTCCAGAAAGTAGGGCAGCGCGATGTAGCCCATGCGCATCACGCCCAGCCCGATGGCGTCGGGGGAATCGGTGATGTAAAAGCGCAGCAGCGTGGGGCCCATCGCGTAACAAAGCGAACCTGCCGTGATCCCCACGGCGGCCACGCATAAAAGGCAGATGCCCGTAATGCGCCGGATGCGCTTATACAGCCCCGCGCCGTAGTTCTGCCCGGTAAAGTTGGTGGCCGTCTGCTGAAAGGCGTTCATGCTGATGTAAACGAAGCCCTCCAGATTGCCCGCGGCGGCGTTTCCGCTCATCGCCACGCTGCCGAAGGAGTTTACGGAGCTCTGGATGAGCACGTTGGAGATCGAGAACAGCGCGCCCTGCAGCCCGGCCGGCAGGCCGATCTTTATCATGCGCCGCAGGTGCGGCAGAGAGATGCGCAGTTCCTTTATAAACAGGCGGCACATGTCGTCCCGCCGGGTGAGCGCCAGCACCACCAGCGCCGCCGAAAGCGTCTGCGAAAGCGCGGTGGCCAGCGCCACGCCCGCCACGCCCATATGAAAAACGGTCACGAACACAAGGTTCAGCCCCACGTTCAGAACGCCGGCCGCCGTAAGGAACACCAGCGGGCTTTTTATATCCCCGGCGGCGCGCAATATGCTCGCCCCGAAGTTGTATACCATACCGGCGGCCATGCCGCAGAAATAGATGCGCATATAAGTCACCGCGCCGTCGATCACGTCCGGCTGGGTGCCCATCCAGCTTAAAAACAGCCGCGCGCAGCTTACGCCCATCACGGTGAGCCCCAGCCCGCCCAGCGCGGCGGCGGGGAGGGCGGTGTGCACGGTTTTGTGCACGTCCTCGTAGCTGTTTGCGCCGATGCCCTGCGCCACCATCACGCCCGCGCCCACCGAAAGCCCGATAAACAGCGTTACGATCAGGTTGATGAGCGCGCCCGTCGCGCCCACGGCCGCCACGCTCAGGCTGCCCGCAAAGCGGCCCACGATCACGAGGTCCGCGGCGTTGAACAGCAGCTGCAGCACCCCCGTAAAAATCACGGGGATGGAATACAGTACGATCTTTTTCAGCAGCGGTCCTTCGCACATGTAGGCGGCGGAGCGGTTCACGGTATCACCTCGGCGGGCTGGGTATACGCGTCCGTAAGCGGAAAACGCAAGGCAATTATAAAGGCGGCGGAGACAAAAGTCAATACGTAAACAGATAAAGAATTCTATTGTAATAAATCAATTGTTGTGATAAAATAATAAAAGTATTCCTCAAAGGAGGCAGCAGAATGTTTTATCAGTACACCGACAGGCTTACCGAGGTCGATTTTGCCGCGGCGGACCGTTCGAGGCTGGCGGTAGGCTTTATTTCGGGCGGGGAGCTTGCGGAGATCGCTCTGTCGCTGGGGCTCGCGCCCTCCGCGGTGGAGGCCTGCGCGAAAATGAACCCGTATTTCCGCTCCGGCGTGGAGATCTACGACGATTACACCTTTACCCAGCTGCGGGTGACCGATCCCGAG
>JAEEGL013073919.1_pt1 | contig 10440 bp, 4 predicted proteins | sample 9134231 | NCBI WGS metagenome assembly JAEEGL01 (sample SAMN16246548, study PRJNA631951) | gut metagenome | biome: gut microbiome; feature: rumen; material: fiber-attached | host: Bos | place: Iran: Karaj | collected 2018-10 | reverse complement strand
TCTTTGGGCAGCGAGTGCAGGAGCAGGCGGAAGTGCTGCGGATCGCGCTCAGCATCCCGGAGCAGGACGGAATCGACGACAGCATGGTGACCGGTGAAAACTGCCTTCCGCTCCTGGAAACCGACGACCTGAACGGGAAAGTGATTGTGATAAGCCCGGACACGCTCAAACGTGAGTACCAGAGGGCTACTCACCAGTATTACCTCTGCACCGGAGGTTTCGGTGCTTCGCCCAACAGTCGTGGACGGGCTTGCTTTTGCACCAGCCTCTATGACGGTTCAACGACCCGGTTTGACAGGTCGGATGTGCTTGGTATCACAGAAAAAGAGAATCTGCCGCGCTGGGCGGCGGAGGGGCTTGACCGGGCTGAAAAGCATAAGAATCATGAGAGGGAGTGCAGATAATGAAGCGCGAAAAACTCTTCAAGCCGGTGCCGGAGTGCATCGACTTTTTCGCATCACTCGTGGAATGCAAAACAATGACCGGGATGGAAAAGCTCTTGCTGGAAACCGACTACAAGACACTGAACACAGTCGTTTTGCTGTACAGCATCGGCAGACGCTATCGCGGTCAACGCCGCAAGCAAGTGTTCCTGCACCCGGAAAGAGTCCTTGCTACGGAAGCGGAGTACATCGGATTGTCCGGCCCGAATGGGCAGGAAGATGATGTGCTGTACCTGACCGGAAAGGGTGATCTCCACTCTTGCATCGAGCGTGGACTGATGATGTGCGGTGCACTGAATGAGGCGCGGTGCTTACGGCTATGAGCATTGGCTCAAGCAAAACTCAAGGAGGCAACAAATGGAAATCAACATCATTACGCCCGAGGAGAGGGCGTACACCTATACGCAAAGCGCCCAGATCAGCACTCAGACCGGCTTGATCGGGCACCTCAGAGCGGATCTGGGCGGAGGTACAGAGTTCTACTCGACGTGGGATGACTATAACACGGGCTTGAAGGCTGATGACTTCAAGAAAGAGATCAATCAGGTCATCAACGCGCTTCGCTTCGGCCCCTGCTATATTGACAAACACAACAACATCATTGAGGAGCACGATATGCTCCAATTTGACGATGGAACGGTCGAAGAGGTGTTTTGCCTCGAAGACGGTTCCAAGGGCATCAGTGCAATGAACCCGGACTATATGAAGAATCATCCGAATACCGAGGAACAGTATATGCCGCTCATTGCAGACGTCGCCGGCGTTGGCTTGCGAAAGCTTCATGACGCGGAAATCACGAGCCTAAGCCCTGCTGAAAAGCGACAAAACGCCGCGTTCTGCGGCGCTATTCTCGAAAGCCGCAGTCTGTTGCGGGATTTTTGCTATCGCACTCCTTCAGCCAGCTTTGGCAACGAGCGAGAGTGGGGCATCCGAGTGAATACCCAGAACTACGCCTATCTGATGAGGCTCAATCCCAACAAGGGCGAGTATAGCCTGTACTGCTACTGCTATGAGCGCGAATGGCTTGACCGTCATCTCCAGCGGGCTCGGCAAGGCATTCGCTTCATCACGCCCAGATATGAGGAGATGTTTCGTATTCCAGACGGCGACATGATCAGGATTACGACCAACACCGGCGAGAAGGTTGACCGGACGGTTCGCTTCATTGACGAAACCCACATTGAGGTTGGGGCGAGCTTCAGTAACACCATCTATCACATCTGTGAGTTTGCGGAAAAAATGGAGCAGTGCGGCAACACGGTTATCCCGTTTCGATCCTCGCTGCCGGAGAGCTGCTTTGTGTATCTCCCGACCGAGCACGCCATCGGTCTTGTCCAGAAAGGCGAAGAAGGCTGGTATCGCACGGACATCCCTTGCGAGGCGACACTGGAAGAAAACAAAGCCCTTGTTGAGAAGCTGAACGCCGACAAGAAGGTCAGCAAGGCGCAGGCCGCAGCCATGAGTGCCGGCAGCATGTTCGGCTGGGACACCAAGGCCGCTGACCCGGCGAACTATAACGAAGAGGGCGTGCTTCAGAAGAAGCAGAGAGACCGGGGTGATGCACGATGACCTCCACAGATCATGTCATTTGGAGTAATCATTATATCGACTATGAGGACTGGCGGGAGCATCTGGAAGAGGAGTTCCCTGACCTCACGGAAGATGAGCGGTACTATAAGATGCTCGAAATCAACGACGATTATCTCGACGATGAGAGGGTCAACCTGAACATCCAGCTTTCCGAGCCCATTCTGCTGATTGCGGATCTCGGCCTCTGGAATGGCAGGCACAGCGGCTACAAGGAGATTAAAAGCGGCAACATCAGGGATTGCCTCTATCCGAACCACGACTATGCCACCTTCTACGTTGACCGCTATGGCGACCTGCGCTGCGAGGATATTCACCACGACGGGACAAACTACTACCTTTTCCGCGCGTTCAAGGAAGGCACCACGGAAGCGCAGCGTTACAGGCTGGAGGAAAAGCTGTTCTTGGGAAAGGCAACCCGCGAGGATATTACCCGCGTCACGCGCAGGCTCGGAGACGAGATTGCGAAAGTCTACGGCTGGAAGCTGCCGCAGCGCAACCATAGAGAGCGTTCGGTAGAACGATAACAACAATGGAAGGACAAAAGGCAATGAATAAGACTGTTATGATTTGCACCTATCTGAAAGGTGAGCACAACGGAAAGGACAAAGCCGTTCACAGCCGCGAGCTGGAGCGGCTTTTTTCTATTGATTCGAGGTCTTTGCAGCGCGTTGTTCAGTATCTGCGCAAGCAGGGACATCCCATTTGCAGTAGCGAGGCCGGTTATTTCTATGCCGAGACGCAGCAGGAGATCATTGAAACTGTCCGCAGAATGAACGCCCTGATGCGGAGCATCTCAAAGACGTGCAACAGTCTTCTCTCTGCCTCCGCTTCCAGTTTGGAGCCTCCTGTGCTGAACATCAATATCAATCTGAAATAGGAGGACGCTGACCTATGCCGAGCAATTATCAACTTGTTTCGGAGATGGCAGCGCAGAAAGCGGCAAGCATAACCAACAACGCCGGAGAGTTCATGCGATTCCTTGATACGGCGGCAAACAACTATAAGTACACGTTCAAGGAGCAGCTCTTGATTTACGCACAGCGGCCACACGCCACAGCTTGCGCGGACATTCAGACATGGAACCGTCTCGGCAGATGGGTAAACAAGGGCGCGAGAGGGATTGCCCTTCTCGTGGACAACACGAGCCGCTATAAGCTGCGCTACGTTTTCGATGTGACAGACACGAACACCCGTGTCAACGCGAATATCTCCTTGTGGAGAATGAAAGACGCCTGGGAAGGCACGGTGCGAGAGAGTCTGAGAAACGCTTATGGCGCGGAAGACAACGGAGAACCGTTCGCGGAGTTCCTTCGCAATACCGCAAAGGTGGTTGTGGAGGACAACCTCGCGGACTATCTCGCTGACCTGAATCTCGCAAAGGCCGGCAGTTTCATCGAGGAACTGGACGATCTGAATACAGAGGTCTGGCTGAAAAGCACGATGGAGAGCGCCGTGGGCTATATGCTCCTTGCGCGCTGCGGGATAAACCCCAGAAGCTATTACTCACCGGAGGATTTCAGCCATCTGTATGATTTCAACACGCCGAAGACCGTTGCCATCTTGGGCGCGGCGACAAGCTCCGTCTCGGAAATGGTGCTCCGCGAGATCGAATCGACCGTGCGGGCGCTGCGAAGGGAGGAAAGAAACTCCGTTCGCACATTTGCAAACCAGATGGAGACCAGAGATAATGAAGGCAACAAAGATGAAAGGGGTGCAGACCATGACACTGACGTATCGGCAAGTGGGAGACTATCAGATTCCGAACCTGACAGTCCCGGAGAACCCGAAGATCGGGAAATATGGAATGCTGCGGCGCGAGTACCTCCGGAAGAATCGGGACGGACTCTACACCGGGATGCTCCTGAGCGGGGACCTGAACAGTCACTTGGAGGAGATCGACCGGCAGGCGACCGAGATGATGGAGAGCCTGACCTCGCAGATGGCGAAGCAGGAGAACGTGACGGAGAGCCTGAAAGCGACGAATCAGATGCTTTGGGTTCAGAAGATGAACTCGATTCAGAACCGAGCGGAGGAAACCGTACTGGCCGAGCTGATTTACAGCTAATCGACATTGAGGCTGCTGTCCATGCAAGCCTCCCGTATTTCTATCAGGACAAGGAAAAGCAGGAGCTTTTGCGGACCTGCGGCGAACTGAAAGACAGGCGCGTTGAGATCGCCGCGTTCTTTGATGCCCATGAGGGCAAAAAGGAACGCGGCGATTATATTCGCTCGTTCTTCGGCAATGCCTATGTGGAACTCATTCTTGAAAGCGAACAGCGCGTCGGCTACCGGGCGTATGCCAACTGCATGAACCTCTGGCGCGGCGCATACCTGACCCGCGAGCGGGAGTGCTATATGCGCTGGGAGAGCGTTGCTGACACGATCTATGGCATGATGCTCATGGACATCTGGCTTGATTCCGATGAGAGTCCGCTGCCCAGCGAAGCGACGCAGATGACCTTGATTGCGGAGGAACTGGCTGAAAAGAGCCATGAACTCACCATACCACAGGAGGCAATCGACTACGTTTTGCGCGGCGGCGACGGCATTTCCGGTGGCAAGTTCCGCATCTATGAGCAGTTTCAGAAGGGCGAGAGCCCGGAGGACAACATCAAGTTCCTCAAGAACGAGTACGGCACGGGCGGGCATTCTGACGCCATTCCCGGTACAGGCTTTTTTGAGGATCACGATGGCACCGGCATCAAATTGTGGCGCGGTGCAAAAGACGGAGATTATGAGAGTGTTCTCATCAAGTGGCCTAAGATCGAAAAACGCATCCGCCAACTCATTGCCGCAGACAACTACCTGAGCAACGCCGACAAGGAGGCGTATCCCGCCTTTGTCCACTCCCGTGAGGTTCGGCAGCAGCGAGGTGAGCTTGCCGCGCAGTTCAGAGGTATTGTCAATGACTTCAATGACCTGATGGATGAACAGAGCAAGACGGATGCCAAGCTGAACCAGTATGTACTGCAAATGTGCGCCAGTGATTTCATGGTAGGCAGCAGACGAACCACGGCACGGTCGGCCAGGGGCGATTTTGTCTTACCGATGATGCGCGAGGCGATGCAGACGGTCATCGAAGCGAATACAATGCTGACTCCACGCTGCGAGGAGATGCTGGCGGAGCTTAATGGTCCGCTCGCAATGGGCTTGGAGCCGACCGAGGCAGAACTGAATCCGCAGCCTGAGCCGAAGAAAGAGTACCGAATCTCCCTTGGAGACGCGGTTTATCTCGGCTCAAAGGAGTATGAGGTGCTGTCCCTGGGCGACGATGAGGTGAAGCTCACAGACCCGGACTATCCGCTGTTCACCAAAGAGTTCCCGCGCGCGGACTTTGACCGCATGGTTGCGGAGAACCCGATGAATGACCGCTTGCTTCAGGTGGTTGAGGAACCCGAACAGTCTGAACAGGCAGAACCCGCTCAGATGGTTGCCCGGAAGGAGTACGACCTTGGCTTTGGCGCTATGGGCAACGGTTTTGTGGTGTGGAATCGTCTGGAAGAGGAAAACGGCGACTACAAGACGGTCGCTCAGATTAACGAGGATCGCACCATTAACTTCTATGATGCGGATATGCCGGAGTCAGTCAGAGCGCAGATCATAAATGTCGCGCTTACCGATACCTCAGTATTGACCGCACCTGAGCCTGTAAAAACTGCGGTGAAGGAGCAGGGCAACGATCTTTGGCAGGCATACAGCCGTGCTAAGTCCGAGCATGAAGGCAGCATCGTTCTCTATCAGGTGGGCGATTTCTATGAGGTGCTGGGCGAGGATGCCCGCACGGTCTCAGAAGCACTGGATATTGGGCTTACCACACGCAATGTCGGGCTAAAAGAGCGTGTCCTGATGTGCGGCGTTCCCGTCAAGGACGGCGACACACCCATGCAGATGCTTCTCGACCGCGGATACGACGTTTTTGCCGTGGATTCCGAAGGCGGCACCTATCCTCTCCCTTCGTATCGCAAGGACGCTCCGGTAGAATCCCGTCCCGTAGGACGCATAGACTACCTCGGCTCCAACGGCGAGGTAGGTTACAGGATCGAGTACACCGACGAAAAGCGGTTTGTCAGCGATATGCTCGAAGATAACCATGTCGGAACACCCATGTCCATTGTGGTCTATCGGGACAAGGCAGGAAATACGATCCCCACGGACTTCGTGAATCAGCTTGACCCGCCTCCGCAGAGCTACAAGGTGAGCGACTATGAGCAGGAGCGCGCAGAGACGCAGCTTGCCCGCGCCATGAAGCTCATCGACGAGTTCTGCGAACGCGAGTATGAGCACGGCGCTGATTTCAGCAATCTTGCGCATATCGGCATCGGCTACACCGAGGTCGAAGAAGAGGACATCCCCGTTCAAATCGAGGCGGATCTCATCAACTGCCGTATTGACCGCTATCTGGGCGGGCGCTTGGTGGATCATACGGAGTATGACTCCATTGATGAGTTCATTGAGGCAGAGCTGGAAAACCTTGATTTCAGCGAGCTTATCTCCTTTACGGACGAGCAGCTTGACGAGGCGAAGCGGCAGTTTGGCTCCAGAGAGAATCCTGTGAGGGATCGCGGCGATGAGATGATTCGTCAGGCGATGCTCGCAGCCGAACTCTCCGAGAAAACCGGACAGATGGTTTATGCCTTCGAGGAAGGAAACCCGCTGCCTGTCAATTTGCCCCAACAGGACGAACCGGAGGAACCGGCTGAAAAAGAAATTGCGCCGCCGCCCGAAAAAGCGAAAAAGCGGAGCAAGCTCGCGCCCGAGGTTCTCTATCCTGACATTCCCACGGCGCAGCGTCACGACTACCGCATCACCGATGATCGTATCGGTGTGGGAACACCAAGCGAGCGGTACGCCCATAACGTGGCGGCGATCCGGCTTCTCAAACAGCTGGAAGCGGAGGAACGCCTTGCCACACCGGAGGAGCAGGAAGTTCTTGCTCAGTATGTCGGCTGGGGTGGGCTTGCGGACTGCTTCGACGACCGGAACAGTCACTATCTGGAGTTGAAAGAACTGCTGGATGAGGACGAGTACACCGCTGCGCGCGAATCCACGCTGACCGCGTTCTACACGCCCCCGGTGGTCATTCGCTCTATGTACCAGGTGCTTGAAAACATGGGCTTCAAGAGCGGGAACCTGCTGGAGCCCTCCTGCGGCGTCGGCAACTTCATGGGAATGAAGCCGGAGAACCTTGCCGACTCCCGCATCTATGGCATAGAGCTTGACAGCATCTCCGGTCGCATCGCGCGCCAGCTCTATCAAAAATCATCTATAGCTGTTCAGGGCTTCGAGAAAACGGAGCTGCCGGACAGCTTTTTTGATGTTGCCATCGGCAATATTCCCTTCGGCAACTTCAAACTCTCGGATAAGCGGTATGACAAGCATGGGTTTCTCATCCACGATTTTTTCTTCGCAAAGACGCTGGATAAGGTGCGCCCCGGCGGAATCATCGCTTTTGTGACCTCTAAGGGAACGCTTGATAAGGAAAGTCCGGTCGTGCGGAGGTATATCGCTCAGCGCGCCGACCTTCTGGGCGCGATCCGCTTGCCGAACAATGCCTTTAAGGACGCTGCCGGCACGGACGTCACATCGGATATCCTCTTTTTACAGAAGCGGGACACTCTGACTGTACAGGAGCCGGATTGGGTGCATCTGAACACAGATGCAAACGGGCTGAAGATGAACCAATACTTCATCGACAACCCAAGCATGGTGATGGGTGAAATGCGGGAAATCAGCGGCCAGTTCGGACCGGAAACCGCCTGTATCGCCTACGAAGATCAGAGCCTCGACGAGATGCTTTCGGGGGCAATACAGAACATCAGCGGCAATATCTCGGAGTACGAGTTCGAGGAGATCACCGACGCGGAGGAGGACAAGTCCATCCCCGCAGACCCAGAAGTCCGCAATTTCAGCTTTGCCGTCGTGGACGGCGCTGTGTATTACCGTGAGAACAGCCGGATGTATCCGGTTGACCTCTCTGCTACGGCTGCGAGCCGCGTGAAGGGCCTGATCGCCATCCGCGACTCTGTTCGTCAGCTCATTGAGTATCAGACGGAGGACTACCCTGACTCCATGATCGCCGCAGAGCAAGGCAAGCTCAATCAGCTCTACGACGAGTTCAGCAAGAAGTACGGTATCATCAACTCCCGCGCCAACAAGTCCGCTTTCGGAACAGACAACTCCTTCTTCCTGCTTTCCTCTTTGGAAGTGCTGGACGACGAGGGAAACTTTGTGAGGAAGGCGGACATGTTTTCCAAGCGCACCATCAAGCAGCGCACCGAGATTACCCATGTGGACACGGCATCGGAGGCCCTGGCAGTCTCACTTGCTGAAAGAGCAAAGGTCGATATGGACTATATGACCGAACTGACCGGCAAGACCGAAGAAGAACTTTTTGAGGACCTCAAAGGTGTTGTGTTCTTAAATCCGATGCACGGCTACGGCAACGACAGTGAGCCCAAGTATCTGCCCGCAGACGAGTACCTGAGCGGCAATGTCCGCGAAAAGCTCAGTTGGGCGCAGCGTAGCGCGGAGCTGGCACCGGATGACTACGGACCCAATGTTGAGGCGTTGGAGCGCGTCCAGCCGGTAGACCTGACGGCGGCGGAAATCGCCGTGCGTCTCGGTTCGACATGGGTGCCTCCCGATGTGTACGAGGAGTTTATGTATCAGCTTCTCGATACCCCGTGGTACGCGCAGCGTAATATCCGAATCCACTTTGCGCATTTTACCGGCGAATGGAACGTGGAGGGCAAATCCTACGACCGCAGCAATGTCAAGGCGTTTAACACCTATGGCACCGACCGCATCAACGGCTACAAGATCATCGAGCAGACGCTAAACCTGAAAGACGTCCGCATCTTCGACTACGTTGAGGATGAGAACGGAAAGAGGGTCCCGGTTCTCAACAAGAAGGAGACCGCTATCGCTCAGGCCAAGCAGGAGCAGATCAAGCAGGCATTCCAAGACTGGATTTGGAAAGACCATGGACGCCGAGAGCGACTCTGCAAGCTCTATAACGAGAAGTTCAACAGCAACCGCCCCCGTGAGTATGATGGGAGCCATCTGCATCTGTATGGCATCAACCCGGAGATTGAACTCCGGCAGCACCAGCTTAACGCGGTCGCGCGTGGGCTTTATGGCGGCAACGAGCTTCTTGGTCATGTTGTGGGCGCGGGCAAGACCTTCACGATGGTCGCAATAGCTCAGGAGAGCAAGCGGCTGGGCCTCTGCCACAAGTCCCTGATCGTTGTGCCCAACCACCTCACAGAGCAGTGGGCTTCTGAGTATCTCCAGCTTTATCCCTCTGCGAACATCCTTGTGGCAACGGCAAAGGACTTCGAGGCAAAGAACCGAAAGCGGTTCTGCGGTCGCATCGCCACTGGTGAGTACGACGCCATCATCATCGGGCACAGCCAGCTCGAAAAGATTCCCCTGTCCTTCGGTCGTCAGGTGTTCTATCTGGAACAGCAGCGCGACGAGATCATGCAGGGCATCATCGAAATGAAGGAAAACAGGGGCGACCGCTTCTCCATCAAGCAGTTGGAGCGGAGTAAGAAGATGCTCGAAGCCAAGCTGGAAAAGCTAAACGACCAGTCCCGAAAGGACGACCTTGTGACCTTCGAGGAGCTTGGCATTGATAAGCTCTTCATCGACGAGGCCCACTACTACAAGAACCTCGCCGCGTTCACGAAGATGAGAAACGTGGGCGGCATCTCTCAGACAGAGGCACAGAAGTCCAGCGATCTCTATATGAAGATACGGTATCTGGACGAGCTGACCGGAGGGCGAGGTGTCTGCTTTGCCACCGGTACGCCGATCTCGAACACAATGGTCGAAATGTATACGATGCAGAAGTACCTCCAGTACGACACGCTGAAACGCAACGACCTCATCCACTTTGATTCGTGGGCATCGACGTTTGGCGAGACCGTCACGGCGATTGAGCTGGCACCGGAAGGCACGGGCTATCGGGCAAAGACCCGGTTTGCAAAGTTCTTCAACCTCCCGGAGCTTATCTCCATGTTTGCGGAGGTGGCGGACATTCAGACTGCCGATATGCTCAAACTGCCCGTCCCGAAGGCAAACTACCACAGCGTTGTCCTGAAACCGTCTGAAATCCAAAAGGACATGGTTGACGAGCTGGCGAAGCGCGCCGAGCGCGTGAGGGCCGGCATGGTCAATTCCTCTCAGGACAATATGCTTGTCATCACCAACGACGGGCGCAAGTTGGCGCTCGATCAACGCCTCATTAACGAGATGCTGCCTGAAAACGACACGGGAAAGGTCGCCGCCTGCGCCCAGAATGTGTTTGAGATTTGGCAGCGGACCACCGACCAACGCTCGACTCAGATGGTGTTCTGTGACCTCTCCACCCCACACAACGACGGACATTTCAATGTCTACGACG
>JAEEGL012079423.1_pt1 | contig 10440 bp, 7 predicted proteins | sample 9134231 | NCBI WGS metagenome assembly JAEEGL01 (sample SAMN16246548, study PRJNA631951) | gut metagenome | biome: gut microbiome; feature: rumen; material: fiber-attached | host: Bos | place: Iran: Karaj | collected 2018-10 | reverse complement strand
GGTTTTCATTTCTTTATAATCTTTTTCTGTCATGTATTGAGAATACGGATCTAATGTTCTTACCAAACCTCTTATTGCGCCTATAACCAAATCTTTATTTTCTCTTTCTTCAACATATTTATTATCTATTATTTCCATTATGTCTATCATTTTTCTGAGTTCATCATAAGTAGTATCCGATTTGGCATAAACATTGTTAAGAAAAATAAAACAAAATAAAGCTATCATCAAAACTTTAATTTTATTCTTAAACATTTTTTCCCCTTGCTTGCATATAATTTTCAAAATCAGTCATAATATCTTTTTATTATAGCATTTTAAAACTTATTTTTTTTCTTTTAACCACAACAAAGGATTTTCAGGAACGTTATATTGTCTTATCTCGAAATAAAGAATAGAATCTTCTCCTTTGCCGACTTTAGCGACTTCCTGTTGTCTTACAACCTTTTGTTCTTCTTTAACCGATATTTTATCCAACTGTCCGTAAACACTAAAGAAAACACCTTTGTGATCTACTATTATCATTTTGCCGTAACTTCTAAACTCACCTACAAAAACAACCGTTCCTTCTTCAACCGCTTTTATGGTCGAATAATCTTGCGCTTTTATTTTTATACCGTTACTTATAACATTCGTATCTAAATCCGGATGTTTGTTTTTACCGTAATTCAAAACTATTTTCCCGTTTACGGGCCAAGGCAAATTATTCTTTCTTGTGTTTGTACTTGTAGGTTTTGTTGTTTTGTTTTGATTCTGACTGGCTTTCATTAACTTATCTACTAACGCTTTTAATGCTTTTTCGGAATTATTAAGTTCTTTAATATCTTGTTCCGCTTTAACTCTTTTACCTGCCGTGGTTTTTAACAAAGCATTTTTATCTTTCTTAAGTTTTTTGTTTTTTTCCATTAAAGTTTGTTGTTTGTTTTTTAAATTTTCATATTCTTTCTTTGCGGTTGTATATTTATTTATATCTGATTGTGCCGTAATGTTAGTATCTTTTGCTACGTTATATTCTTTAGAATTGTGTTCTATATCTGTCTGCTTTATTTTATACTCTATCGGATAATCAAAATATGATACAAGCTTCATTTTTGTGTAAGACAAATATTTATCGTTTAACATTTGAGCATACTTCTGTTTACTCATATCTGATTCGTTATATACATCCGATGCAAACTGCAATTTTTTTTCTGTTTCGGAAATTTTTTCTTTTAAAGATTTTAACTCTTTTTCGGTTTGATCAATTGATTTTTGTATCTTTTGAAGTTCCTGTTTAACTTTCTTTTCTTCTTTTACAAGTTTGTTTTTTTCCGCTTTTTTGTTGGAAATATCGGTATGTAATTTATTGAGTTCCTGCTTCCTGTTTTTTAAATCCGAATTAACATCCGCAAATGCCATATTCACGGAAAAAAGCATTATTAACAGGATAATAAATGTTTTGACTATATTAAACATTTGATTCTTTTGTTACAAGAGTGATCATTGAACTGAGCGGAACCAATACATATAAAATTTGTCCGCTTAACATAAAAATATCGTTTTGTTTGAACAGTGTTGCCAAACATATTAAGGCATACGCACATAACCCCAACAAAATACCGCAAGACATTTCAAACAATATATCTTTATATAAACCTTTTAATATATAAAACAAAAATTTTAAAAAGAACACTACTATTATTGCGTAAAAAATTACTCTGAAAATTTTGTGATACCTGTTTAAAAGCATTTTGTTATCGAAAAACATTTTATATGCTTTTTGATCATAAACTATTTCATTTATAAAATCCAAATTTAAAAGTTCACTTTTTAATTTTTCAAGTTCGGCCAAAGCATCCATATTCATTATATTTGCCAACATAAACGAAGGAAATACTATTGCATCTTTAGGAATTACCGTTTCCAATTCTGGATTTATTTTGGAAAACTTATCACTGTCGTAAGAATTTACGAATTCAACACTTTTTAATTTTTTATATTCCAACATTTCCGACAAAATATCATCTTCCGTTTTTTCCGAAGAGTTATCCACAAACATTGCTATTTTCAAATCTGACAATGAATTATTTATACTTGATTGCAAATTTAAATAATATTGCAAAACAAATATAAACAAAATATTTATCAATATTATTAAAATATATCTGAGAATTTTTGAAAGGTTTATCTTCATATGTTTTTTTGATATATGTTATATGCAGTCTTTCTTTTTACGGCAACATTGTACATGTTTTCATATTCTTTAACGGAATTTATCCAGGAATATTCACTTGCAAAAGCATTTTTCATTACTTCGTTCCATAAGAACGGATTTTTATATATATCATATGCTCTCAGCACGCAATCAACAAATTTTTCTCCGCCGTAAAAATCAAAAACAAACCCGTTACCTTTTGTGTTATATGTGGAAAAATCTCTTATTGTATCTGCCAAGCCGCCGGTTTTGTTAACTATAGGAATGGTTCCGTAAGCTAACGCTATTATTTGGCTAAGTCCGCAAGGTTCAAATTTTGAAGGCATCAAAAATGCATCCACTCCGGCATATATTTGATGAGATAAAGGTTCGTTATAATCGGTAGAAACACTTAATTTATCCGGATATAAACTTTGCAAATATAACATCCCGTCTTTTATGTATCTGTCTCCCGATCCCAAAACAACTATTTGAATATTAAATTTTGTAAGTTGGCCTATAGAATCCATTATCAGGTCAAAACCTTTTTGCATATCAAATCTTGATACACAACCTAACATAAAAGCATTTTCGTCTTGTTTAAACCCGCATTTTTCCTGCAAATATTTTTTACAGAGTTTTTTGTTTTCATAATTTTCAGCCGAAAAATTCGCAACTATATTTTTATCATCTTTAGGATTCCAATAAGAATAGTCTATTCCGTTTAATATTCCGTATACATCTTTCTTTCTTGTTTGCAAAACAACTTCCATGCCTTTACCTGCAGGGCCCTGAATTTCTTTTGCATAAGTAGGACTAACGGTAGATATTATGTCTGTATATGCAAGACCGGCTTTCATATAATTGAATGTATTATAAAATTCAAGTTTATCACTTTTGTAATCTTCCCAAGAAAAACCTGCCAAAGGTACTGTTGATGCGGCATCGTAACTCCCTTGAAAAGCTATATTGTGAATTGTATATACGGTTGATGTATTCCAAAAGAAACCATCATTCAAATTTGTTGTTTTTAAATATGCCGGAATTAAACCTGTATGCCAATCGTGACAATGAATAATATCAGGTCTGAACATTAAAGCTTTTGTTGCTTCTATCGCTGCTTTTGAAAAGAAAATAAATCTTTCTCTGTTATCGCCATAACCTACACCGGAATCATCCCCGTAAACACCGAGTCTGTTAAAATATCTTAAATTTTCTATAAAATATACGGGAATGTTGCCATCCAACATGCAAGTTTTTATTCTAAAATTTTCTTGTTCTTTACCTACAAATACAGACAACTTATACGGAAGAGCTTGTAAGTTGTACTTGGCTCCATCTATCATACGATATTTCGGGATTATTATTCTTACATCGTGACCTTGTTGTTTTAAATATTTCGGAAGGGTACCTACAACATCTGCCAAACCGCCTGTTTTTATAAAAGGGACACATTCCGCAGCAACCATTAAAATATTCATTTATTCCGCTTCCCTTAAGAATTTAGCCGATTCTTCCGGTATTGAAGGGTTGACATATATTCCGGAACCAAACTCGAAGCCGCTAAATTTTGTTATTTTAGGAATAATTTCTATATACCAGTGATAATGAGGAATTCTTTCCTGCTTTAACGGATAAGAATGTACTACCAAATTATACGGCATATTTCCTAAAGCTTTTTTTAATCTTCTCAAAACACTTATTGAAATTTCGGCAAGTTCTTCTAATTTATATTTATCTCTCAAATTTCTAAAATCTTCACTATGCTCTTTCGGCAAAATCCAAGTTTCAAAAGGATATCTTGAAGCAAAAGGAACAAAAGCAACAAAAGAACTTGTTTCCATAACAATTCTTGTTCCAAAGGTTATTTCTTGATCTATAATATCGCAGAACAAACACCTTTCTTTAAAATCATAATATCTTTTTGATATTGTCATTTCTTCCTTAACCGATTTAGGAATAATCGGTAATGCCACAAGTTGGAAATGAGGATGAGATATCGTAGAACCTGCTGCTTTTCCCTGATTTTTGAAAACCAAAATATATTCAAATCTCAGATCATTTTTTAAATCGTTTATTCTGTCCTGTGCAGCTAAAATACTTGCAACAAAATTTTCGGTTTTTATATTATCAACTTTATGATTTTGACTTTCTATCAAAATTTCGTGAGCACCCACACCCTTCATTTTATCGTAAATACCTTCGGCTTTTCTTAAAATACTGCCTTCTATTGTAAGTATAGGTTTGTTGTTAGGTATAACTTTTACCTGCCACTTATTGCTGTATTTATCTATTTTATTACCTTTTTGATCATAACATGCTATGGGTTCGGGAATAAGATTTTCTTTCCCTATACAAAACGGGCATAAAGAATCATCTTCAACATTTTCATCCAAATCAAATTGAAAATCTCTTGAATCGTTTATTATTACCCATCTGGCTGTTATCGGATCTTTTCTAAGTTCTATCATTTTAAATTTTGTATCCTTTCTAATGCTCTCATAGATTCTATTTTATTAGGTTCTACTTCCAAAGATTTTTTTAACAATTCTATTGCTTTATTTTTATCTCCGGCAGAAAAAGCTTTTAGACCATCATCGTAATATTTTTGTGCCGTAGCGGAATTTATCGTATCCATTGCTTGTTTTACCGCAGAATTTTTTTCATCGTAAGAAAGAGCTTCTTCATATTTTGCATAAGCTTCCGGTAACTTTTCGTGCATTTCCAAATCTTTTCCCTCGCTATAAAGAATTTTGGCTACTTCTTTATTGGCCTTGGAAAGATATGTTTTTATTTGATCGCTGTAAGTGTAATACTTATTTTTTTCCGACATTGCTTTTAACTTTGTAAATGTTTTTATTGCTTCTTTGTAATCTTTCAATGTATATTGTTCTATACCCAAATCGTAAGTCTTTTTCATTTGAGCTTCTAATTGTTTATTGGTTAATATTTTATCCTCCGGAGAAGTTGCTTTTTCCGCTAAAGTTTTTCTCTTAGCAAATTCTATTTGTCTTTCGCATTTATCTATATATTCTTTAATATCATCTCTTGACGGATTTGAAAGATAAGCAGCATTAAAATAAGATAAAGCTTTTTCATAATTTTCTTTTTCGTATTCGGCAAGTCCTTGCTTAAATATGTTGTTCGATTGAACCGCATTCACCTTGTCTATTTTCTTTTGTATAAAATCCAAATATTGTAACGCACCGGCATTATCGGGATCTATTTCGAGTATTTTTTTAAATTCTTCTTTTGCATATACAAACTCACCATCATCATAAGATTTCATTGCTTTTACCCAAAGTTCCGAAATTTCTTTTTGATGTCTTTTTCTGTTTGCATATTTTTCTTGTTCTTGTATACCTTTGTTTGTTTTTTCCAAACCTTCCAAAGCTTGTTTGTTTTTAGGTTGCAACTCTAAAGCTTTCTCATAATAATTTCTTGCTTTTACAAGATTATTTCTTATAGAAGCGGCGTCCGCTCTTGCCAAATACTTTTCAACTTTATCGGATAAATCCATATCTGTTTGATATAAATCTTCCGATAAGAGTTTAACATATTTTTTAGCTGTAGGTTCGTTAGGATATACAGTTAAAATATCTTCATACTGCTTTCTGGCAGAGATATAATCTTTCTTCTTATAATCGTATCTTGCTTTGCTCAAATAATATCTCAAATAATGTTCGTAGGCCTTACCCGAATTAGGTATTTTTCCGAAATATATTCCTAATGAGAAAATATGCTGATCATTATCACTATCGGTTATATCAGAAAAAGAGTATGCAAAATTTACTCTGTCAAAATCCAAGCACAAACCTGCCGTTATACCTCTGTTACAGCCATCTCTATAATCTCTCCAACCAACTCTTAAAGACAACGGATATACCGGTTTTGCTTCAACACCGCAAGCATAACCCAAATCCGTAATTTGTAAATTTTTAACCATATCAGCAACTATAGCCACTTTATATAAATCATATAAATTGTATCTTGCGGAAGCTGTTAATAATTGAGCTTGATTTACGGAAAAGCCATCAAAATCAAAGGTATTACCCAAATTTTTTATAGTAAGTGCTCCGGTTAAATCGTTGTCTATAAAATCCAACAAATATATGCAACCCAAATCAAAACTGAATAAGTTTACGGCTCTGTCCGTTCCATCATTATTATACGTTGCTATATTATAGAATTTAAGTGTTGCTCCTATTGAACCTTTTTCGGCAGCAACAGGATAATCACTTACTATCGGATAAACATAATTAACGGCTGCCATTAATAAATTTTTAAATCCCGTTTCATCTTTATTCAGTTCTGCACCGGAAAAAATGATCGAAAAGTTTCCGATTTTTTCCGTGGGTATCAATAGCCCGGCGTTTATACCATAATTATTGCTATGTATTGTATAGTACGAAACCTGTACTTCTTTTGAAAAGTTTTTGTAATTGGATGCAGGGTTTGTAAAAAATCCAAAAACAGAAGGTGACAAAGACAAAATACTTGCACCTATTGATTGAGAGTACGGGTCAGGGTTCAAAACATAAAAAAACTCATCTGAACTTGCAAATAAAGGAACTGTCAAAAAACATGCCAATAATGCAAGAGCTGCTTTTCTTAATATCATTTTAATAATTTTTTTATCCTTTTTATCGTTTCCTTCATATTTAACGGTTTAAAAATACAATCATCGGCACCTTTGTCAAAAGCTTCATCTACGGATATCGCAGTATCTGCCGTTATTAACATAACCGGAGGCATTTTAGAAAAATTTTTACTTTTTTTCATGGCCTTTAAGACCTCAAAACCGCTTTTATCCGGCAAATTTTTATCCAATATTACCAAATCCGGATGTATATCAACCAAAGCTTCAAAACCGCTTTCTGCGGTAGTAGCCTCATAAACATTAAATCCTTCTTCTTCTAAAACTACGGTAACTGTTTTTAAAAAAATTTCGTCATCATCTATTACCAAAATTTTACTCTTCTTGTTCATTTGCATTTACTACTCCTTTCTAAAAATCCTTTTCAGGAACCATTATTATTAACATTTTAGATAATTCATCGGAAGTTTCCAATGTAACACTCATGCTATCTTTTAAATGTAAATTCATATCTAAAATTTTATAATCCGGATAAGATAACGTCATCTCATAAGTTCCCTTTGGCAACTTTATATCTAAAGGTCTAAAACTTGACAACCCCATATACTTGTTCTGTCCGGCTTGTGTTAAACTAACTGTAACATTCTGCATCGGTGTAAGTGTATTTTCCGGATCGTTAAAACATTCTTGAACAACCTGAATTTTAAACACTTTATCTTTTATATTTTTTATTTCCGTAAGTTTGTCATTATTAAATGTCATGACATTCAATTTTATTCCGGAAATATTACCGGTCAATTCAACTATACTCTTTTGTTCGCCGTTATCCTTAAATATTGCCGTATAAACAAACACTCCGCATATAAGAACAATTACCAACGCTATGGCAATAAACAGAGGACTTTTTAACAAATTTCTCTCTTTTGCTAATTTAGGAACCGGAACGGTAAAACCTTTTTCATACTTACGAATTAAAGAATGTTCTTTATCGGAATGATTTTTCAATTCTTCCGGGAAAATTATTATATCTTCCGTGGGTTCACCATGCACAATTGCCCCATCATTAAAATCATCCTGTATACATACAGATATTACAGTAGTATTATCTCTTCCACCTGCATTATTTGCGGCAGTTATCAATTCTCTTGAAATAGCAGTAACATCCGGCTTATGCAAATTGACAATATCATTTATGGTAAAATCGGAAAGTTCTCCGTTTAAGCCATCCGTACAAAGAACATATATATCACCGTTTTTAACTACTTCGGACTTATAATCAACTTTTACCTTGCCACCTATTCCGAGAGCTCTTGTTATCATACTCTGAATCTCGGCCATCTTGGCTTCTTCTTTTGTCATCTTGCCGCTGTCTATTAATTCTTGAATTTTAGAATGATCTTCGGTTAAAAGTTGTATTTTTCCGTTTCTTATTCTATATACTCTGCTATCTCCGACATTGTATATATGTACTAATTTTGCATCTCTGTCAAACCAAACACCGGAACAAGTTGTTCCCATACCGGATAATTTAGGATATTTTTTTGTTAAACTATACAAATAACTGTTTGCTGTTTTTATTAAAGCTATCGGTTTAAGAACTTCTTCATCAAATGTATAATACAACTCACCCAAAATATCCAAACAATCTTGTTTATCAATTTTGTCATACAAAGAAAGCATTACATCTACGGCACACTTACTTGCGAAATCTCCGGCAACTCCGCCACCCATGCCATCACAAACGAAGAAAAAATCTCTTTCTTGTTTAACACCAAAACAATCCTGATTCTCCGTTCTTACTATACCCGTATTCGTCTGTGCAGAACTTAATATCATCATAAATATGTAACCTTAACTTTTTTCTTGGATTTTTTTAATGATGATCTTACTTTAAAGAAGAAGAACAGTAATAACAACACTAAACCTAATCCCATAAGTTCCATAGATTTTACTTTATAGTCTTTTAAAGAAAAGATAGAAGTGTGTTCCGGATTTGCCAAAAACATAGGCCAAATTCTAAGATTCTTTAATGTTTTTGCATTGGTGTTTACTATTTGTATTGAATCTTGCATGTTTGTATATAAAATTTCTATTAATTTATCACCGTTTAAATCTGCAAGCACAGGAGTAGAAGTTATTGCCAAGTTACTTGCTTTAATATCTGCCATTACTTCAACTTCTTTTCTTTTTGTATTACTCTTTGCAACAATCAATCTACCATCTTCCGTACCTAAAACCATTTCCGGAATATCATCTTTATCAAAATCGTAAACGGCAGGTGAAGATATCAATCTCTTTGATTCAGGAAGAGCCAATTTCCATAACATTTCTCCGGAAAGATATGTGGTATTACCCTTTAATATTTGAATGGTTCCGTTCGCCGAAACAATACCTACATCACACATACCGTTACCGGTAAAATCTGCAATAACAGGAGCTGCATTAAACTTCAAGTTCGCCGGAGGTACAGGCTCTATAAAATATGTCCACATAACAGAAAATTTAGATGTATTTATAGCCGAAACATATTGAGGAACGTTAGACATAACAACAACTTCATCTATACCATCACCGTTTATATCTCCGATAGCAGGAGCACCTGCTACAAGGTGAGCTTTTCCGGTTAAATCAAGTAAGTTAATCGTTTTTTTCGTTCTTGTTTTTCCATCAATGAAATAAACTTTACTGTCATAATTTGCAATTACAACAAAAGGTGAGAAATCTTTTCTCGTTAATATTACGGGACTTGCATATAAAGGTCCGTCAATAAATTCGGAATATTTTGCATAGTTACTGTCAAAGCCCGGAGAATATAAGAAATGAACCGCACCATCTTCGGAAGTAACCACAATATCTTTTCTTCCGTCACCATCCAAATCACAAATAACCGGTGTGGTTTCCGAAATATGTCCGCCTAAAATTTCTCTTCTTATTATATTACCTGTTTGCCCATCAATAATATAAATTAAAGAGGAATCGGAAACTGCAACAATATCAGGAATTCCATCGTTATTAACATCATCACTGACCAACGATGCTATGCCGGAGTTGTAAATTTCAACAGGTTTCCACATTTTATCACCTGTCGATCCGCTCCATGCATATAAAAAGCCGGAGCTTGTTAACATTGCAATATCATTTTTTCCATCGTTATCAAAATCCGCAACTACCGGTGTAGATGTAATTTCATAAGAAGAAGTATCCGCTTTTAACGGAATATCTTTAGACCAATTTAAGTCTAAAGATAAATTCAATTTACTCGGTGAAGACGTTATTAAAGAGTAAGATGTATATCCCAAATATATCGATAATGCCGCTCCAACCAACACCAACAATGTTACAAATACTCTCATAAATTTATAAATCTTCAATGCAAGTATATGTTGTTTTGAAGGTAACGAATAATCTTCACTGAAATAATCAACAAGTCTAAAAATCGTTCTACCTATTGAAATTTCATCGCCTATTGCAAGTTGTGTACTATTTAACTGCCCGAGTTTTTCTCCGTTTATAGCAACTCCGCCGGTGCTACCTATATCGGTAATAGTGTATTGTCCTTGTACTGCACTTATTTTAGCATGACCTTTAGATACCGTCATATCTCCGGACAAAACAACATCATTTTCTATACCTCTGGGAGACAAACTTTCTCTACCTATAAAAGTATCTC
>JAEEGL017176527.1_pt1 | contig 10441 bp, 5 predicted proteins | sample 9134231 | NCBI WGS metagenome assembly JAEEGL01 (sample SAMN16246548, study PRJNA631951) | gut metagenome | biome: gut microbiome; feature: rumen; material: fiber-attached | host: Bos | place: Iran: Karaj | collected 2018-10 | reverse complement strand
TATTTCGTCCTGTTTCTTGGAGTGGCTGTCCTGTCGGGTATGGATTTTCTCAATGTCCTTCCTGATGTTGTCAATGTCCTTGGCTACATTCTCCTGCAAGTGACGGATAGACTTTTCCACGTCCTCTTTGTCCTGCTTGACATCATCCTGCAAATCTGTGAGGGCTTTTTCCAATACCAGAACCCTTGATTTCAGTGAGTATCCTTCGCGCAACAGCCATCCTATAGCTGCCAACGCTGCAGATAGCAAGATTTTCCAAATATCTGTGAAGATTTGATCCATTTCTACTTTTTGTCATTATATCGTTCTACTGCAAATATACCCATATAGGTCGGCTGCGTCAAGGGCAATCTGTACTAAGAGCAGAATGCCCTTGACTATTCGCTGCGTTTATAGTATATTGCGAAAAAAAATATATGTCCCGTACTTCCCGTGTTCATTACATAGCACCATCGGCAATCAGTATCACGCCAAATGCCAATTCCTCGACGCGAGACTTGGCTGTTAACGTGACGCTGGGAGCTACTATCAAGGTGTATAGCCAGGGCATACAAGAGTTGGGGTATATAGATAACGCCATTCAGGAATGGACTTTTGCTGGGCGTAATCGCAGATTGAAAGATTCGTCGAAACCATACACAATCTACATCCGATTGTCTAAAAGCGATAGAACGACAGGTTATCTGTGTTTTTGCGAAAAACAAACCCGCCCGGAGGGTTGGCAAGATAAGTGGTGCTACGTAACAGAGAAAGGTCTTTCTCCTCAATACGTTAGCGGAAAAGGCGGCGCTACTGGTATAGACTATCTGAACTGGTGGATTAAGGTAGGCGAAGTCTCAGAACCAGCAGACGGCCTTCGTACTGTAACACTTGATACCGGCATACTTGGTACTGATGAATACAATAACGGCTGGTCTTTAAACCCTGACGATTTTCCTGCCAACCCGGTCCGCATTATTAAGGAAGACAGAGGACAGTGGACGGCCACGCCAAAAACTGTCTATGCAGGAGTGACGGGAACGGCAACACCAGACGGCACGCTTGGTAGCACCATAGCTGCAGCACTGGGATGGACGGGCACGTCGCCACTCTCGTTCATCAATGGTCAGGAAATTGACGAACCATATCATGCCCGTGGGCTTACCCGTCAGCGATGGATTACACAGCGATTGCTTGATTCTAACAACAGTCTGACGGATGCAGAACTTTACAGTCGGTTGATTGCCGACACCTATGGTTGGGAAGAAGAGAATATGCTTGAAGTCAGTCGCGTATGGAATTACGGAATACTATGGGAATGCCAAACAGAAGGTGCGGTTGAAGAACCGCGCTGGAACTGTGCGAACTGGCAGGCAATAGGCGGACAGACAGTATATACTGGCGAGATTACAACGCCGAACGGTCGCACTTTCCGAAATGGTAATGTGAACACTATACTCACAATGAACGTATGGTTTGGCACAGAGAATATAACCGAACGTGTCGTTCTGTTGCCTGATTTCTCTACCTCATGGTCTCGCAGTACTGGTTATGATGAAGATAACGACGAGTTTGTACAACAGAGCGAAGATCTCTCATGGACTCCAACGTCGGCTGGGGCAGGAAAGATAAAGCTGTTACGTGGAGATATGGGTAGCGGATGGATGATTAGCTATCGCCAGGCACTTATCAACTGCCTGGCCTCATTCTCGGCTGAAGGCCAGGTTATCAACATGCCTGCAGACTATGTGTTCTAAGTTTTAGGTTTCAAGTTAAAATGAAGATACGATGATAAGAAGTAAGACAAACACCAGCGAACAAGTGTTCGATTCATTTTCGCTGAACAAAGAAATTACCGTACTTGGCGGTTCTCCAAGACAGATGTTCTATACTAACGAACAGACCTACGAGGACGACCGCCGTTATGTACCTTGCATCCTCGGAGGCTATGTCTATGTGAACGACCCCGCTGGCGTTATGACGGGCGAACAGGAGCTGATAGACATCGAATGGTACACACAGATGCCTATTGAGGGAGATTACCAGACGGGGCGCATCGTCAATCCGTCACAGTCTGTGCTCGACGATGTGGACGTGTACGACCAAGAGACTGGCGAGATTACCCATGAGGCTGCCTGGCGCTCGGCTGACTATCTAATCAGCGACGGCAGCGATGCGCCGTGGTGTGCCGACGTGCCTGCCAAATGTCTCATAGTCCGTAAGAATGTGCCGCAGCTCACGTCAATGCCCATCTATGGCGTGCTGAAGTTCCTGAACCAGCACACAGGCTTGATCATGCGTGTGATATGCAGCAAGGACTTCACAACTGAGTCGTACAATACCGACGTGGTGACTATGCGCGGCAACTGTGGCGACGAACTGATGCTCAATCCTCTGTCGTTTACCGATACCATTCCAAGCGGCCAGACCATTCTTGACGTCCCCTGGACGCGCGTCATCAGCGCACAGCTACAGGGTGGCGAAGGCGATGTGGCCGACAACAAGGCTTGCTACGTATGGCTGATAGAGGAAAGCAACACCCTTGTAGCACCTACCGGCTGGCGCGAACTGAACGAGCTGGAGAAGAAGGCTATGAGCATCACGGGTGAGCATAGCAAGACTTTGTCGCTTGACACACGACTCATCCGTGGCTCTATTGCCTTACGTTGTTACGGTTGCCGTCGTGATGCTGGTGCTGCATGGGCCAATCCATTAAACGATGAGAATAGTCCATTCTATCAGGTTCGCCTGACGATGGCCGTTCCAGGAAGTACGCCAACATCGAAACGTAAACCCAAAGGTGATGCGACAACCGCCCAAGAGGAACTGATGTCGCAGGGCATCTTCGACGCCAAGCCTGTACAGGTGACAGGTAATCATCAGAATACTGCTATGAGCATTCCTGTACACTACGAAATGGAACTACACTATAACGGTAAATCCGTCCCAGCCAACAAGCGTGCGCTTTATCTGTTTCACTGGTATGGCAAGAACCTAAAGACTGGAGAAGAGGTATTCTTCGGTTGCGGACCAACGCTCGACTTTATTCCGAACCAGTGGGGCTTCAAGTTCCCGGAGGGCTTTGCAGTATGGGGGAATGTGGCCGTTCTTTCATCCTTTGGTGTGGTAGTAGACGGAACCAGCTATGTGGCCGATACCGACGGCAAACTGGTGATTAGTGGCATCTTTGAATAAATCAATTAAAAACGCAAGAAATATGTACATTCTTATCGACAGAAAACGATTGCCTAAAGGCAAGCATTACGAGTTGATGCCCGACGGACGCGCTATCGTCAGCGGTCGCGAGGCTCGTATGATGGGTACACTCTCGGGTGTGACCGTAGTGATGAACACGGCAGAGTTGGAGCAGATGCGCCGCCAGGCCAAGAGTAACAAACAAAACAAGGAGGAGTAACGTATGAATCAGGTTAAAGGAGGTATCGTCGTTTCCGGTACGATCGACGGTACAACAGTAGTCTACGATGTATTGGCGGTACAAGCTGATGGAACACCAACCACGCTTACCCAGTATTATGACGACGCGAAGGTACTGCCTGACTGGCATGAGATATACACCCACGGAACGGCTGCCGACAAGGCTACGCTCCCGCGTATCATCATCCGTGCCTTTGACACTACTACAGGTGCCGACGTAACAGGGACTATCAATATCACAGGCGTTCACTATGGATTCACAATGGACAACGACAATCTGGTTACGTTCGATTCCAACGGTATCTCGCAAGCTCCTATAGCCGGCCTGTTGAAGCGCGACACATTTAGCTATAACGGGCATGATATACCATGTATCATGGTTATAGGCAACCCTGCCGATCCGTCGTTCAACAACCCCGACGACGACCGTATCTCGTTTGATGGCACGGTAGTGAGCGGTGGCGGTCAGATGGCCTTCCATAGTATCGGTAAGGATGTGCAGATACGTCCTATCGTCGATGCCAATGCAGGCTATTCGGTAGAGATGCACGTGCCGCTGAACGTGCCGAAATACATCATGACCAATGCCAACAATGTCATACTGAGCACACAGCGCATAGCACGCCTGTATTACAATGGCGCACCTGTGAGTGCTGCCGATATGACTGGCTATACCTTCAAGTTCTACGACATCACAGGGCCTACGGAAGTGGAATTGAAGAACAGCGACACCGACATCACAATCGGTCAGAGCCTCGTATCTGGCGACCTGATTACCATCGGGCCGGAAGCCGTTGACTGCATGCTTACCTTGCGCTGCCGCGTGTTCGACAACACGGGTAAGGAACTTGCCAGTGGTACCAGTGCTGTGTATGACCTTTCAGATCCCTACTCGCTGAAGTGGATTGTTGCAGACAATGCTGCTGGAACGAACGGCGTGGAGTACACTGGGCTGGAGCCTCGCGTCAGCATGCGCAGCGGTCAGACCAAGTATTTCATCCCGAAGATAGTCACGGAGAAAGGCGAGATTCCAACAGCTGTAATGTGGACGTTCAATGCAGACAACGCCAACACTGGTGAGACGATTACCGGCCTGCCTGGTGTGCCTTCCACATCAGGCCAGACCAGCTGTTCGCTGAGCTACAGCGACGTTGTGTTGACAGACCAGAGCGGCAACAAGACGCATCGTCCTGTGAAGTTGCACGCCCAGTCATCAGAGTTCTAAACCAATAATCTGCAAGATATATGAGAGCATCAGGAGCTATTGTCTGTAGTGGTGTCATTGACGGCCAAAACGGCAGCGACGGTACGAGTCCCTATTTTGCCGACATAGACAATGAGATGATGAACGTGGCCTGCGACTACAACGGCAAGACCACGGCAGCATTCGACAAGACCGTCAATGTGAATATGTGGCACGGGTCGTCTCCACAGAACCTGACAAAGCTCGTGGCCACGCTTGGCACCACGTCGGCATCGGCAACTGGCTCTACGAACTCGGCAAACGCCACGTCAGGAAACATAAAGATGACTGTCAACAGGTCGTCGAAGACCGTCCGTATCGAGATTGCCAACGCCAAGGAGATTGCTCAGGTGAGCGACATCGCCATCACCATCGCCTGCGAGAACAGCGGAGACAAGACGCTCCACCTGTGTGTCAATGGCGTGCGCCCTGGCAGTCCGGGCGAGAAGGCCGTACTCTACGACCTCATACCCAGCGCATCATCGGTGAAGTGCGACAAGAACAACAGCCTCACGCCATCGTCGCTGACCTGTGACGTACAGCGCTCTGAGGGTGCTTCGGTGTCGCGGGCTACCAGCAGCCACGGAACACTGTACTACCGTAAGAACGGAGACATTGCGTCCGCATCGGACGGAACGTCACTGTCTATCAATACCGGCAGTGTCAGCCTTGCAGCAACCGACACCTACGTCACGTTCGCATTCTTCGATGCCAATGGAACGCTCCGTGACAAAGAACGAATACCTGTAGTGAAGGACGGTAATGATGCCGCTGACGTACAACCGAACATCCTATTACGCACCCTCTTCGACCGTGGGTTGGATTTTGTGAAGGAAGCATGGACGTCTGACGGATGGGGTACGAGTACGTGCATTGATGCCGCAACAGATACTGTTGTCAACGGTCGCAAGTCAATCCGACTGAACGCTTCGTCGCTATCATCCGTTATTGATTTCCAACAGGATGTTTATGGGCGCATAAAGACATCGACGTGGTACACTCTGTCGTTCAACTACTTTGCAACGCAAGCATTTTATACATTTATCTGGGATGGTAATAACTCGCACGGCATTGTAGATACAAGTGCGGGATATTACCTTGATGGCGTGTTCTATAACTCCAGTCTCGGAATAGACGGTAATCACCAATGGCCTGCAAGCTGGACTGGCGCACGTCACAGCATCACTTTCAAGACCAAGAGCAGTTTTGGCACCACACACGCCAACGTACTGTTCCGCTGCCCTGCCGGTGGTCAGGTTGCCATCTGTATGCCGAAACTTGAAGAGGGTAAGTCCGCTACGGCGTATATGCCTCATGAAGACGATCTGCGTGGTCTGGCTGGCTCATCTGGTAAGATGTGCTATATAGCAGGAGAGTACGATGCTACGATAGAGTATAAGAGTAACGACAACGAGACCGTTGCCGTGGAAGTTCCTGTTGCCAATAGCAACAAGACACAGCTATGGCTACTCGTAGCTGCCACTAATGTGGTTAATGGCGTGCATATAGCTCCGACGGATGCTGGTCAGACAGTATGGGAACGAGGCTTGAATGACTATAGCCTTCTTCGTACCAAGTATCTCTTTGCGGCCTTTGCCAGCCTTGGCTCGTTCATCGTGAGCGGAGACTTCTTTATCTCGCAATACGGCACCTTGTTTACCAGTGCAAACGACACAACGGGGCTGCCGGTATATTCCAGCGGTCAGGTTTATAATGGCAAAGCCTGTTATATGTACTTCCGAGAGGCAGACCCAATGGCAGAAGACAGCACGATCAGTGTGTGGCCGAAGTTCCGTCCAACGAAATGTCTGAACGCCTTGACAGGAGAAGAGTGGAGTGCCAGCGGGAATGTGCATACAAAACCCAATGGGGATGTGATTTTTAAAAAATCACTTTTTTCAAACTATGCACAGTTTGGTTCAGCAATCATTGAGGGCGACTGGCTGATTTCCGTATGCGGAACCATTAACGGCCTGTTGTATGAAGGATCAGCTGAGAATCCCGCCATATTCCCAGCAGGCAGTAATGTTCCAGTATATACGTATTTCGATCCGAATCTACCAGACTATTACGAGTTTTTGCCTGCAAACGACAACGGAGACGGCGGATTTGATAACACGTCTTATAGCGATAGCGAAGCGGTAAAAGTCAACTCGTTTCATGTTACAGCAGGCCGAAAGATTTTCCTTGTCAGATGTGACTGCCTGGCAGGAAACACCTATGCAGCATTGTTTAAGAATGGGGCAAAAGTAGACGGCACCGAGATTGTCTTTGAGGCAGGCGGCGCTGATGAACTGTTTCTTGCAGCTTATCTTGAAGAGGGTTACTATGAGTTGCGGGCATACAACGATGTCGGTATGTTTGGTTATCTGTACGGTATGGAAAGGTATAGCTTCAAACCGAACTATGCCCTGAATCTGAGAGAGGGTATTTCTTTCCAGAGAACCGGTGTTCTCGGCGGATTTTCAAAGAAAGAAAGAACAGTTATCACGACTGCGAATCTTAATCAATACAAGCGCACCGACATAACAAGTGCAGTGATATTGGATTTCAGTAAATGTGGATCTTATATAGAATTGAAGTATGGGGTTCCGGACAACTCAATTGTCCTGCCACTTCTCAACTCAGAATTAGCAGGTCGTTATAGTGTGGCGCAGAAAGCAGACATAAGGGGTTATATCGGTTCAAGGCTGTTAATTTATAATGCGGGCGGTTCTTTGCGCAACTTTGTTACAAAAAGAATACCAGCAAGCGGAACAACGAACAGTACGACAATCAGTACAACTCTGGGTGCGTGGTGTTTTATAAGCCTTGAGTGCGTTGTCGAAAGTGATAGCAATGGCAAGGAGTTGATATATTGGAAGGTGTTAAGTACGGGTACAAATGTGTAAAGCGTAATGCCCTTGACTTTTAATACGGGAAATGTTATACTGGAAGAAATAAATATTATGTATGGAACATCTCAGTCTTGAAATATTCGACCTCGACGGGAAGGGTGGTAGCAAGTATGCCACGCTGCCCGATAACACAAGCATTCAACTGACTGATACCAGCGAGATATTTGCCAGTGGCGACGTCTGGAGCCATTCGTTTATACTTAACGTCTTTGCAAATGCGCATATCTTCGGTACGGCTGGCGACATGCGAGGTGGTAGGCTACACGAACAGATACACAAGCGTCGCGCACGTCTGTGGGTAGAGGGATTACCGCTCTATCTTGGCTACCTGAAGCTCGATGACGATGTGGAGGTGAGTGCTAACGGAGATGTTGACGTGTCATTCGAGAGCGGAAAAAAGACTTTCGACGAGATGATAGAAGGCATGAGTGCCAGGGATGTCAGTGTGGGCAATGTGATGATAGGCGTAGCCCTGAACAGGAAACGTCACGTCCACATGTCGTCGTTCCGTATGCGCTACAAGATAGACGAAAATGCTGCCTTTCCAGAAAAGGAGCACTACGATGCACCTTCTGCTGGCGACAGGACTTTTCATGTCGATGCAAAAGATGTATATATCACACAGCGATGGCCTAAGTTGGTAAAATCGAAAGGTGTAATGCTAAACAAGGCGACAGGATTGCATGAAGACATTAACTGTGTCAATGTGCAAAATCCATACGATGATAGTCATCCCTATTGTAATATTAACATCTGCTACCAGAAGAAAATCAAGAAGAATGATGAAGAGGTGACGCTTCGCGAATACACTGTCAGGTTGGCTTCGGGTAAGTATACTACAGACGGTGGTGATAACGAGGTGCGATATAATAATGCCCCAAACTTCTATCTGCTGTATTGGGTTAAGCGGCTGATGCAAGACTTGGGAATATATATTACCGAGAATCAGGCCCTTGATGTAGAGGATTTACGACGGGTGTTCATGGCAAATGTGGGATGTTTCTACGAAGAGAAAGATGACAACATTGATAAGTTGGAGAACTACGAGGTCGGGTCGGAAGACTATCTGAAGTATGGCCTGTACGAATTTGGCCTCACTTCATTTGCCCCCATGTGCAAGGTTTATCCTGGTGATGACGATCGAGGTAGTGTATTGATGCGTAATGGAACAGAGACGATTATAGACTCCGGTGGACACGTTTTTGTCGAGAAATATTCACAGGCGGCAGGCAATGTTACAAAGATAGACGGGCTACAGGTTAATATAGATTCGTCTACGGGATATAGGGCATTTGCCACCAGCGACAACTACCCTAATGTCAATGCGTCGGACATTATAGATGCTATGGAGGCTGCTTTCGGAATAAGGTTCCTGTTCAGCAACGACTACAGCAGGGTACGTATTGTTTTGCTGAGAAAGGTGTTCAACGACGCGGAGACGCAAAAAATAAACTGCGATATACTGTCGGAAACGAAAGTTGAAAACGGTATTCGTGGATTCCGTATGACATACAACGGTGACGAAGACGATACCAACTATAACTACGACGACTGGAAGGGTGCTATTACTTATGTGGGCTACGACACCATTAAACGCAACTATGTGACGGCGTTTAACAAGAACTGCTATATCAATCTGGTAACAGGAAATGCTTATCGCATCAAGATTGACGAAGATGAAAAAGTATTCTTTCCTGCCCTGTTTGAGGTGGCGGGATATGTAGATGCAGAAGACGGAGACTGCACGGGCGATGAAGAATCTATTGAGACGGTAGGTGTCGGGGCAAAGCCCATGCTGATGAACGAAGTAAACGGAAAGTATGCATTCTTTGTCAGTCAGGGTATGAAGCCCGCTGGAGAAGCGATAGAAATAGCCGCACAGATACCTGTATCGTCAACTCAGTATAAACACGAGTGGACAGACGGTGCGGGCAAGCATGTCTTGACAGGCGACTTGGATATCTATATCAAAGAAGGCTATGTCGCTAAACTGCAGGATAGCTACGATTTGTCCGGAGACGGGGAGTCTCCGCTGGACCAGGCCGACCTTGGTCTGTGCTTTGGCGTGATGCGTGGCAGCGGGAGCGAGGCATATATTAAATATGACGACGATAATATTGAAAACGAGGGAAACGAGTACTGGGAAGTAGAGCCAGGCAGTGGTGCTATTGATTATCCAGACACTTGCGACCATTACGGCAACCAGTGGGATTATAATACTGGCAGTGGCATAGGCCCGACTAATGGGCGATTTTCTCTGAAGTTACGTGCAGAGAAACCAAACCCAGACTACATAGCGTCTGATTCTGACAGTAGCAGCTCTGGAGATGGGAAACAGACTATCACCAAAACTGAGACCTACGAGTCGCAACTCGTGGAGACCAAAGCTGAAGCGGAAGAGGTTATCAGAAGAGTGTTTACCAGCAGTACTTCTGACATTCTTAACCGTGCAATACAGCAAGGCAGTTTTCTGCGCCGATATGGTTGGACGGAAGCCAAGGGAGACGACTGGCAGTTGTTTACTGTACTCTATAGACCATCGCCTTATTTCCCACAGTATCAGCTGCTGGTGACACCGACATCCTATACAGGCGGTATCAGGCAGCCTGGTGGCTTGGACCAATACTTCGAGGAACTGATAACGGCCGTGATGGGAAGCTATAGCCCTTATACCAATCCGGAGTGGTATATCCGCTCTGTCATAGATTTGGATGCGTCAGAAGAACGGCTCATCCTTGACGTGAACTCCACACCAGGACGTAAGGACATGCTCGACGGGCTGACAGCTATTTGGTATTCCGACTATAATGGTGGTGTCATCAAGCCCTATACCTTGCCTGCAGGTATCTCTATCACAAAGACAAGAGAGGTAACATACACCATTGAT
>JAEEGL016364555.1_pt1 | contig 10441 bp, 4 predicted proteins | sample 9134231 | NCBI WGS metagenome assembly JAEEGL01 (sample SAMN16246548, study PRJNA631951) | gut metagenome | biome: gut microbiome; feature: rumen; material: fiber-attached | host: Bos | place: Iran: Karaj | collected 2018-10 | reverse complement strand
TCGCTTGTCGTCGATCTCCGCCAATCGACTGATGCTGTAATCCTGCTTGTTCAGGAGGTATGCCCCATGAAAAGAACCAATGATAATTTGTTGTCCTGCCTCTGCCATACAAGCTATATTATTTCCGCCCAGAAGGTCGGGGTGCTCAGCATTGCTACGGAACACCAGCACCTGTCGTCCGTCGTCGCGGCAGAGTCCGCCGCCTTCGGTGGCATACCATAGGAATCCTTCTGAATCCTGCATCACATGCAAAATCCGTTCAGCCGACAGCTGTTCGCGGTTGGGCAGAGAAAGCCTTTGTCTCCCCTGTGCCTGAACGAAACATGGAAGCAGGAATACAAGCAACAATAAGAATAGATGGTTCTTCATCTTTGAGCAGTTTTTGTTAGTGGCGCAAAGATACACAAATTTGTTTAGAAGTATCTTCTGTTCAACCGTCTTTTAAGACCGTTTTCCGTAAATAATTAATCATGCTATCATACACCAAATTTGGCAGAATCACCTCGAAGAAGCGACGAGCTATCTTCACGCCCCAAAGCTCTGTAGCGATGATTTTTCGCTCTTGTGCCTCTACTGTATGACAGGAATATCAGTGCTTATTAACTATTAGAATTAATGGTGGCTTATGGTTTTATCTGATGGCGTGGTCGCCTCCAACGTCCTCACCATTCCAGGCTTTCTTGGCTGTCCAGTCTCGAGCGGGAGCTGCCCAGAAAGGATCATCGGCAGGCAGGCCGAGGGGGAGAAAGGCGGCAGTGCAGAGGTAGAGACTTCCTGTGTTGATGTAGTCCTCTGACATGCGAATCTGACTACCCGTGTAACCAATGCGTAGCCAGCCGTTTGCATCGAAGGTTCGAGGTTGGGAGAGTTGACGCTGAATGACGGCCGTCAAAGCACAACGTACCTGAGCCGGACTGACGTTTGCTGGCAGAATGTGCAACAGGGCAGCATCTGCCAGAGCATGGAACGAGACGAAGCGATAGACGATGGAGCGACCAGTGACAGGATAGCTGCCTTCTGGCGAAATCATGCGCTCCAACTGTTCGGCTAAGCGAGCATGTCGCAGCGTTTGTGTGGGCAGGAAATCGGCACCGTTGAGTCCGTGCTTCTTCAGCACCTGCAAGGTCTCGGTGAACATGGGGTGGATAACGAGTGAATTGTAGTAGTCAAGGGGGAAGTCGGGACCGTCACCATACCAACCGTCACCCTTGTACCACTCATTTCGGAAGCGGTTCACGCCATACATCAAGCGGTCCATGTCGCATTCGCCAGTGAATTCCAGGAGTGCTGCCTCGATGATGGAGGCAAAAAGTAGCCAGTTGCACTCGAAGGGCTTGATGCCACGAGATACTTTCCATTCATGAATGAGCCAGTCCTTGGTTTGTCGGTCGAGCTTACCCCATATCTGCTTCGGTGCACGAAGGATGCCCTCGGCGAGAAAGGCAGCATCAACGAGCGGTTGGGAATGGCGGTTGTCGAACATCAGATGATCGGGCGACTGAGGATTGACACCATTCTTTAATCCCTTCACAACAAGGTCAATATAGTGTGCGCGGAGCTTTCCCTCCTCGGTGTTGTCGGCTCCCAATTCGAGCCATGGAGCGATGCCACAGATGGTGCGTCCCACGGCTTCGAGGTAGGACACCTCGCGGCGCATCCTGTCGGTCGAGAGGGACTCGAAAGGCATATTCTTCTTCAGCGTACCTGCTGCGAGATTCTCCAGCACAGGGTCGGCAATTCTTGTTAAGGTCTCCACCCACACGCGGCGGTTGTCCATGCCCGTGGGCTTCGCCAGCAACTGCTTCATGCGCATCAGTGCCTCCACATAATAGTAGTCGCCATAGGAGAGCGGAACGTCAACCTCGGCTCCGGCCTGATGATGACCCACACCGTGCTTGATGATGAAGCCGCCCTGCTCACCCTCCTGTGCCAGATACTCCTGAGACAAGAGCGTGCGCAACTGTTTTTCTGCCAACGCGAGCCACTGTGGTGCCAGCGGCGATGGGTCGAGCTGGCTCAGTTCGATGAATGCCGAAGCCATGACTGCCGCTGCCGAAGCATCGCGCTTAGCGTTGGGTATGTCTGGGGCATCATAGTCCCAATAAGGCACCTTATCCTTGGGAAGGCGTGGGTGATTCATCAGAAACTTTCCTATCTCCTGTGCCTGCTTCAGATACTTGGGGTTCAGCGTCTCGTGATACATCATCGTATAGCCGTAAAGTCCCCATGCCTGCCCTCTCGACCATGAACTAGTGTCGGCATAGCCTTGCGCCGTGTTCTTGGCATGTGGCTGACCGGTGATGGTGTCGTAGCTCACCACATGGAAGGTAGAGAAATCCTCTCGAAAATGGTTACGTATGGTGGTATTGGCATGACGCTCGGCAATGCGCACATAGTTGCGGTTGCCCGTTTCGCGGGTCATGAAGCAGAGCATCTCTAAATTCATCAAATTGTCGATGATGACTGGATACTGCCACCTTCGTCCCGACTCCCACGACTTGATGACGCCCAGCCGCTCGTTCCAGCGGGTGAGCAGGCTTTGTGTACCCTCGCTGATCACATCAAGGTAGTGCTTGTTACCTGTCAGCCGATAGCCATGCCCGAAACTGCAGTATAGCATGAAGCCTAAGTCGTGGGTGTTCGTCATCCGCTTTGCGGGCTCCACGCGGTCGGTGTATGCCTCGGCATACTGGCGCAGCTTTTCGTCTTTGCTGTTTTCATACAACATCCACAACACACCTGGGAAGAATCCCGACACCCAATGGTCGTAACGGACGGTTTGTAGCTTGCCCTTCTCGAACGTCCTGGGTAGTGCATTCTTATTGTCTTTCAGCGTCTCTGCCAATAATAATGATTGACTGGTGGCACGTTTCAGTCCACTCTCCACCACCTGAGCCATCGGTGCTTCAGCCGTCTGTGCATGGATTGCAAGTCCTGCAACCATTAAAAGAATCAAGGTTATTACTCGTCTCATCATTTCGTTTTCTTAGGTGTTCTTTGTGGTTTATCAATTGTTGCGGTGAAGGTGATGGAAGCAGTTTGTATTCCGTCGGCCTCTGCGGTGACGGTGACGGGACCAGGTTTGTCGGCAGCCACTATTGCCATACATTTGCCGGACCACGCCTTACGCTCAGAGGCGAGCACGGAGCCGAGATCAGTCATGTTGCCATTCTCCACGCCTAAGAGGCGACCACCCTTCACGTTAAACCGTACCAGGTTGTCGGCAAGAGGACAAAGATTACCGTCTTTGTCTAATACCTCGATGGTGACATGTGCCACATCGGAAGGAACGGCACGGAACGAAGGTCTATCGACGGTAGCGCGCATCTGTGCAGGGTCTCCAGCCGTGCGGATGACCTCTTCGACAGTGACGCTATCGCGAACAGCAACCACCTTGATTTCGCCCGGCTGATATTCCACGTCCCACGTCAGATGCAGGTCGGCAGTTGTGGCAAAGTGCTTGCCTGGGTCGTAGGATGCCCAGCTGGGGTTGACACCTCGTCGAGGAAATTCTGTGCTCTTCTTGCCGTAGGACTTTCCATTGACAAACAGCTCTACATCCGTGCAGTTGGTGAAGCATGCCACCTGCATGATTTGTCCTTCGTGACCTTCCCAGTTCCAGTGTGGCAACAAGTGGAGGACAGGCTCATCACTCCAGATGCTCTTGAAGAACCAATAGCTGTCCTTCTTGAAACCGCAATTGTCGAGATACCCTGACTGACTGCCGCGCGACGGCCACCCCGACTCACCATAGTAGTCGATGCCCGTCCACATGAAGTCGCCAATGACGTAGTCGTAAGCAGTCGTGAAACGCCAGCGATGCTCCACATCAATCATCTCGCTGCTGATGAGTCCACGGTTACGGCGGCGGAAGCGAGGCGGAAGTTGTTGCTGCGGACTGAAACCGTCGGCCCCTGCTCCAAGCTGTGGTGGGGGCATGGTGCCAGGCCATTGGTATTGTCTGCGCGGCCCGCCCAATCCGGTAGATTCCGTCGCCACCACGCGGCGATTAGGGTAGTTGGCTTTGTCGATAGCATATAGCACTTCACGACGGGTGCGCCAACGGTCGGGATAGTTATAGCCAATGATGTCGTTCTCGAATGCTGCAAGGAACTCTGGCGAGGTAGGGCTGTTCGAAGCAATCTCGTCGTTGCCGCTGGTCACCAGACGGGTGTCGTCAAGTCGGTGGCAGATAGCAATCATCTCGGCAGCAGCACCAGGACCTTCTTCTGAGCGTTGGTCGCGAATCTCGTTGCCAATGCTCCACATCACCACCGACGGATGGTTGCGGTCGCGCGTCACCATTGCGGTGAGGTCGCGCTCGTGCCACTCGCGATAGTAGAGGTGATAGTCTTGTTTGTTCTTCCCGTTGATCCACTGGTCGAAAGCCTCATCCATCACGAGGAAGCCCATGCGGTCACAGAGGTCGAGGAACTCTGGTGCCGGTGGGTTGTGAGCGGTGCGGATGGCGTTGCAGCCACCGCTTTTCAGAATCTCCAGCCGTCGCTCCCACACCCTCTCGGGCACGGCAGCACCTACAGCACCGCCGTCGTGGTGCAAGTTCACACCCTTCATCTTCACCTGCTTGCCGTTCAGCAGGAATCCCTTGTCGAGCGGATATTCAATAGTGCCGATGCCCAGCGTGTTCTCAACAACGTCCACAATGCGCTTGCCGTCGAGGAGAGTGGAGCGCAGTTTGTAGAGATAAGGATGCTCTAAATCCCACACATGGGGATGAGCCACTGAGAGTGTCTGCTCGTCAGCTGTCGTTTCAGACGCTTTCAGGCTCACGACTTTCTCCGTTTTCGCCACACAGGCACCCAAAGCATCAACAACTTCATGGCGCAGAGTCAGGCGGCGGTTTCCTGCCTCTTCGTTCTCTACGTCCGATTTCACACGCACAACAGCCTCGTTGTCGTTCTGTGTGAGCGTGCTGTTGAACACACCCCACTTGGCAAAGTGTGTCGCTGCCGTCTCTACGAGTCGTACATGACGATAGATGCCCGAACCCGAATACCAGCGGGAGTTGGTCTGCTGCGAGTTGTCCACCCTTACTGCCAGAACGTTGCCTTTCTGCTTCAGATAGGGCGTCAAGTCGTAGGAGAAGCTACTGTAGCCATAAGGCCAAGTACCCAGTTCATGACCGTTCAGCCATACTGTACTGTTCATGTAGATGCCGTCGAATTCAATGCTGTAGCGTTTCCGACTGTCGAAAGATTTCACATCGAACATCTTCCGGTACCAGCCTAAGCCGGTTGGAAAGAAGCCGATGCTGCCGCCACCAGGATTATCTCGCAAGTTTTCGCCCTCTATGCTCCAGTCGTGAGGCACATTGAGCATGCGCCATCCTGCATCATTGAAAGATGTTTTTTCCGCATTTTCAACATTTCCCAAGTGAAAGCGCCACCCAGCATCCATGTTCGTCACCTTGCGCATCTGTGCATTCGCAGTGATTGCCGTTAGTAGGACTGTCAGGCAAAGGATAGATAGTTTTTTCATCATAAGTCTTCGTTTGTTCATGGTTAGATAGATTTCTTCACGCATTCAGACATAGAGATGTCCTCCGATTTTGTTGCAAAAATATGAAAAATGTTTAAATAACACTTGTATTAATGTAACATCTCGATGAAATTATGTATCATATTACATTCGTCCCATCATCAAACTAACCCCTTCTGGCAAAGTCACCGTCATCCGCAATTAGGGGGTGTGTGAAACGCTATGGTGCTGTTGATTTTCCTTCCCGATATTCTGTAGGCGTGACGCCAAACATCTTACGAAAGCATTGACTGAAGTAGCGGGGTGTCTGGAAACCCACCATGAGTGAGAGTTGGTTGACTGGTACATGGCTCTTGGTCAATAGTTCGGCAGCGCGTTTGAGACGAACATTACGCATGAAGTTATTAGGAGTGATTCCCAACATCATTTGCATCTTCTTATATAGGTTTGCACGGCTCATGCCTATATCGCAGGCAAGCTGATCCACCGTGTATTCTGTATTAGCCATGTTCCGATCAATCGCCTTATGAATCCGTTCGATCATTTTTTGTTCTTCTATATTCGAAGTCAGTCGATTAGGATCGATGTCAACTGCCTGCGCAAATTGGTGCTGAGCCTCCTCGCGTAGTTCGAAAAGTTCATTGATTCGGCGTTCGTTCTCTCGTTGTATCTTTTCGCGCTTACGTCGTAGGTATTCGCCCAAAATCCCTGCAATGCAGCTCGCTACAATGAGTATATACAAGATTTTGCCCACCATGTCAGCCAAACAGGCGGTTGGATAACGAATGCCTTTCGAAGCTTTTCGCCCCACAGACCATCGCCTGTTGAAGCCTGTACTTTCACGGAATAGCGACCTGGGGGGAGAACACTCAATTTGATGGTAGCCAAGCTCCCATCCCCATCATCTGTTGTGGTATGCCATCCATTCTCCTGTTGCAGGATACGATAGCGGTAGCGAGTGCTGAGTGGATGTGCATAGTCAAGCGTGGATACTTGCAGCTCGATGTTGTTCTGATGGTAGTTGAGCTGTAATGTCAGTGTATCCAATGGCATCTCCATACCCGCTACGTTTAATCCTACGAGCGCTAAGGTAGGCAGGGGAGAAGATGCTGTGAAATCGACCGTCGAAAACACAACGAGTCCTACTCTGGAAGCAAGATATAGATTGCCATCAGGCATCGTGCAAATGCCTCGTTCCAGCATTTCAACGGCAGGTAGTCCGTCGTCTGATGTAATTGCGCGTATATGAACCACGTTATTTGATTCATTGATTCGTAGGCGGTTGACACCACTGGAAGTTAACACCCAAATATGACCTTCATGGTCCTCAGCCAGCGCCTGAATACACTGGTTGGAAAGTCCTTCTGCACGAGTGATGCGTTGCATCTTTCCGTCAACAACGAGCAGCAAACCATTTTGAGTGCCCACCCAGAGTCGGCCAGTGTGGTCTAACAAAAGGCAGTTGTACTTTCGGCTGAAATGAGCAGATTGCTGAATCAGGGGATGCAGCATGAGAGTGTCAGTACGCGTGTCGAGGATGAAGAAGCCGTTTTGTGTGCAGATAGCCACAAAATTCCTATTTGTCAGCGGTGCAAAGGTATTCATAAAATCCTAATTATCAAAGGAATATTAAAAATTTGCCGAAATTCTCAATCGTTTGATGTTGAAATATGCCGAAATTCTCAATAGAAAGTTTATCCGAATAGCCCGTTCGTCAGGTTCACGGCCTCTGCTTCAGTTCTCCTACACGACATTCCACTATGTAGAAGTAAGAGCCAACGAAGGTGTGGAACTACAGGACCTATCAGCGAACAAGAACTGTGGATCAAGAAAGGGCAACGAAACATCTATGACGTGCTGAGCAGTCCGAACAATGGAAAGACGAACATCCCGTGGCCATCATTGCCCACGGATTCAATGGTACCCACGACTGGGACCGGGATTATTTCATGTCCATGAGTGTAAATAATATTGGCAAAGTATACCACCATAATAATCACTAAATATGCCTCTCGATAGTTGTTCTACATGGGAGCCACATTCTTTATATCACAGTTAATCAACATTGTATAATGAACAACATGCCTTTAGGTACTTTATCAAACTGGTTATTGACGGATTATTATTTGGTATAATTTGGCATTATCATACCAAAAGGACAAAAATCGTTCAAAAAGGATAAGATTTGACACATTCGCTTAAAAAAATGCGTTTAAATAAGGGTCTTCACAGGAATGACGTGATACCAGCGTCGTGCAGGGACAGCAGACGGAGCTTGAAGTAGCGGTCGTCTGTGAACCCCAAGCCTCACGCTTCATCACCTTTTTTCTGCCAAAAAAGAATGGAAAAAGCTGACAATCCATTATCTTTGTGTAGCGACCAAACTATAAAAGACTCAAGTTTCGCAAGTATGATATCAAACCACGGATTTATCAGATTACATGGATTTTCATGACAATTAAAGGCAGTATTGCACAGATTATTTGAAAGCCCTCATGGCTTTCATCTGCTAAATCAGAAAAAATCCGAGTAATAGTCAGAAACATACGACTAAAAAATCAGTTAAATCTGTGTAATCTTTGGAAGTAGAAGTTGCTGGGTTATTGATTGAATAAACATTCGACCACTTCATCTTTCTTCGTGTCCACATCCCACACAAACTTTGAAGGAAGAGAAGTTGTCATTTGGTCTGCTGGCGTATAACTATCGCCGTCAACTCGCGTAACAGGCATGGTGAAAGTTGCGAAAAAGGAATTGGGATTATCTCCTGTTGCCTTCATAAGGTGATGCGTCTTTGATGTTAGTTGATTGCTACAACTCAAACGAAGGTTGCCGCCAAGTGTGGAACGGATGCGAAGATAAGTGACGACTCCATGCTCCCACCTCAGGTCGTCAATGACAAATCCACCCACACAGCAGATGCCACTGACGGAGCCTGACGCCCATTCATCAGGCAGTGCAGGCAACAAATTGACAAAACCATCATGACTCTGCACCAACATCTCGGCAATTCCTGCCGTGCAGCCGAAATTTCCATCAATCTGGAAAGGAGGGTGAGCGTCGAAAAGGTTGGGATAAGTTCCACCATGTCCGCCACTGACAATTGTATCTGGCACTAGTGTCAACTGATTCTTCACGAGTCGATAAGCGTGATTTCCGTCAAGACAACGAGCCCACAAGCAAACTTTCCATCCCATAGACCAACCAGTGGAGGGATCTCCCCGATGCATTAGAGATGTTTTAACTGCCTCAAAAGCGGAAGGAGTGCGGTAGGGTGATATTTCCGTACCAGGATAGAGTGCCCAAAGATGTGACACATGTCGATGGTGGTCGGTAGGACTGTCCCAATCTTCAGCCCACTCTTGTAACTGTCCATATTGGCCTATGCGCAAAGGTGTCAGTTGTGAACGCAGAGTATATAAAGTGTCAGCAAAATCCTTATCACAATTCAACAGACGGGAAGCTGTAGCAACATGAGTGAAAAGGTCAAATAGCAGTTCGTTATCCATCGTCACACCTGCATAGAGATTTTGTCTCTTACGTACCTGAGGACTGTTTTCAGGGGAGACAGACGGACATACGACCATATAACCGGTGCGTGGGTCTTTCACCAGGAAATCAACAAAAAACTCGGCAGCTCCTTTCATATAGGGATAGACACGGGACAGATAGTTGAGATCTCCACGGTAAAGATATCGTTGCCAGAGATGCTGGCACAACCATGCACCCGACATGGGCCAGTCACCGCTATAGGCATGGTCCACAGCTCCACTCATGCGCCAGATATCTGTATTGTGATGACATACCCATCCACGGCATCCATACATTTTACTTGCTGTCATTCTGCCCGTCTTGCTCAAGTCAGCCACCATTTGGATGAGCGGTTCATGCAACTCTGAAAGATTGCAGACCTCAGCAGGCCAATAGTTCATTTCTGTATTGATGTTAACAGTATAGCGACAATGCCAAGAAGGCTTGACAGAAGCGTTCCAGATGCCCTGCAGATTCGCAGGTTGTGTTCCAGGCTGGGAACAGCTAATCAATAGGTATCGACCGAACTGAAAGTAAAGAGCGGCAAACCAGGCATCGTCAGATTGGGAAAACCTACGGATACGTTCATCTGTCGGAAGGTTGGGATAGCGGTTATCTCCTAAGTTCAATTTCACTCTGCCAAACTGCTTCTGATAAGTATTTATATGGTCTGACTTTGCTTCGCTATATGGCCTGTCAATATTCTTTGTATATGCCTGTATGCGCTTTTCTGGATTGGCAGAGATATCCTGATAGTTGCAGAAATTGGTTGCCATAGCCACATAGAGTATCACTTCGTCAGCATTGGAAACTTCCAGCTTGTCACCCCGCTCAACAATCTGCCCTCCCTTGTTCCTGACATGTACGTTCACCATAAACCTCACCATTCCAGGAACTCCTGAAGCCGAATTGACAGTGGTGCCAGTCATTGTCAATTCTTTGCCTTCGGCTCGGGTTTCGACAGGATGCACGGGATAGGATAGTGAAGTGGTGAAGTTCAATTTCCCTTTTTCAGATGCCGTGTATCGAACAATAAGCAGTTGGTCAGTAAAAGAAGTAAACGCCTCCTCTTTGAAATACACATTTCCCACACGGTATGAAACTGTAGAAACAGCTCTTTCTATGTCAAGACTTCGGCGATAATCTGCATATCCTTCATGGTCTGCAAAATCCACATGAAGGCAACCGGCAGGTTGGTAGGCAGCTCCTTTGCCGAAGGCTCTCGGAGCTACAATGACACTATCGGCCAATTGCTGGGCTTCAGCATTTCTCTCGGAAAAAACCAAATCTCGAAGGTGCTGCAGATTGTCCAACGCTTCAGGATTGAAATTGGTGTATGGTGACCCTTGAGATATTGTCTCCTCATTCAACTGGAACTGCTCACAGACAGGATGACCGAAAACCATTGTTG
>JAEEGL015891587.1_pt1 | contig 10441 bp, 8 predicted proteins | sample 9134231 | NCBI WGS metagenome assembly JAEEGL01 (sample SAMN16246548, study PRJNA631951) | gut metagenome | biome: gut microbiome; feature: rumen; material: fiber-attached | host: Bos | place: Iran: Karaj | collected 2018-10 | reverse complement strand
TATTTTTCACGTATAACCGCACTTAACAATATGCACGGCAAAAGTACTAAAAAATATTTAACTTTGCAAATTTTCTGCTAAAAAAAGATAAAAAAGTTTCAGAAAACATCTATTTAACTTTATTTTATTTAAATACAAAGTTCAAATATATGACTTTCAAAACAAAAAAAAGAACGTTATTGGGAAAATTGCAGACTATTCCATCGAACTGAATGTCTTCTGACCTTTCACATAATAACGCCAAAGGATGGAATACTTGCGACGCTCAGGTATATTGACCTCCACGCCACTTGCCTGTATCCGACGACGGTCATCATCGAAGTCATGACGCCATCTTTTAAACTCTCTTCTAGCTCTGAATATTGACTTGAAGCCAGCGAAACTGCGATCGAGGATGAGAGTTTTCACGGCAGCAAGATAGTCGAGCCACACACGAACACGCATAACATACCGTAGTTCTTCCTCAGGCAGATTTTTATATAACATGGTTAGATTATTGCGGAAGTTGAGGAATGTCTTGTAGGGACTATTCTTCCGCAGTGTGCCCCCTCCCACATGATACACTTTGCTATTGGGAATACAGCAAATGCGACGCCCCATGAGTCGCAGTCGCCAACAGAGGTCTATCTCCTCACAGTGAGCGAAAAAACGTCCGTCGAGCCCACCTGCTGCATTATAGTCGGCAGAACGAATCATCATGCAGGCTCCTGTAGCCCACATCACATCGGCGGGAGAGTCATACTGACCGTTATCCTGCTCTACCGTCTCGAACACCCTACCACGACAGAAGGGATAACCATAGCGGTCGAGAAAACCTCCAGATGCACCTGCATACTCAAACCGCCCTTTATCATCAACAGATAGGAGCTTTGGCTGGCACGCCGCAACATCGGGATGACTATCCATGAAATCAATCAGAGGCGTGAGCCAATGGGGCGTCACCTCCACATCGCTATTAAGCAGCACATAGTATTCGGCATCAACCTGACGAAGGGCATGGTTATATCCATCTGCGAATCCGTAGTTCTGCGTGAGTTCGATTACCCTCACATCGTTGGAGTAACTTTCGAGGTATGACAAAGAATCATCGCTCGAGTCGTTGTCGGCGACAACAATCTCTGCCTCATCTTGAGAATACGAAACCACCTTAGGCAGGTACTTTGCGAGCATCTCGCGACCATTCCAGTTGAGGATAACTACTGCTACTTTCATTATATTATAGATTATAAGCGTCGCACACGATTTCTGCCTCGAGCGCGGTCTTGTCTGCATTGAAATCACCCAGACGCACGTTGACTATTGTATTATCGAGATCGACTCCCGCTGGTGGATTTTTCACTTCCACACGGATATAGTTGTCGGTGAACCCACGTATCTTGCGCCCCCTCACTGCTTTCTCAAGCAACACGGAGCGGCATTGCCCCTGATAGCGCTTATAGAAAGCATGCGTCTTCTCATCAGAGAGTTTGAGCAACTCGTGACAGCGACGGTTTTTCTCTTTCTCCTCAACAACATACGGAATGCGCAATGCAGCCGTGCCAGGCCGCTCACTGTATGGAAAAACATGAAGTTGGCTCACATCCAGGCCGCGAAGGAAATCGTAGGTCTCATCGAACAACTCAGGCCTCTCTCCTCTACAGCCTACCATTACATCTACTCCGATGAAGGCATCGGGCATAAGTTTCTTCACGAGATCAACCTTATGGGCGAATAGTGCACTGTCGTAGCGACGATGCATAAGTCGGAGCACCTCATCGCTACCACTCTGTAAAGGGATGTGGAAATGGGGCATGAATGCCCGCGAATGGGCACAATACTCTATGAGATCGTCGGTAAGTAAGTCGGGCTCGATACTGCTGATGCGGTAGCGGCTTATACCTTCCACGCCATCGAGGGCACGGACAAGGTCGATAAACGTCTCGCCGGTGGTGCGACCGAAATCACCGATATTAACTCCCGTGACCACTATCTCCTTCCCCCCATCGGCCGCAGCCTGCTCTGCTTGCGACACCAGCGAAACTATAGATGGATTGCGGGAGAATCCACGGGCGTATGGTATGGTACAATATGTGCAGAAATAGTTACATCCGTCTTGAACTTTCAGGAAGAAACGGGTGCGATTGCCTCTTGAGCACGACGGAACAAACGTGGTTATCTCTTTCGTACTCACGGTGTGATAGCTGGCACCGGACTTCTCACCACGCTCACGTGCTAACCAAGCCGAGTTAAGATAATCCACTAGACGTGCCTTTTCGTTCGAACCGAGAACAAGATCAACGCCATCGATATGACTCACTTCCTCGGGCGACAACTGGGCATAGCACCCTGTGACGACTACAAAAGCATTCGGATGATTGCGCACCATGCGACGTATGATCTGCCTACATTTTTGGTCGGAAACATCGGTAACCGAGCAGGTGTTTATCAAACAAATGTCGGTCTGTTCGTCCTTGCCGGCCTCGCGTACGCCAAGTTCGGAAAGCATGCGGGCGAACGTTGAGGTCTCAGAGAAGTTAAGCTTGCATCCAAGTGTATAGTATGCTGCCGTCTTACCTTGAAAAAGTGAACTATCGATCATCTAATATAAAATAAACAGAGTTGGTTGTATCTACCGAACATCAAAAATCCTGTGCAAAAATAACACAAATTCAGGAAACAAGCAAATAGTCAAGAAAAAAGCTATTTACCAATCCAATAAAACACCTGGGCAGAATCAAATTAAATATGGGATGCGCAAAACTGCACATCCCATATTTTTTATTAATAGTGTGTAAGCTATACTCCCAATATTGCTTTGACAAGCAAAAGAACAAGAGGCACGGTGATAATGAACACACCGATGATGTCGAGGATAACACCTGCCTTGATCATCTTCGTGATGGGTATGTAGCCAGATGCATATACGATAGCGTTTGGTGGTGTTGACACAGGCAGCATGAATGCCAGTGATGTACAAAGTGCCATTACCACGCATACAGGTACTGGACTGAATCCCAAAGATACGGCCGTAGCTATAGCTATCGGACCCATCAGGTTGGCAACAGCAGTGTTCGAGGTAAGCTCAGAGAGCAATAGTGATGTCACTGCGAACAATGTAAGGAATACCACTTCTGACGGATGACCGCCCATAGCAGCCTTCAACGACTCGCCAATCCATGCCGACAGGCCGGTAGAGAACACCATTCCACCGATAGCCAGACCACCACCGAAGAGCAACAGCGTACCCCAGTCGATACCTGCCACGCCATCTTTCCATTTTAGAGTCATCTCGCCAGTCTTGATATTCACTGGCAGTAAGAACAGCAGCAAGCCACCGACCATAGCGGCGACAGCCTCGGGGAAAAACTTGTTATAGGTCTTCAGTACAGAATCATCAATGAGTCCTGGCGATATATTCTGAATTGCACTGAAAACGCCAGGGAGCACCCACAGCGTGACAGCAACGATGAAGGCGAAGAGTGTGTTCTTCTGCGCACGTGTCCACTTGCCAAGTTTGCTGACATGCTCGTGGATAAACTCCTGAGCACCCTCAATGTGTTTCACGTCGGCGGGGAACATCTTCTGCAAGACGATATAAGTGATAATGAAGTAGAGAACCATAGCCACGAAGCCCCAAATCATCCAGTTGAAGAACGTAATCTGAGGAGCGTCGGGTGCCAAATCTCTGATAAAGCCAATCATAATGATATTAGGAGGTGTTCCGATAGGTGTCAGCACACCACCGATAGAGCATGCGTAGGCGGTTATAAGCATAAGACCGGTAGCATACTTATATGATTTCAGGTCGATAGTCTTTCCGTTTGCAGCCATCATCTCGCGGATGGTTTCAAGAAGTCCGAGCGAAATGGGGAACATCATTGCTGCAGTAGCCGTGTTGCTTATCCACCCCGAGCAGAGCATACATGCCATTCCTATGGCAAGGAAGATGCGGCGCGGGGAGTCGCCAACCCATTTCATCGACATGATGCCATAGGCTATTCGTTTATCAAGACCATTCACCATCATACCTTTTGCAATAAGGAATCCGCCCATGAAAAGGAAAATCATCGGACTTGCAAAAGCTGAATATGCTTCTTTCACCGGCACCACACCGAAGATAATACAAAGCGTAGGGCCTATCAGCGAAGTAACCGGAATAGGCACAGGCTCGCATATCCACCATATAGCCACCAGCGTCACTATAGCCAACAGCTTATGAGCCTCAGGATTGTCGGCCAAACCCTCGATGTGAGCAAAATAAACTAAAAGAGCACAAATAGGACCAAAAATCGCGCCAAAGATATGACGCTTCCTATCAAAAGAGGTGTCTTGATTGACATTTTCTGCAGCTTTCACAGAAGGTTTTTCTTGTTCTAATTTGTCCATAATATTATGTTTTTTAAGTCATGTTCAAATTTCGTGTACAAATTTATTAAAAAAAAAATCAAACAATCATTTATTTTAAAAAAAATATATATATTTGTGCATAATTTCTAAAAATACAAAATTATGAATCAGTTTTTGTTACTACTTATTGTCATCGTGTGCGGAACCGCACTGATATGTTACAGGTATTTCAGCCACCGCAAGAACTATGGCGACAGCGAGAAACTTGCCCTGATTGTCAAGAAAGCATTTGAGAACGCTGCCAAGTCGCCGATCTCACAAAACAGGCTTATAAAGGAAATTAAACTCCAGACTGGCGTTAACGAAAAGACCGCCTTGTTACTTGTAGGTAAGGCTAAGAAAGAAAACCTTATCAGCATCGTCGACGGTCAAGTGGAACTGGTCAAGTAAACACTTTCAACAAAGCCACAAATAAAGGGTGAGAACAATTTTACTCACCCTACTAATCTGCTTTTGCCATCACGATATGGCGAAAAGTTGAAATAGCATGTCCGCTGTTAAGTCACCCTTATGCTTCTTTAAACTACCACCTTATTATATTATATAAGGCACTTAACTATGACTTATCAAGTAGCTTAACGAGATTAAAGGAATCTTCAATCAAAATCTTTTGCACTCACCATGAATACCACCCCAGATAAACACCTTTGAAAAGACTTCACATTAAACACTTCAATAGACAGAAAATGCACAAAAAAGTGGAAAAAAAAGGATTGATGTTTGCGCACACATATTTTTTAACAATATTTTAACATTTATAATTTGCTGATTTTCAGTTGATTATAAAAAAGTTACAAAAAGGGATAAAAAATTTTACAAAAAAATTATCGCCGTATTGAAAAAAGTACTTAACTTTGCAGCGTTTTTATAACAAATGATTGTTTTACAGATTTAAAAAAGCAAAAAAATGAAAAAGGTATTTTTTGGTATTGTAGCTCTTGCAGCTATTTCTTTCGCATCTTGCAACCAGCCTAAGGCTGAAGCTCCAGTTGAGGAGCCAGTTGCTGCTCTTGATTCAGCCGCTGCTGCTGATTCAGCTATGAAGGTTCTCGGCATCGAGAGTGCAGAGGCTATCGAGGCTGATTCTGTTCTGAAGGCACAGTTCGACAGCATTTTCGCTGCTCTGACCGCTGTTCCTGAGGCTGCTGAGGAAGTTGTTGAGGAAGCTGCTGAGGCTGTTGAGAATGCAGCTGAGGAAGTTAAGGAAGCCGTTGAAGAGGCTCCCGCAGAGGCTCCTGCAAACTAATTCCTAACAGAATTTAGAGAAAAGACAAAGTCATTGGGCTCATGCTCAATGACTTTTTTGTTTTAAACAACAACCTATAAATCAATAAACGAACATGAAAACATTAGCATGCACCCTACTATTTGCCTCTGTGGCATTTGCAACTAGCGCACAGACGCTGTCGCTCGACGACATAAACATACGCGACCCATACATCCTGGCCGACCAAAAGAGCGGCACCTACTACCTCTACGCATCGAGCAGCTCTACATCAGCAAGCGGAAAGACAGTCGGTGGCGTGAAAGCATACACAAGCAACGACCTCATACACTGGAACGAGCCGACGCAGGTGTTCGTTTGCCCCGACGACAACTGGATAACAGGCGGAGTGTGGGCTCCGGAAGTGCATCATTACAAAGGAAAATACTATCTCTTTGCCACGCTCAACACCGACCTGATATGGAAAGGCAAAAAAGCTGACAACCCTCCCTACACCTTCCGCGGCACACAGATATTCTGGTCGAAGTCGCCGAAGGGACCTTTCAAGCCCTTTGCTACTACGCCACACACACCTATCGACCAGATGGCACTCGACGGCACACTTTGGGTAGAGGATGGTGTTCCATACATCGTTTACTGCCACGAATGGGTAGAAATCAGTGATGGTACCATCGAATATCGTCCATTGAAGAAAGACCTCTCCGCCCCCACTGCCCCACCGACACGACTATTCTGCGCATCGGCAGCAGAATGGGTAACCAAGAAACCCACAATGGTCACCGACGGGTGTTTCCTTTATCGAACAAAGACAGGCAAACTGCTGATGACATGGTCGAGTTTCCGCAACGGATCGTATGCAATAGGCATTGCCGAATCGACAACAGGCAAGCTGTCCGGTCCATGGAAACATCAGGCAGAACCACTTTTTGCCAATGACGGAGGACACTGCATGCTTTTTCGCGGTTTCGACGGCAAACTCCGCATTGTGTTCCATAGTCCAAATGGCCCTGGAGGCAAAGAGCGTGCGAAGATATTCGAAATAGAAGACATGGGCGAGACGCTTAGGGTGAAGCAGTAACCCCAAAAGCAACGACTTCGGATGAATATATAAACAATAGAGCACGCAGAAGGGAACGGACAAACTAGTTTTCCCTTTCAGCATCCTCTGCTCATTTTGCCTTACATCCTACGCTCTAAGCCTTACACTCCCTATCCTTCCCCTAACAAAGGCTAAGATGATGCTCTGTTTTTGCATGTAGCATTGTTATACAAAAAATTTGCTAGCAAAATTTTCAATAACTGGGCACTTTATTGCCATTAAAGAGGCTCTTTATTCGAAATTTTGCTAGCAAAATTTCTGACAGGTAGCAAATATGAGGTAAAAACATACGTTTACGAATACTGCCGATAACGTTTATTTCAACTTCATAACACGTGTTTTTGAAATCGACTTTGACGATTTTGCCATGTATTCGTCAATACATAAGAAAACCAAATTCTTTAAGTTTCCCTTTTATGAGTCGTCATTAGAGCGAATATTTTGCATTATTATTTTGCATTTACAAGCATTTTCCTTAATTTTGAGGCAAAATACACATAACCATGAAACGAATCATCTTCACCCTATTAACAACATGCTTCACGCTTTGTTGCTTAGCGCAGACTCATGTTAATGTAAGCACCACCGACCAATTGTTGGCTACAATAGCCAAAAACAGAGGATCATCAGACAGCGACACTCTGTACATTCATCTTGCACCCGGCACCTACATCCTGGAACGCCCCATTGTGTTTACCGAAGAGGACACTCGCCCCATTGTCATCGAGGGAGACAAGGGCCAGATGCCCGTCATCAGCGCAGGTAAGCGTATCAGTGGATGGACGACAACAGCTGAGGGTTGGTGGCGATGCCAAGTACCAGAGGCAGCACTGTATGGCTGGCAGTTCGAGCAACTCTACGTCAACGGACACCGAGCCACTCGAGCACGAACACCCGACAATGGATTCTACAATGTCGAAGATGCGAGAGAGGATGTCCACGTTCGTGGAAACGGGCGTTCGCCACTCTTTGCCTCTCAAACAATACATACTGCTCCCGAAGTGCTCACACCACTGAAGTCGCTTGGCAAGCCTCAACTAGAGCGAGTAGTGGCACGCTTCTATCATAAATGGGATAACACCACGAAATATCTGCAATTTGCCGAACCCGACTCGGGACGGTTCTATATCACCGGACGCGGCATGAAGAATTGGAACGCAATACGGAATGGTACGCAGTTTTGTTTAGAAAACTACCGTGGTGCGCTGAATGCCCCTGGCGAATGGTTTCTTGACATCGACGGCACACTGCTCTACATACCCCTCCCTGGCGAGGACATAAATACCGCCGAGTGCTTTGCACCCCGCCTGGAGCAGGTGGTAATACTAAAGGGAACGGCAGATAAACCCGTCAGAGACAAAACATTCCGTCACATCAGTTTCGCTCACACCGCAAATTACACACCACGAAACGGACACGAGCCCGACCAAGTGGCGGCATGGTTAGACGCCGCCATCATGATGGACCACGCACAGCGTATTTGCATAGACGGCTGCGAGGTGCAACACACTGGTAATTATGCAATCTGGATGCGCGAGAAGTGCTTCGACAACAGAGTGGAGAGGACCTTCATTTACGACATCGGCGGAGGTGGCATCAAGATTGGCTCAAGAACATTGTCGCAGCAAGGCGAGGAGGTTACCGGACGCAATCTGGTAGAGAACTGTATCCTTCGCCACTTAGGCCTCACCTTCCCATGTTCGGGAGGAGTGATCATCTTCCATTCTGCTCACAACAAAGTACTGCATAATGACATATGCGACCTTCGCTACACGGGCGTCAGCGTAGGATGGATTTGGGGCTATGCCTACAGTCCGTCGGTTGACAACGAAGTGGGATTCAACCACATACACCACATTGGATGGGGTGAACTGTCCGACATGGGAGCCGTTTATACTTTGGGCACCTCACCAGGCACACGAGTTCACGATAATGTCATACACGACGTATGGTCGTATGACTATGGAGGTTGGGGACTCTACACCGACGAGGGCAGCACGGGAATAGTTATGGAAAACAACCTTGTCTACAACACAAAGTGCGGTGGCTTTCACCAACACTACGGCCGCGACAATATCATTCGCAACAATATCTTCGCATGGGGGTGGTTGCAACAACTGCAAGCAAGCCGCGTTGAAGATCACAGATCCTTTACCTTCGAGCATAATATTGTGGTAATGAACCGCGGCGTGCTGATGGCAGGAACATGGGGAAAGGTTGACATGGACTACAACTGCTACTACGACACATCGGGCCGACAACCCATCTTCTTGCAAGAAGATCGCGCCACCTGGCAACAGAAACACGACCAACATAGTGTCTTCGCCGACCCACTATTCCGCGATGCCGAGCAATTCGACTTCCGTCTGAAAAGCACGAAAGTGGCAAAGCGCATAGGGTTCAAAACATTCGACTACAATCGCGCCGGTGTGTACGGCAGTAAGGAATGGAAACAGAAAGCACAGATGGAACCGCAACAGATTGAGACATTTGCAAAACTGTTCCACTAACAACCATTGAAAAAAGAACAAAGCAGGCATCATGCAACAAATTACAAGCAGTGATTAACTTTTAAGCACTGCTATCATCGGTATATTGTTTTTTTTATATAACTTTGCAGCTGAAAGGTCAATAATCAAGACTATTATTTTAAAAAAGTATTGACACACCCAGCGAGATGAACACTCAAGAAACTATCGACGTCATGAAGAAGACAATCGACGAATTGTCTGACGCCAACTCGCTAAAAGGATTGTTCCACCAGCATCGCGATGGAAACCCGATGCCGTCGAACAAGGCTCTCGAAGAGATAATCGAGCTTTCGCGTGCCATCCTCTTCCCTGGCTTTTTCGGGAAGTCGACCGTAAACATCAACACCCTTAGCTACAGCATCGGTATTAACATCGAGCGGCTGCACAAATTGCTTGCCGAACAGATTCATGCTGGACTGTGCTTTGCCGACACGAAAACGGAGGAGTCGTACGAGGAGCTGTGCGAGCAAAGAGACTGTGCTCTGGAGAAGGCGACGAGGCTTATTGCCATGCTGCCAAAGATCAGGGCAACGCTCGCCACTGACGTGGAAGCTGCATACAATGGCGACCCGGCTGCCGTGAGTCAAGCTGAGATTGTGGCATGCTACCCAATTATAAAAGCACTCGTAAACTATCGTATAGCACACGAGTTGTACAACATGCAGGTGCCGCTGATACCGAGAAAGATGACCGAGATGGCTCACTCTGAGACAGGTATCGACATTCACCCTGCAGCCACCATAGGTAACTATTTCACTATCGACCATGGCACAGGCGTGGTGATTGGTGCCACATGCATAATAGGCAACAATGTGAAATTGTATCAGGGTGTCACACTCGGAGCAAAGAGCTTCCCGCTCGATGACAACGGCAACCCTATCAAGGGCATTGCCCGTCACCCAATCATCGAAGACAATGTGGTAATATATGCCAACGCTACTATACTCGGACGTATAACCATAGGACGTGGATGTGTGGTGGGAGCAAACGTATGGGTGACACGCGACATGAAACCAAACACTAAGAGATTCAAGAAAGAACAAACCACAAGTCTCGACCTGGAATTTATAAACGGAACAGGAATATAAACATATCATACAAGATGGAATTCGAATTAATCGCCAAGACCTTCATGGGATTGGAACCCGTATTGGCCGAAGAGCTTACAAGTCTGGGAGCCAACAACGTACAGATTGGAAG
>JAEEGL015342212.1_pt1 | contig 10441 bp, 8 predicted proteins | sample 9134231 | NCBI WGS metagenome assembly JAEEGL01 (sample SAMN16246548, study PRJNA631951) | gut metagenome | biome: gut microbiome; feature: rumen; material: fiber-attached | host: Bos | place: Iran: Karaj | collected 2018-10 | reverse complement strand
GGCCAAGCATGCATAGTGGTATGCTCCACCATATAGTGAGCAAGGTTGCCTGGAGCATCCTTGCCGCAACCATTCTCTACAGAATGACGTACCAAGTCGAGGTCTTTCTTCAGATAGATATAGAATGGAGGCACAGCCCAATGACTCTTGGGCACCTGCGGTTTCTCTTCCATATTCAGCACCTTCATATTCTCATCTACCACAATCACACCAGTCCTTTGAAGCTTTTCTATCGAAGGCTGCTCATGACACATAATGCACGATGTCCCCTTCGCCTTGGCAAAGTCCACAAACTCCTGGAATGAGAAGAACAGCAAGTTATCCGCTGCTACAACCAACAGGTCATCGTCTATATGAAGCTTATCCATGGCAAACAGCAAATCGCATACAGCTCCAAGACGAGTTTCATTAGTCTCCGTTCCATCATCCACAATGGTTATTGGCTTGCTATAGTGCAAATTCTTTTTCCAATCTTCGAAGATACCCGCGAACTTGTGGTTCGTAATAATTATATGTTCATCGATGTCATCAATCTTATCGATGTCGTCTAACATACGCCCCAAGATGGTATTACTTCCGATCTTGAGAAGTGGCTTGGGGAAATTTTTGGTTAGTTCTCCCAAACGTGTAGCATACCCTGCTGCAATTACAATATTCTTCATTTCTGCTATTTCTTTTATTTCTGCGGGACATTATATAAACCTCGCTCCATCGTCTGATTTACAGAAATATACTTTGAACGAGTTCTTATACTGCGGGAACTGCTCCAAGTATTTCTCCGTAATAGTCTTTTCTATCTCCGCCTTCTTGCTTGGATCCACCAGCGCAATACAAGCGCCCTTAAATCCTGCACCACTAAAGCGGCCACCGTAGATGCCGTCAGTAGTCAGCATAGCATTGTAGATAGCTATCAGCTCTGGTGAACCGCACTCATAGTTATGTATCGAACTCTCACACGATGCCTTCGAAAGACTACCAAACCACTCCAGATTTCCCGTTTCCCAAGCCGTAATACCCTCACGCACACGCTTATGCTCACTGAAGAAGTGTTCTGCTCTGCGTGCAAACCTTGGTGGCATCTTGTCGCGATGTATCTTATACATGTTTTCGCTCACATCCCTCAGGAACGTCTTGTTCTGTTCCTTCAGCGGAATGTTCTCGTAGGCCTGCACCAGCCAAGTGGCGGTCTTACACTCTGCCACACGCAGGTTATAATCCGACGACATCAGGCTGCGGGTCAGTCCGCTAAAGAAAATGCCCAGCTCGAAGTCCGGCATAGCGGGATTCTTCGGTATCAGTCGGTACTCATTGCTTTCGCAATCCAGCATCAGCAGATGGTCTTTCTTTCCCAGCGCGATACAAGCCTGATCCAGCAGACCATTATTCAGTCCGATATACTCGCGCTCAGCCTCGCTGGCAATCTTCATCACTTCAAAAGCCTCCAGCTGGATACCATTCGCTTTGGCAAAAGCCATCACATAGGCTATCAGCACAGCGGCACTCGAACTCAGTCCGCCCACGGGTATCGAACCCTTGATAGTTCCTGTGATACCCGTTTTCAGCTTGAAGCGCTTCTGTAGTGCAAACTTGGCGCCTCGGGCATAATCTCCCCAGTCGCCTTGCTTCACCAATGCCGGAGTGGCTATATCAAACTCCACGTGACCTGTAAAGGTCTCACTGTCCAACACTACCTTGCTGTCTTCACGCAAGTCGAAGCGCAAGTCCACTCCCTTGTCTATCGCAAATCCCGTCACCAGTCCATGCTGATGGTCCACATGCGCGCCCAACGGGCACACCCTATACGGGCTAAAAATATGAAACTGATAATCCATAAAAACTTTTTTATTTCGTATTTTTCCTTATCTATAATAGAAATTCTTAGGGTCACCACACCTCTCCGTGTCGCGTCCTTCTCCGCCCTCAGTCCTCATCCTTCCGACTTCCGACCTCAGACATCTTCCATCGTTCGTCTCCATCATATCACTCTGATTTTCAGCCGCTTTATGATTTCAAACTCAGCCCCTGTATTACACAAAGACTATATTATTCGACAAATTTAGCAAAAAAACTTCAAACCCATATCATTTCAACACCTTTTTTAACAAAATTCATCAAATTCCCCCTGTCCAGTGCTCGACGGTTCCCCCGTCGAGACAACCACCGTTCCCTGCGGTTTTCCGCAGGGCTATCTTTGGCTATTTCCCCGCTATTCCATAGCGGTCTCTCTTTGTCCTGTACTCGGCGATTCCGCCGTCGAGGGTTGCTACCACTCTGTCCGCGTCTTGCGGTTCCCCCGCAATTATTTCCTCTCCGTGCATCTCCCTGCGGTTCCCCCGCAGGGTTCTTCTTGTTCTGTTTGTCGCTATTTATAGCGACTATTACTCACCATACGTCCCCAACTCTTCTCCGTTGGTAAGCATATCCATCCTAACGTCTTTTTATCATAATACCCCACAAAAAAAAGGAGACAACGGCCAAAACCACTGTCTCCATAACCATTAGCAGTCTGTTTTTCTGGTCCTTCGGCCTTTACTTAACGACCTGGTTTACATCAACACCTCAAAGGATGTTACAATACGACATCCATGCTATAGAACCCCTACTTGCGAGGTTAACAAGTCCCCGGAGAATCTGCTCTTCACAGCACCCTTTGTTCCGGCGAATGGATGCGAGTCCAGACTCACGTTTTGGGCTGTAGGCTAAACGTCTGGACATTTTCCACTACAGGGAGATTTAGCCTTTTCACCAGTCTTTTCACGATGGATAGTGTCTAATGCCCTTACTATCGATAATAGTGGATGTATGGTTCGCTTTCCACAACAGGGATGAAAAGATGCCCATATCTCATTCAAACACCAGCCACCTACTTTTCCTCCCTATAATACAACTTGTAGTACTTCATCCCTCTCACTTCATCATACTCCTGCTCGATTAGCTGCTCACCGCCATGCACATATATATGGAAGTTCTTGTCCAACTTAATCACGCTCTTCATCCTGCGTTCCTGTTTCTTCACTGCGCTATCAGAGATGGCAAAACTCTCCACAAGTTCCATCTCTCTCTCCCGTGCATAAGCATCTCGATGCTTATCGAAGCTATCAATTATCTCTTCATTCTCAAATACTTCCTTTTCATAGCCCCGCATTGAGAAATCTTCATTACCCTTAAAGTAGTTCACAGATTTATTGAGTATCTCCACTTGCTCAGCTTTAGTAACAGAATATTCGACGGGCAACACCTTAGATACAAAATCTCTAGTCATCGACAATACATCTTTCGTATAAGAGTATTCATTCTGCCGAGGTGTTATCCCTAGAAAATCATCAGTCCAATACTTGGCATCTGTACGGTTAGAACTATCTAATGTAAACACGTAATACCCTTTTTCATCCGAATAATCAAGGATAATACAACCTTTATCCAACCTATTAACATTTGTTCCTAGATCATTTTCCACTTCCAAGTTGTTATTCAGCGAAACGAATCTTAAGAAGGTATCTTTTGTCTCCGATTTGAAAAGCCCTAATGCATTTACACTTTTCCCATCGTATTTTACGTTATTTAGATTCACCACGAACAATTCGCCGCCCTTTATATTCGGATGTATGCTACATTCATATAGCTGTTTTGCAATCTTTTTGGAAACATCAACGAAGTCTGAGCCACTAAAAAAATCTGATGCATAAGAAGACACCTCATTGAACCTCACATCATCTATATGCATAAAGTTCCACGCTTCCTCTTTGCCTTCAAATCTCTGCAAAAAAAATTTAATGAGCGTCACCTTTAATTCAGGTGTAAGTGTAGTGGCATTGTCCGACAAGACAACGCCCTCATCATTATTTTTATTTCCTACCCGGTGTATGACACACTGTTGTATCACTGTTTCCGGAAAGAGTATCTTTCCCATTTGCTATACTATCCAATTTGATTGTAATTTCTGTTCCTTTCTCTTTAACACTCTTGCCATTTGTCTGCTCCATTTGTTTGCTGGCCGAAGTCAACTTTTCCCAAAGGTTTGGTACATTAAAGCTAAAAAATGCAAATGCGAGGTAAAGCACACAGATGTAAATATATTGGCGAATCGCCATACTCTTACGCTTATCAACCGTTTCTTTCTTGTGAGCATTAAAGTCCTCTTCACGCATATATTGTCGTGAGACCAATTTCCAATAGTCTATTTCTTTCTCAGAAAGATGCAGGTCCCTCCAATCAACAATAACCTGAGATATACAAGATATCAAAAGATATCCTCCATACGCACAAAAGATATAGGTCAAGACATTTCCAGAGTCAAGTTTCTCTAAATCTCTTACTCTGGCAAATATTGTTATAGCCACTGTCAAAAAGCCGGCAAGTGCATCCCGAAGGAAACCGCCCAATAGAGAGCGTACTTTCGAAGAATATGAATCACACAACCCATGCAGTTCTTTTAAGAATTGTTGCAATTCTTTTTGGTACTCATTACTCCGTTCAAAAAAAGCATAGTTGTAACGTTCCTTTGCCTGCCTTAGGGCATGACTTATCAAGTTAATGACACCTTCATAGTATGACTGGCCTAGAGGTAAATCAAGCGTCAATCGGTCTATCAACAGTTTATGCCGTAGTTCATAGTGCGAATCACCTCCATAAATCCAGCTGAATGTCTCACTCAAAGAATCCTGTGCATGCGCCATCTGACCGTCTTCATAATGGGGCTGCTGCAAACTAAATTCCAGTCTTCTTATTCCCCTCAGAACCACTTTGTCCTCATACAATTCGTCGCACAGTGCCACCGCAAGACACATCACTGAATTTCTGAAGAAAGGGCGCGAGTAATCATTCACATCGCCAAAAGAAACATAATGCCTCTCAGGATATATCGCCCTCTTTATTTCGGTGAACTGGCGAAGTACTCCGGTCAATCGATCATAATCATACGCAATTCTATTATCATTAGGTAAATCTCCAACATCGCAAGACACCAGAAAGTTGGGACCTCCAAATGCTGCTTGAAGCCCATTAACTTCAATCTTACATTTATGGTTGTTGAATGGATTACTTGCAGAGAACGGATCTGTATTATCCGACCATTGTCTAAAGGACGCCGTATAAAAGAAAAAATTACAAATCTCTTCACCTTCACCCATAAAAGATTGCTTGTTGATATTCACACTCCATTGAGTTCCTTCAACAAGCGAATCCAGGAATTCGTCCAACGGCTGGACGGTATTTCCAATTCGGTAGGTTATACATCCCGCCTTCTCTAATTCCTCAAGAGCTTCATTCAACTCCGTAAAGAGGGTCTTACTATACTGTTGCCTATATTGACCTGACAAGGAGAGAGACACCCACGTTTCATCCTTTTCTGTTGCAATAGCCGCAACGCCGCCTATCTTATTGAACAAATTGCCGTACATAATTACTGCAATTGTGTAATACCACCTGTTTTGATTGTAATCGTCTGCTGCCCGTTTGCATCTCTTTCACCTACAGAATAATTGACATCCTCAGCAGAGCCCACCCATTCTATTCTCACGCCTTCTCGCGTTAGCCTGATATTCTTAGTTGACTTCCTATTTAGGGCAGAATGAACCATTGTAAATTGCTGTCCATACAATCCGTCTTCCTCCATCATCTGACGAAATGAAGCCCTATGCCTCTCACGTCTATCTGCTTCACCATCAAGGATGACAGAGTTAATAAACGCATCTGAGTCAAAAATATCGTTACCAAGAAGGTACGCTTTAGCTCTTGATTTATAATCGGATGTTTCTTGGGTATCAGGCAAATCATCCTCATTTGCTAATGCCCATTTGAAAGCAATGTTCATTGCTTGCTTGGTCAAATCCGTATCCGTTACCCTTGGTCTCACTCCAAGGAAACTCTTGAAGTAATCTGTAATATAGTCTTTTTCAGGTCTGGCGGTAAGATCTGTAACAAGGACATCCCACAACACAGTGTTGCTTACATCTATCAAGGCAACTTTTTGGATAGAACTTTTATCTTCGCTAAAAGTGTCTTGAACCTCTGTCAGCAAAGCCCTGCCGCCATCTTGTACTCGATACTGATAAATCTTCTTATGATCGAACTTAATCAAAAAAATGAGTTTTCTCGCACCGATAGAAGCAACCGAAACAATGAAAACACCATCGTTTGCACTTGCCCCGTGCTGTCTTTTGAAATCGGCCGCAAGTTCTTTAGACATCTGCACGAATCTATCATTGTCACAGTCAATGAGTTGTTCTGCCTTGGTTTTAGTTGAAGAATCATCCAGAAATACGAACTGCCTTCCAGATGCGGCATCTTCCAGCCTATCGCGGAAAAAATTTCGCTGCTCTGCTGTCATAGCAACTTCATTCAAATAACGTGGTTGAAGTTCATCTTTCAGAATGATGTGAAAAATCAACTTCTCAATTCTAATCTGATTTCTCTCGGCAGCAGTCAATACACTTTCTCTTGGCATATTTATTTCAATTAAAATTTCTTCAGATGTGGGATTCTTTAGTAACTACCCAGTCTCGTTCATTCATAAAGCCATCTATCTTACAAATCCATCAAAAAGCTCCCCTTATTATCTGTTCTCCAAATACTTCGGAAACAAAGGCCATTCAAATATCTCAGCATATACTCACTGGGATGCCCATAGCCATTATTCGCACCTACAGAGATAGCGATATGATTACATGGTATACTATAATGCCTGTACGTTGCACCATAGTCCCCACCATGATGAGGTGCTACCAGTACATGCTTATTGGTAGAAATACCTTTCTGAATTTCCTGGTCATACACGCTTTTTGCCTGTGTCAATCGACAGTCACCTGTGTAGTTGCCACTCTTTTGAGCCCCCTTTACAAACATGACAATACCACAGTAGTTTATATTCCTACTCTGCTCACCCAAGTATAGCGAGATACATCCCATGTCCTTCCATAAATGCATATTTATGCCATTAGTTCTTGCTGCCGGCGACACACAATATACATTTTTCTTTCCAAGCGACTTCAAGAACTTGTCATATACATCCTCAGCTGTTATAGATTGCATCTTGTCTACACATATCAACTTGCTGAAATACCGTGGAATATCCTTCTGGGCTATCAATTTAAGGCAATGGATATGATCCATATCCCAATGCGAAAGAACAAGAATAGGCTTCGACTGCTCCAAATCCATGCTCCTGCTATTAAATATCGCTTCCACCTCTGATTTTGAGGCATGTAGCTTGGCCCCTGCATCAAACAGTACGACAATCCTGTTACCACACCTCAGCTCATTCCAGTTTGCCTGATCAACATCCTTCACAAACAACTTCATATCATTTGTGGCGGAAAATAAAATAGGCAACTCCTGTGGCACATTCCTATGCCTCAGCTCTTCTGGTTCAAGCGGTTCATGCTGCTGAAGCAACTCTGAATCATCATCAGTAGGCATTTCCATTTTCGACAGGTCATAGCTACCACCAATCAAAAGAGAATTTTCATTTCTCGTAAAAGCAAAATTCTTTAGTAGATTAAGATTTAATTTATAGTAGCAACCCCTCATTAGCCGCTTAGCAGATTTCAGAGATTGTAACTCAATGATTGTTCCTGAATTCTCAAGTAATTCGGCAATCCGACGAAACCTCACCAAATCTTTCAGCTGGCGAAAGTCTATGAATGCATCTACAATCCCATCACCAGCCTTAGTGTACGTATCAAGATATACGATACATTCCGGCTCGCGTATTATTTTGCTAATTATCCTCCTATCCATAATAATACCCTACATTATTTCAAACACAACATGTAAAAAACATTTATGAACTAGTGTATCTTCCGATGATTATCCGTCCCATCCGTTAATTCGCCTCGCCACACTCTGCTTGCAGAGAATCCATGGATTCGTATTCAGAAGTTATACACCACGTCCACCGTATTCCCGCTGCTTCCGACAGCAATGTTACTGCCCTTGCCAACATCATGAGCCACAAGTTGTCACTGTCCCCTGCCATCATCGCATCATCACATGAAATATCCCAGTGCAGGATTCCTTTCTCGCCTGCCTTGGCATGATTATATTACAAGACGTTTATCGTGTCAATTATGCTGAAGGCATTGACCAGTACCCTTGATTCCTCTTGTTTCAATTAACTCTTAACTTATTTCATCTTTGGTAATGCTGATATTATTTGTTGTTTTGTATCTTTGTTACATTTTGTGTATGGCTTATAGTCATCATCTATATAATTCTGACATAACAGATTCTTATTCCTAACGCTTGTATAATATTTAGGGACCACAATTCCTTTCGGATAGATATCCGTTCTTGTCACATGCTTCACAGAACGAGTGTCACCTGTACAAATCAACTGGCACTTCCCTACAATCACCATTGCTGGTAGATGAGGATCATCAAAGTCTGGATGAATAATCTTCTTTTCTATTTTCTTCTGCCATTTATCCACCTTTTTATCGTCTATTATTATGACTTTCTGCGCCTTCGTATTTAATAACTGAGCGAATTTACTAATTTTACGATTTTTTTTGAGTTCCTCTTTGTATTTTGTCCCACCTATTACCATTTTCCCGATTCCGTTAATTATCCATTCCAAAACCGGTTTAAATCTTTTATGAGATTTTGAATCTGTGCAAAACACATCACTCAAGCAGTTCGTATCTATAATAATACACATAGGCTAGAATTCTAACATTTTAAATTCCTCATCTATAAAGAAATCGCTATAAGATTCTGGTAGTTCATCCTCAAATTTACCATTATTGTTGAATGGCAATGGAGTCACTTTAATCCCCTCTTTATCCCTTTCAAAAAAAACAATTTGTCCAGAAACATTCTTTTTGGATTTATTCATTCTATACCTGAATCGATTGATTGTGTAGTCGCTATGAGTTTCAACAATAAACTTGTTTTTGTTCTCCGTGGCCGAGGAAAACATCAGATCACCAAATTCTGCTTGTGCTTTTGGATGTAAATGCACCTCTGGCTGCTGAATAGAAAAAGTCGCCCCATTATTGGTTACCATTTCCACTACAATCGGCAAAACCTGTGACACGCCATATCCAACGTTAGTGATATTTACCCGATGCCTATCATATAAAACATCTATTGAATATGGTGAAGAACTTTTATGCTTGAATTCCACTATGTCAAGTTTATCGAACAAACCACTTACTTCTCCAAACCTATTTAATCGTGTCCTTATTTTTGCATTTTTTTTTGAATTCGTTGTAGTGTAAATATCTCTCAGTTTTACGGGAATATGCTCTCCCTCAGCAGAAAACGATTGTCTAAATGCATCATAATTCCGGTGGACCTTGGCTCTAATTGGTGCAAAACCAATATAGTTATCACACAAAACATATACTAATGGATTGTGCATAAAATAGTCTTTTGCATCTAGTTGACCTAACATCTCATCCCCACGAATAGCCAGCATAGTCAATAATGGAATACTATTAAATGTAGAGCCAAACCCTGCAAGTTCTTTCTTTTCTCCAAAATCATCAATCCTAGAAACCCATTCTTCAAACAATTCGTTGACAGAATCCCTAACCTGATAATATAGTTTATCCTTTTCAAATCTGACTTTTAACGTTTTATTATTAATAGTTTGAACATATTCACATAAACTCGGGATGTTATTCTTTGATTCAAACTTCATCCCATAATAATCATAACCACCAACACTACAAAAATCGACAGCAAATGAAAAGTATTTTTTATCCGATGAATAATGGTTTACGATTTCATCAAAATAACCCATTTCCATTACATCAGTGTTAAAACTAGGGTTATTCCAGAAATTTTGGTCCATTATTAGGGTCAACAGGTTTATAATAGCAGACTTACCAGTGCTATTATTACCCACGAAAAAATTTACATCTCTAAATGGTATAAAAGTCTTTTTAAACCCCTTGTAATTATCAACATACAAAGTTCTCATAATTAAATATTGTTTTAGATTATATAATATTCTCCTATTAATACTTGATAAAGAAAGATACTATTGGCCAATGATGTGGGTGGTCAATGCATTGACCTGTCCCCATGGCAGTTCCCGTTTTATCCGTGTCATTCGTGTTCGTTTAGCTCAAGCTCTCCTTGTACCTTTAGAGTCCCTTGATAAGGGACGGCATTAATGCAATGATTCTTTATACCAATTAAACAATTTCTGAACTCCATCTTCTATCTCCACCTTATGCGTCCATCCCAGCGAGTGCAACTTGCTCACATCAATCAGCTTCCTCATGGTGCCATCGGGCTTAGAAACATCAAACTCCACTTCACCTTCAAAACCTACGGCCTTCACAACCAGTTCGCTGAGTTCGCGAATGGTGAGTTCCTTGCCCGTTCCCACATTGATGTGGCAGTTGCGAATCTCGCCCAAACTAGGGATGTAACCGCCACGGCCAGTAGAGTGGTTGCGGTCAACCACACCATCTGCAGCCACACCGTAGTG
>JAEEGL014823776.1_pt1 | contig 10441 bp, 11 predicted proteins | sample 9134231 | NCBI WGS metagenome assembly JAEEGL01 (sample SAMN16246548, study PRJNA631951) | gut metagenome | biome: gut microbiome; feature: rumen; material: fiber-attached | host: Bos | place: Iran: Karaj | collected 2018-10 | reverse complement strand
GGAGGTGTTCGAGATCGAGGGTCCCGACTTCGACTTCCTGGGCATGCACTCTACGATGGGTGCCTTCTGCCACAAGTACGGAATAGCAGAGAAACTGGAGACAGCAGAGCGGCTGACAGACAAGATGCTCGACGGTCCGATGGCGCAGTACCGTCCTATAACCGTCCGCATTACCCACAGCGAACAATCGGGCATCACCGCCCTCGACTTCATGGTGGAAAAGATGACCACCACACCGCTGAGCGACGCACATCGCGCCGAACTCTCAGGGCAGTGCAAGCAAGTCATCGAGGAACCCACCAAGCGTGGCTTCCGCGTGAAACTGATTATATAATCAATAGGTTGATATTCTCTCTAAAGTTACATATAGCCTAATGCCCGTAGAATATCGTTGAGATTGGCAACCACCATCAATAGGATGAGGATGCCAAAACCAACATATTCGGCTTTGATCATGAAGTTCTCGGAGGGCTTGCGGCGGGTAATCATCTCGTAGAGCAGGAACAGCACGTGGCCACCATCGAGAGCGGGGATGGGCAGGATGTTCATGAAGGCGAGGATGATAGAGAGGAAAGCGGTCATCTTCCAGAACATGTACCAGTCCCACATGGGTGGGAAGAGGCTTCCGATGGCTCCGAAACCGCCCAGCGACTTGGCACCCTCAGCAGAGAAGACATACTTTAGGTCATCGACATAAGAGGCCAGCACGTGGAAACCGTACTTGATGCCTGCGGGGATGCTCTCCAGGAAACCGTACTCGCGGGTAATGGGCTGGTAGAGGCCTGCAATGCTCTGGACGCTGAAGCCCAGCTTCAGGTCGGGAGTCAGCACGACAGTGGCTGTGTCAGTTGACAGTTGACAGTTGACAGTTGACAGTTGGGAGTTGTGCTTGATGACGAGGGTGACGGTGCGCGCCTTCAGACTGTCGGCTGGGGTTTGAGCTACAGCCAGCATGTCGGCACGACGGCCCAGCTGGTCAATGAACTCGTTGTAGCTATCGATGGGTTTACCGTTGAGTGCAAGAATCTCGTCACCCTTCTTCATGCCTATCTTGTCGGCAGGCATACCGGGCATGATGCTGTCGACCTTAGCAGGCAACAAGGGACGTACAAACGAGGGGTCTGCCTTCATCATGTTGAGCAGGTTGAGTTCGCCAGGCAGGTTGATGCTCATCGGTTTGCCGTCACGAATGATGTCGACACGGGTGGCCTCGGAAATGTCGCGATAGAGGTCGGCAGAGAAGTCCTTGAAGGCATGTTTCTCCGTACCTATTAATATATCACCATCTTGGAATCCATACAACTTGGCTTCTTGGTTGAACTTCATACCCAGCGTCATGTCCTTGACAGGGATGTAGGTGTCGCCCCACCAGAAGAGAATCTGGCCATAGATGAAGAGAGCTAACAGGAAGTTGACCAGCACACCGCCAATCATGACGAGCAGGCGCTGCCATGCGGGTTTAGCGCGGAATTCGTATTGCTGGACGGGCTGTTTCATCTGCTCGGTATCGAAACTCTCGTCAATCATACCTGCTATCTTGCAGTAGCCGCCCAGAGGTAGCCAGCCGATACCATACTCGGTGTCGCTGTTCTTGGGCTTGAACTTGAACAGGCTGAACTTCCAGTCGAAGAAGATATAGAACTTCTCCACTCTCACTCCGAAGAGCTTGGCGAAGAAGAAATGGCCGCCCTCGTGCAACAGGACGAGCAGCGAGATGGCCAGGATGAATTGTAATACTCTGATTAAAAATACTTCCATTATTACTATTTATTTCATTAGTTCGGTTGCAATACGACGAGCTTCGGCATCAGTGGCGATATAGGTGTCGTAATCGGGGGTGGCAGAGAACGTGCAACGCTGCATGGTCTCGGCAATGATGTCGCTCATCTGTAGGAATCCGCAACGGTCTTCCAGGAATCCGCGGTTCACAATCTCATTGGCTGCATTGACGATGCAAGGCATGTTTCCGCCTTTCTGGATAGACTCGAAGGCGAGTGCCAGACAGCGGAACTTCTTCAGGTCGGGCTCGAAGAACTCCAGCTTCTGGGTGGCAAAGAGGTCGAGACGGTCGCCACTGAGAGTCAGTCGCTTGGGGAACGAAAAAGCATACTGGATGGGGAGACGCATGTCGGGCACACCCAACTGGGCCTTTACAGCACCGTCCTGGAACTGCACCGCCGAGTGGACAATACTCTGAGGATGAACCAATACCTGTATCTGCGAGGCCTTGACACCAAAGAGCCACTTGGCCTCGATGACCTCGAAACCCTTGTTCATCATCGATGCAGAGTCGATGGTAATCTTGGCACCCATGTCCCATGTAGGATGACGCAAGGCATCGTCCTTGGTGACCTTGGCAATCTGCTCCATCGTGAAATTGCGGAACGGACCGCCTGATGCTGTCAGCAGAATTTTCTCAATAGGATTGTTATCTTCGCCCACCAAACTCTGGAAGATGGCAGAGTGCTCGCTGTCGACGGGTAGGATAGGGGCGTGGAACTCGGAGGCCAGGTCGCGAATCAGTTCGCCAGCCACCACCAGCGTTTCCTTATTGGCCAGCGCAATGGCCTTGCGAGCCTTGATAGCGTGGATGGTGGGTGATAGTCCGGCAAAACCTACCATAGCGGTGAGCACGATATTGATGGGCTCAGCCTCTACGATTTCGTCGATGGCCTTTGCTCCGGCATAGACCTTGACATCGGGCATGTCGTCCATCAGGCGCTTCAACTCGTCATAACGCTGCTCGTTGGCAACGACGATGGCGGCAGGTTTGAACTTATGGGCTTGCTCGGCCAGCAGTTCTACACGGTTGTTGGCTGTCAGACAGTACACCTCATAGAGGTCGGAATGCTCCTCGATGACTTCCAGGGCTTGTGTGCCGATGGATCCCGTAGAGCCGAGAATGGCTATTTGCCTTTTCGATTTACAATTTGACAATTTACGATTTACCATTTATTTCTATAGTGTTAGCAATCCTTCGGGGATTTGCATGGTTATCTGTTGTCGGGTGGTGTCGATGTCGGTAATCAGGTCATCGGAGGCGGGAATCAGCGTGCCATCCTCCAGTTCGAAGAGAATATTCTGCGTGGTGTCGTCGATGGCAGCGATGGTGCCTACCTTCCCTTTCCCGTTCGCTTCGATTAAATCGAAGCCAACTAAACTGGAGAGGGAGAGACCCTCAGCCTGTTCATCAGCGATGGAGCGAGGAAAATAGACGTTGCAGCCTGTCAGCTCGGAGGCGCGCTGCTGAGTGTCTACGTCGCAGAACTTGATCAGTGCCAGGGAGTCGTTTCGGAAACGGTATTCCTCCATGAAGAAAGGCACCAGGATACCGTCGATATCGAGAATGAGGTAGTCGGCATCGGCTGTGTCGAAGATGTCGTCGTCGAACTGGAACGACACCTCGCCTTTCACACCGTGTGCCTTGCCCAAACGGCCTATCTTGTAGACGTCCTCTTTCTTAATCATTTTTTTTCTAGTCTTTCTAGTTGTTCTAGTCTTACTAGGGATACTAGTTGATTCTCTCTATTTTTGCACCGAGGGCGTTCAGACGGCCTTCGATATTCTCGTAACCACGGTCTATCTGCTCAATATTGCTGATGGTGCTGGTGCCGTTGGCGCTCATGGCAGCTATCAGCAGGGCGATACCTGCACGGATATCGGGGCTGGACATGCGCTGGGCACGGAGTGTCTTCTTGCGCTCATGACCTACCACCACAGCACGATGAGGGTCGCAGAGGATAATCTGGGCGCCCATGTCGATGAGCTTATCGACAAAGAACAGACGGCTCTCGAACATCTTCTGATGGAACAGGACGGAGCCGCGCGCCTGGGTGGCTACCACGATGAGCACGCTGAGCAGGTCGGGTGTCAATCCGGGCCAAGGTGCATCGGCCAGCGTCATGATGGTACCGTCGATAAACGAGTCGACTACATAATGCTTCTGTCGGGGAATATACAGGTCGTCACCATCCACCTGCACGCTGACACCCAGTCGGCGGAAGGCCTCAGGAATGATGCCCAGGTCCTTGATGGAGACGTCCTTGATGCGGATGCCGTCGCCACACATGGCAGCCATTCCGATGAATGAGCCTACCTCAATCATGTCGGGCAACATCTTATGTTCTGTGCCATGAAGCTGTTTGACACCATTGATAGTCAGTAGGTTGGAACCTATTCCGCTGATGTTGGCACCCATGCGGTTGAGCATGTGGCACAGTTGCTGGATATAGGGTTCGCACGCAGCATTATAAATCGTGGTGGTACCTTCCGCAAAAACGGCAGCCATGATGATATTGGCAGTACCCGTCACAGAGGCCTCGTCGAGCAACATATAGGCACCCTTCAGCTGCTTGGCTGATATTTCATAGACATTGCGGTTCTCCACGCGGTGGAACTTAGCTCCCAGGTACTTGAAACCCAGGAAGTGGGTATCCAGACGACGACGGCCTATCTTGTCGCCACCAGGCTTGGCAACGACAGCCTTGCCCATGCGAGCAAGCAGCGGACCGATCATCATCACAGAGCCGCGCAGGTCGGCACACTTTTCCACAAACTGGTCGCTTTCCAGATAGCGCATGTTCAGCGCATCAGCCTGGAACGTGAAAGAACCTTGTCCGATTTTCTCGACCTTGACATCAATGTCGCGCAACAGCTGAATGAGGTTGTTGACGTCGCGGATGTCGGGGATATTGTGGATGGTTACCTTGTCGCTAGTGAGCAGCGTGGCACAGATAACCTGTAGTGCCTCGTTCTTTGCTCCCTGCGGGGTGATGGTGCCACTGAGCAGGTGGCCGCCCTCAATCTTGAATGAAGCCATTATTTGCGTTTTTTGTTACGTCGGGGTTCGTTGTTGATGCTTGCACCAACGGGCTCAAAGCGGAACGTAGAGAGGTTGATCTGGATCTTGCCGTCGGTGAAACGAGCCAGGTCGTCGGCTATCTTCTCGTCGTCAAGCGAGCCATGACTCCAAGCTGCCAGGTCGCGCTTCATCTGGTTGGCGGTGATGCGCACCAGTTCGTCGCGTTCCTCGCCCTCAGGCATTGTTTTCAGTTTCTCAAAGACCTCAAGCATGAGCCTGCCATAATGGCGCGAACGGCTCTGATAGCTCATCGTGGGGTGTGCCATAGGCTGCGGCTTGGTTTGTATCGTCTCAGCATTGCTGACGTCGTAAGGCCATTCAATGTCCAACTGCTTATGACTCATCAGGTAGAGATGGTCCCACAGCGTTTGCTCATAGTCTGCACTCTCGCTAATCTGTGGATTCTTGTTCTCCATCTGGCGTATAATGTTCAGGGCACACTGCATGCGCTCCTCCTTAGTAGGGAGACTGACGGCCAAGTCGACCATCTTCTGTATCTCGCGTCCATATTCTGGCATCACCAACTTCTCACGTTGGGTGTTGTAATCTAATCCTTTGATATCCATAATTTTTCACTTTTCGTTTTTCACTTTTCTCTTAAAGCAGCGGCTTTGACTTGATGGCTACGAAATCCTTCAGGTAGAAAGGAACGAAGTAGGCCACATCTTCAAACTGGTTGTTCAGAAAGCGTTTCTCAGCCAAGGGCTGCATCCATTTGGCCAAGGGCTCTATGCCGTCGATGTAGTGGGCATTGGGATGATGAATGATGTCCATACACTTCTTGGCACCATTGCCGAAGAAGTAGACGGGACGTTCATCGAGCCACTGTTTGTAGGTATCGGCAGTCACAGCATCGGCTCCCACCTCGCGTACAGTCTTCAGCGAACGATCGTAGAGGGCAGCATAAACCTCCATTCTGCGGGCATCGATCATAGGGCAAAGTAGGGCATTCTCCTCCATCTCAGGGCGTCTGAGCAGTACGGGAACGCAGAGCAGCTCAAGCGTAGGGACGGCTAACAGCTTCAGGTCACGGCCATAGCAGATACCTTTTGCCATTGACACTCCGATGCGTAGGCCTGTATAGGAGCCAGGACCGCAGCTGACGCTGACAGCATCGAAGGGTATAGCATGATTATCGGTAAACGACATTGCCTCGTCGACCATTGTGCCTAACCGTTCGGCACCAGCGCCTTTCTCGCCGTGCTCCACTTGCTCAAAGATGCACTGCCCATCTTCCGAGACGGCCACAGAGCATGCATTAGTGCTTGTTTCTATATGTAGTATGCAAGCCATATTATACTTTTTAAGTTGCAAAGGTACGAATTTTCTCGTCATTCTGCGCATGTTTAAGATATTTTTTGTACCTTTGTCGTCAATATTAAAGAAAAACAACATTATGATACAATCAATGACAGGCTACGGAAAGACCGTTGTAGCCTACAAAGGAAAGAAAATCAACATCGAAATCAAGTCGCTCAATTCCAAACAGCTTGACTTGACCACCCGCATGGCTCCCCTCTATCGTGAAAAAGAGATGGAGGTGCGCCAGCTGATAGCCGAGAAGGTGCTGAGAGGTAAGGTGGAGTTCAGTCTGTGGATAGAGAAAGATGCCGCTACGGAGGCTACTCCTGTGAATACGGCCCTGATGCAGCACTACTATAATCAACTGAAGGATTTTGCCGCGCAGAACCAGATGCAGGACATCGATTGGATTCAGACGCTGACACGAATGCCCGACGTGCTGACCAAGACGGATATCGAGGTGCTGGACGAAGAGGAGTGGCAGGCAGCCCGTCAGGGAGTCTGCGAGGCTATCCAGCATTTGGTTGATTTCCGTACACAAGAAGGTGCTGCGTTGGAGAAGAAGTTTGGTGAGAAGATAGACAACATCGAACAGCTTCTGGCCAGCATCGAACCATACGAGAAGTCGCGTGTAGAGAAGATTCGCAGCCGTATCGTCGATGGGTTGAAACAGATACCTGGTGCTGAGTACGACAAGAACCGCTTGGAGCAGGAGCTGATATACTATATCGAGAAACTGGATATCAGCGAGGAGAAACAGCGTCTGACCAATCACCTGAAGTATTTCCGTGAGACGATGGCCGATGAGCCAGGACAGGGCAAGAAACTAGGGTTTATCGCTCAGGAGATGGGACGTGAAATCAATACTACAGGCTCGAAATCAAATCAGGCTGAGATGCAGAACATCGTGGTCAAGATGAAGGACGAGTTGGAGCAGATAAAAGAACAAGTATTAAACGCACTCTGATGAAAGGTAAGATGTTAATTGTCAGTGCTCCCAGCGGTAGCGGAAAGTCGACCATCGTTCAGTGGTTGATGAAGGAGCATCCTGAGTTGAGGCTCTACTTCTCGATTTCGTGTACGTCACGTGCTCCACGAGGCACTGAGCAGCATGGGGTGGAGTATTTTTTCCTGACGCCTGAAGAGTTTAAGACCAAGATAGCCAACAACGAGTTTCTGGAGTATGAAGAGGTGTATGAGAACCGCTTCTATGGCACGCTGAAGCAGCAAGTGGAGCGTCAGCGTGAGGCTGGTCAGAACGTGGTGTTTGACGTCGATGTGAAAGGTGGTGTCAACATCAAGAAATATTATGGTGATGAGGCGCTGAGTCTTTTTATCCAACCACCTTCAGTTGGCGAGTTGCGTCGCCGTCTGGAAGGTCGTGCTACTGATACCGCTGAGGCTATCGAGCAGCGTTTGGCCAAGGCTGAATATGAAATGACCTTCGCCTCGCAGTTTGACCGCATTATCGTCAATGATGACTTGGAGACCGCCAAGCAGGAAGCATTGCAGGTAGTCAAAGAATTCTTAGGATGATCAAAACGGGGATTTTCGGCGGGTCGTTCAATCCTATCCATGTAGGACATATCGCTCTGGCTCAGGCCATTCTGCGTCAGTGCGGGCTGGATGAGGTGTGGTTGATGTTGTCGCCCCAGAATCCCTTAAAACAGGAGACAGACTTATTGGATGACCAGCTGCGCTACGAAATGGCACAGAAGGCTCTGGAGGGTGTTGAGGGCATTAAGGCCTGTAATTACGAGTTCCGTCTGCCGAAACCATCGTATACGTGGAACACGCTACAGCACTTGACGGAGGATTATCCTGACCGTGAGTTCATATTAATAATAGGTGGCGATAACTGGGCTCAGTTTGAACGCTGGCGCTGCTGGAAGGATATCTTGCGCCATCATCGCGTAATCGTCTATCCACGAGGCAATGTCATCGGGACGATAGATGTACCATTGATCAATGTGTCGAGCACGGAGATACGCGGCAGGGTGAAGCGGCATCAGCCCATCACTAACCTGGTACCAGCGGTTATCGAAGGTCTTGTCGAAAAATATTATCAATAACTGATGATGAATAAGGTATATAACACGGGAGAGACAGAAGAGGATTTGCGACAGGCATATAACCCCGATGGGTCGTCGCTGCGCAAGGCACAGCTGCGTTTGCTCGATATGCTGACCTATCTGTTCGATGTTGCTCAGAAGGCTGGCGTTTCCTGTCGATTGGACGGTGGAAACGTGTTGGGAGCTGTACGCCATGGGGGCTTCATCCCCTGGGACGATGATGTGGACGTGGTGGTGAGCCGCCGTGATTTCAAGAAACTGTGTCGTTATCTTGAAGAGCATCCTCATCCACAGTATGTGTTGCAGACGCACCATACCGACAAGGAAAGTTTTGTGCCTTGGGGACGCTTGAGAGACCTGAAGAGTGAATATGCCAACCCGTATGCTGACGACAGTCGTGAAGGAAAGTCGTTTGCTGCCCAAAAATATCGGGGGCTGCAGGTCGACATCTTTCCCTATGAAGGATATATGATACCATCGTTGCAACGCTTGGCAGCGAAGATGGCTTGTGTGGTACATTTCGACCTGTCTCATTCACACCCTATGCTGGCCCGGATGGTGTATGCCACACTACATAGCGTCGTCTATCCTTGTTTCCGATTGATAGGACATTGCTTCGGGAAACGTGACTTATACATGCACTCCTACGGCAGCTGGTTCTATTTCCGTTTCCCCAAGCAGGTGCTCATGCCGCATCGTGAGTTGGTGTATGAGGGCAAGACTTTAGCTGGTCCTGCCGATGTTGATCAGTTCTGTCGCATCGTCTATGGCGACTACATGAAGCTGCCGCCCAAGGAGAAGCGTGCTGTTCATGGCAGCGAGATTATCATCTACGACTGAACTTCTCCCTGTCTATAGTGTCTTATTGCTGGCTTCTACCTGTTGAGTGATGCCTGCCATCTTGTCGGCATACAACTGAAAGAGCAGCTTGCCGTTACGCTCCATTTGCTCTTGGGTGAAAGCTGAGTTCCACAGACGCATGCCACCACTGGTCAGTGAGAAGAACTGAGCGTCGTACCAGCCTACCTGTAGACCACAGAGCCATGAGCGCAGGCAGAGCTCGTCATCGTCGTACTGGAACGGGGCGAAACGAAAGTCGATATGGTGTAGGTGCTGTTCGTAGAGCGGCTTGTTGATCCACATAGGAGCACGGTTGACGGCATGCACGAACCGGAACTTGCTGTCGCCCATATCCTGACGCTTGCCGCATCCCTTCTGGTTCGCATGATCGAACTGAACATCGAGTCCCCACTTTCCGCCTAAGATGACCATCTTCGGGTATTTTTCGAACAAACGGACAGCCTCTTCTGTCCAACTGATGTCATTGAAGTCGTCATCGTCTTGCATGAGAGCGATGTACTTGCCGTTAGCCATTCGGATGGCTTTGTCGTAGGTGACATTCTCGAACAGGTCGTTCGAGCGGATCATCAGTTCGTTGGCACCCGTCAGTTCGCTGACCAGACGGTCGGTATGTTCCTTGCTGCTACCATCGTCGATGACAATGATTTCGGCGTCTTTCATCATGCGCAGCTTGGGCAAGATATGACACACCTGCAGACTCTTGTTGTGTGACTGGATGACGAAAGTGACCAGAGGCTCGTTCTTGTAACCTTTGGCTACCCATGTTGCATGGCTCTTTTTCTGCTGGGCCACTCCTGTGCGCTTCTGCAGGGCCAGCTTGATTTTCTCGATGAGTAATCGCATATATTCTTAACTTCTTATGGTATGCTCCAGTCCCTCGTCCATGTTAAACAGGGGTTTCCAGCCTAACTGCTCCAACTTCTGGGTGGAGAAGACGGCTTTGGTGATAGGAGTGGTGTTGCCGCCCTCCTGGATGTCCATCATAACCTGTCGTTGGCAGAGGGTGGCTATCTTTTGTGCCAGCTGGTAAATGGTGATGTTCGATTCTGCGTTGGCCACATTGTAAGCCTCACCGCTGGTGCCCTTGGTCAGCAATAACAGAATGGCTGCGGCACAATCGACGACGTAAATCCATGAGCGATACTGTTCGCCCTTGCTCTTCATGACGATGTCCTCGCCTTTTAGCGCATTGCGGATAAACTGAGCATAAACCCGGTTGTCGTTCTCGGTGAAATAGGGGCCATAGGTGTGGCAAGGACGGGCAATGACGATTTCTACACCGTATTCCTGACAATAGGAGGCACAGAGAGTCTCGGCGGCTCGCTTTGAGGATGGATAACATGCT
>JAEEGL012937865.1_pt1 | contig 10441 bp, 10 predicted proteins | sample 9134231 | NCBI WGS metagenome assembly JAEEGL01 (sample SAMN16246548, study PRJNA631951) | gut metagenome | biome: gut microbiome; feature: rumen; material: fiber-attached | host: Bos | place: Iran: Karaj | collected 2018-10 | reverse complement strand
GTCCTTGTGATTCATAAGGATCCTCCTGGTTTTTGTGTTGTGGCTGGCAAACCCACTTCATTCTAACACAGGAGGTTTTCTTTTCCGTATAGGCCTAGCCTTTCTGAACCACAGGCACAGCCTGTGGTTTTCTGTATTCAATAACAGCCCGGCCGGGATCTCTCCCGGCCAGGCTTTCGTTCGTTCTTATTCGGCTGCCGCACGGTCACTCCGCCGCCTCCAACAGCTGGCGGGTATACTCCTGCTGCGGGTTGCGGAACAGTTCGTCCACCGTGTTCTGCTCCACGATCCTGCCGTTCTTCAGCACGATGCAGCGGTCGCACAGCTGGTAGACCACGTTCAAGTCGTGGGTGATGAACAGGTAGCTCAGATCGTACTGCTCCTTCAGCTCGAACATGAGCTTGAGGATCTGCGCCTGGATGGTCACGTCCAGCGCGGAGACCGCCTCGTCGGCGATCAGGAGCCTCGGCCGCACGATCAAGGCCGCCGCGATGCATACGCGCTGCTTCTGGCCTCCGGACAGATCGGAGGGTTTCCGGTCCAGATACTCCTCGCCGAGGCCGACGAGCTCCAGCACCGTCTTCACGCGGCGCTTTCTCTCCGCCCGGTCGTACTTGCCGTAGATGATCAGCGGCTCCTCCAGGATCCAGCCCACGGTGCGGGCCGGATTGAGCGAACTGGCGGGGTCCTGGAACACCATCTGAGGACGCTTGGAGTAATGGATGATCTCCCCCTCGACGTCATCGAGCATACCCAGGATTGCCTTGGCCAGGGTCGTCTTCCCGGAGCCGCTCTCGCCCACGACGCCCAGGATCTCCCCTTCGTACATGGTGAAGGAGACGTCCTTCAGCAGCTGCTTTCTCTTCCTGCGGGAGAAAGCGCCGCCCTGGCGGTACCAGTTGCTGAGGTGCCTGACCTCAAGAATGGGCTTGTCCGTCATCGGTTCTCTCCTTCTCTGCCCGCAGGATATCCCGGATCTTACGCTCCCGGGTCGGGATGGCGGCGATCAGGTTCTGCGTGTACTCCTCTCTGGGATGGTAGAAGATCTCGCCCACCGTCCCCTGCTCCACGAGCTCCCCCTTGCGCATGACGAGCACCCGGCTGCACAGCTTCTTCACGACGTTCATGTTGTGGGAGATGAACAGGATCGTGGTCCCCTTCTCCCGGTTGATCTTCTGCAGAAGCTTCAGGATCTGCGCCTGGATGGTCACGTCCAGCGCAGTGGTCGGCTCGTCGCAGATCAGCAGATCCGGTTCGTTGATGATGGCTGCAGCGATCATGGCGCGCTGCAGCATGCCTCCGGACATCTCGTGGGGGTACTTCATGTATACCGCCGGAGGATCCGGCAGTTCCGCGTCGTGCATCGCCTGCAGCGCCTTCTCCCGGCGCTCCGCGGCGCCCAGCTCCGTGTGCAGCGTCAGCGCCTCCTCGATCTGTGGTCCGACACGCATGCAGGGATCCATGCTGGACATGGGTTCCTGGAACACCACGGACATGGCGCTTCCCTGCAGTTTCCGGATGTCCGCGCGGGACATGGTCAGGATCTCCTGCCCGTCCAGCTTCACCGATCCCGTGCAGGAGGCCAGTTTCCGGGACAGCAGTCCGCAGATGGCCATGGACGTGATGGTCTTTCCGCAGCCGCTCTCGCCCACCAGGCCGACGATCTCCCCGCTCCGGATGAAAAAGGAGACGCCCCGGACGGAATCGTGATCCCGGCCGTGAAAATGGATATGAAGGTCGTTCACTTCCAGCATTGTGCGCCCTCCTTATCTGTTCCGGTGCTGCAGGCCCTCGCTGAGCATGGAGAACCCTAGGATCAGCAGGACGATGGCGAGCGCGACGAACAGCACGTAATGGGGCGCCGCCTTCAGGTAGGTCTGTGCCTCAGACAGCATCCGTCCCAGAGAGGCGTCCGGCGGCTGTACGCCGATGCCCACGTAGCTCATGCTGGCTTCCGCCAGAATGGCGTTGTTGAAGCCGATGGTCAGCGCGGGCAGCATGACCGCAATCACGTTGGGCAGGATATGCCGGAACATGATGCGGAAGGGACCCGCCCCCATCAGCCGGGCGGACTTGACGTAGTTCATCTCACGCGCACGGGCGTACTCCGCCCGCACGATGCGGGCGAAACTGGGCACGAACAGAAGGCCCAGGACCCATGTGATGGTGTATTTTCCGCCGCCCACCACCGCCACCACGACGATGGCCAGCAGGATGGACGGGAAAGCGGTCAGGGCGTCGCAGATGCGCATCAGCACCTCGTCCGGCCAGCCGCCGAAATAGCCCGTCAGGGCGCCGATCACGGTGCCTAGCACGAAGCCGATGAGCACCACGCACACGGCGATGAGGAAGCTCGTTCCGGCTCCCTCGAGGACGCGTGAGAAAATGTCCCGCCCCAGGTTGTCGCAGCCCATCAGGTGGGCCAGCCCGGGTCGTGCGAACTTGTCCGCCGCGTTCATGGCCGTGGTGGAATAGGGTCGCCAGAAAAAGCCCACGACGATCAGAAGGGACATGACAGCGGAGAGGATCCCGCCGATCCACAGAAAACCGTTGAAGTTGATCTTCTTCATCAGATGCACCCCCTCAGCCCAGACGGATGCGGGGATCCACCAGCTGGTACAGGACGTCCGCGATGAAATTGATCACGACCACCCATACAGCCAGGAAGACCACCAGGGTCTGTACCACCGGGAAATCCCGGTTCCCGATGCTGCTCAGCAGCAGCACGCCGATGCCCGGAAGGGCAAACACCTGCTCCACCAGGATGCAGTTGGCAACGATTTCCGACATGGAACTCGCGATGAATGTGATCACGGGAATGATCGCGTTGCGCAGCACGTGACGGCGCAGCACGATGGCGTTCCCCGCCCCGCGGGAATAGGAGGTGACCACGTAGTCCTTCCCCATCTCTCCGATCACCGAGGCGCGCAGCATCTTCACCGTCATGGCCGTCCGCGGGATGGCGATGGCCAGCGCAGGAAAGAGCAGACAGCCCAGCCAGGCCCAGAAGCCGTTCCTCATGGGCACGTAGGCCCCGGGCGTGAACCAGTGAATAAACACGCCGAAGAAATACGTCAGGCCGAGGCCCAGAAGGAAGGCGGGGACGGACATTCCCACCTGGCCGAGGATCGTGATGATGTGATCCGCGACGCCGCCCTCGTGGCGGCCGCAAATGATCCCCAGGGGGAACGACAGCGCCACCATCAGCACGAAGCTGAGCAGAACGACGCCCACCGTCAGCGGGAGCTTCTCCATCACCATGCCCCGGACGGGGATTGAGTAGGCATAGGACACGCCGAAATCACCCTTCACGAAGGCCGCCAGCCAGCGGCCGTAGCGGACGAAGAGCGGATCGTTCAGGCCCAGCTCCTCCCGCAGTTCGGCGATCTTCTCCGGCGTGGCGCTGGTTCCCAGCATCGCCGCCGCGGGATCCGAGATCACCTGGAAGGCAAGGAAGACGAGCAGCGACACGATGAATAACGTTATGATGAGAGTCACTGTTTTTTTTGCGAAATATTTCATCAGCCCGTCCTCCTTTCCTCCGGTCTCAGGTCATTCCGGTATTATGGTTTATTTGTACCTCACGGTGCTCATGTCCATGACGTACATGGGATAGAACTGGTATCCCGTCAGGGTCCCGCGGATCACGACGAATTCCGCCAGGTCCTGGATGTACACGTTGGCCGCGGTGTCCGCCAGAATCTTCAGGCACTGTCTGTACAGTTCCGTGGCTTCGGCGTCGTCCGTGGCGGCGGACGCCTTCGCGTACACCTCGTCATACTCCGGGTTCGCGTAGTTGAACATGTTGTTGTGCGCGTCCGACTGGTACCGCGCCAGCAGCGCGGCCGCCGTCAGGGTGCTGGCGTCGAAGCCGACCACGGTGCTCTCGTACTGGCGCCCGCCGTACACGTCGGACAGCCAGGTGGCCCATTCGACCTTGTCCACCGTGGCGGTGATGCCCACTTCCTTGAGCTGCTCCACGATCACTTCCGCCGTATTCACATGCGGGGTGTAGTTGGAGGGCACGGTGATGCTCATGGTAAAGCCGTTGGGATAGCCCGCCTGGGCCAGCAGTTCCTTCGCCTTGGCGGTATCGTGGGGATAGGTATCCGCCAGCGCGGGATCGAAGTATTTGGTGAAGGCGGGATACATGGCGGAGCCCACGGGCGTTCCGTGCCCGTCCTCCGTCAGGTCCATGATCGCCTTCTCGTCGATGGCGTAGCAGAGCGCCTGGCGCACCAGCTCGTTGTCGAAGGGGGCATGGGCGTTGTTCAGATACAGCGCCTGCACCAGGTTCATCGTCCCCTCGAGCACCTCGTAGTCGCTCTTCAGGCCGGCGATCTGGTCTACGCCCAGATGGGCGCACAGGTCGATCGTGCCGGCGTCGAGCGCCGTGATCTCAGCAGAGGCGTCCTCGAAGATGCGGTACGTCACCTTGTCCAGATAGGCCGGGGTGCCGTAGTACTCCGCGTGCTTCTCGAGAACCACGTTCTGCTGCACGGAACGGGACACGAACTTGAAGGGGCCGGTGCCTATGGGGTTCGTCTCCAGTCCGGTGGCGTCGGCGGGCACGATGTAGACGTACGCCGCGAACGCGATGAAGTTGGGGTTGGGGGCCGGCAGGGTCACCGTGACCGTCTTCGGATCCGGGCTCGCTACCGCTACATCAGAAAGCGCCGCCGACAGGGAGGCATCCACTGTCTTGGCGGCGCAGGTTTCGAAACTGTAGAGAACGTCCTCCGCGGTCATCGTCTTTCCGTTGTGAAAGACAACATTATCCCGCAGAGTGAACGTATACGTAAGTCCGTCGTCGGAGAGATTGTAATCGCTCGCGCAGGCCGCCTGATAGGCGCCCGTGTGATCCGCTTTCACGAGACCCTCGTATACGTTGAATAAGACCTCTCTGGTTCCTGCCGCCGTGATCGAGTAGGGGTCAAGACTGCTGTCCAGGTCCTGAGCGATTCCGACAACGATACTGTTGCCGTCCGCTCCGGTCGAAGTGTCCTTGTCGCTGGCTTTGCCGTCTTCTTTCTTGCTGGCGCCTCCGCATCCGCAGAGTGCACCGCACAGAAGTGCTGCCGCCAGGAAAAGTGCCAGAATCTTTTTCATTCTTTCTTCTCCTTCCGCCGCTGTCGCGGCGTTACAACAAAAATTGCTTCTCCCGTTATTCAATTGTCGCGGGCGTATTGTATCCCATTTGAGGCGCAAATGCAATACCCTGCCCGTTTTCCCGTGTTCCCGTCCTGTTTTTCGTATGAATATGCAAAAAAAGCCGTCATTTTCTCCGGATCTGTGTTCTTTTTCCTCTTTCCTGTGGTATACTGGCGAAAATGACACGCTGAGGAGGGCAACCGCTGTGGGCAGAAGATCCGTGAAAGAGAACAAATCCGTTTTCCAGCTGAAGCGGGAGGAACTGGGACTGACCCGGGAAGCCGCCTCCATGGGCATGACCGCCGTTTCCCCGGAGCGTCTGGAGAAGATCGAAAACGACAAGGTCCAGATGCAGCCCTACGACGCACTGGAGATGAGCCGCTGCTACGGGGCGCCGGAACTCCGCAATTACTACTGCCGCAACGTGTGCGCCATCGGCACCGTGGACGTGCGGGAGCTGGAGGAGAAGGACCTGCCCCAGATCACGGTGGACGCCGTCAGCTGCCTCAACCGGCTCCACAACAGGAGGGACCGGCTGCTGGACATCGCCGCGGACGGCGAGCTCACGCCCGACGAGTACCGGGACTTCACGGAGATCAGGGACGATCTGGAACATCTAGCCCGCATGGCGGACAGCCTTCGCGTGTGGCTGGAAAAGCGCATGGCGCAGGGCAAGGTGACCGGCCTGGAGAACTGACCTCCTCCTCTCACACGCAGAAATGCCTCTATTCCGCCGGGAAGGCGGAATAGAGGCGTTTTTTCTTCCCCGCCGGCCCTGTACCCCGCCTTCCGCGCACGGTAGAATGTGCCCATAAGGAAACAGGCGGCCGCCCGCGGGCGGTCAGGAAAGGGAGGTTCGATATGCGTCTCATCCTTGCGATCGCCCTTGTCGCGATCATCATCCGGCTCTGTACATGGGACAGCCGTCCGTACAGCCGGCGGCTCTGGTTCGGGCCTTACTGGTACACCCCGATGCCCCGCTGGCCGCGCGGCCCCATGGATCCCGGCAACTTCCGCCGCGGACCCGGCCCCGGCAGTTTCGGCGGGCATGATCCCTCCGGCTTTGGCGGAGGAGGCCACGGCTTCGGCGGAGGCGGCCGAAGATAAGTCCGGCCGGTATCCGGCCGCGCGTACAGCCCTGTGCGCTTTTGCCCCGGCAGTCCCCGCTGCCGGGGCTTCTCTTGCTTTTTCGCCAATTCTGTCCTATACTGGGGACACTATGGAACGGAAAGGGGCGCCGTCATGCCCAGATCATATAATCAGAAACTTAAACTCCTGTATCTGCGGGACTTTCTGCTGAAAAACTCCGACGAGGATCACGCGGTCACCATCCAGGACATGATCGACATGCTCGCGGAGCACGAGATCAAAGCCGAACGCAAGAGCCTGTACGACGACCTGCGGACGCTCGGTCCCGACGGATACGGGATGGATATCGTTCAGAGCGGGAAATACTACAAGGTCGTCAGCCGTGACTTTGAGCTGCAGGAGGTCAAGCTGCTGGTGGATATGGTCCAGTCCAGCAACTTCATCACCAGCCGGAAGACCGCATCCCTGATCGCCAAGCTGGAGACGCTGTGCAGCCGTTTCCAGGGCGCCGGCCTGCAGCGCGCCGTCTATGTCCGCAACCGAGTGAAGAATATGGACGAGAGCGTGTATCTGAACGTGGATACCGTCAGCGAGGCCATCTCCGGGGACCGGCAGATCTCCTTCCAGTACTTCTCCTACAACATCGCTAAGGAGCGGGTGCTGCGTCACGGGGGACGCGTCCACACCGTCAGTCCCTTCGCCTTGATCTGGGTGGATCAGAACTACTATCTGCTCGGCTGGTACTCCGAGACCGGCGAGCTGCGCCACTACCGTGTGGACCGCATGACCCGCATCCAGGTGCTGAGGAAGCGCAGGGAGGGCCGGGAAGCCTTTGCGGCCACGGACATGGCCACCTACACCAACCGGGTCTTCTCCATGTTCACGGGCGAGCCCACCCGCGTCCGCCTGCGCTTCGCCGGACGTCTTGCGGATCCGGTCCTGGATCGTTTCGGCACAGACGTGATCCTGGTCCCCGACGATAAGGAGCATTTCACTGTGACGCTGGATCTGGTAGTCTCCCCCCAGTTCTATGCCTGGCTGACTGCGTTCGGAGAGGATGCGGAGATCCTGGGGCCTGCTGCGGTGCGCGAGGGATACCGCAGGCATCTTGCCGGGGTGCTGAGGCATTATGATGACTGACGAAGGAGGGACCGGAATGCAGTACAGAAAGGACAGGATCGGCAACGAACTTTCCGTTCTCGGCTACGGCTGCATGCGGTTTTCCCGGAAGGGTGCCGGCATCGATATGGCCAAGACGGAAAAAGAGATCCTCGAAGCTTTCTCCGCGGGCGTGAACTACTATGACACAGCCTACATCTATCCCGGCAGCGAGGCTGCCCTCGGCACCATCCTGGATCGAAACGGACTGCGGGAACGCGTGAACATAGCAACGAAGCTGCCGCAGTTCCTTATCGGAAGCAGGGCCGCCGCGGAGAAGTATTTCCGTGAGGAGCTCAGCCGGCTGAAGACCGACCGCGTCGATTACTACCTGATGCACCATCTGACGGACGTGGCCATGTGGGAGAAACTGAAGGTCCTCGGCATCCCCGAGTGGCTGGAGGAGCAGAAAAGATCCGGCACGATCCGGAACGTGGGTTTCTCCTTTCACGGCAACACGGACAGTTTCCTGAAGATCCTGAACGACTATGACTGGGACATCTGCCAGATCCAGTACAACTACTACGACGAGGTCTCTCAGGCGGGACGCGACGGCCTGCAGGCCGCAGCTGCCCGGGGTATTCCCGTCGTGATCATGGAGCCGCTCCGCGGCGGCAGGCTGGTGAACATGCTGCCGGACCGTGCCAGAGCAGTCATGGAGGCCGGCGGGCACGACTGGTCCCCCGCCGAATGGGGCCTGCGCTGGCTGTACGATCAGCCGGAGGTCACCGTGGTGCTCTCCGGCATGAACTCCCTGGACATGGTGCGGGAGAACTGCCGCGTTGCCTCCGTCTCGGAGCCCGGCTGCCTGACCGACGCGGACCGGGCGGTGCTGACGCAGGTGACGGAAGCCATACGCGCCGGAGAAAAGGTCGGCTGCACCGGCTGCCGGTACTGCATGCCCTGCCCGAAAGGCGTGGACATCCCGGGCGCCTTCCGCTGCTGGAACGCCATGAGCATCGAATCCAAGACCCAGGGGCGCTTCCAGTATGCCCAGACCGTCGGTCTCACCCGCTCCCCCGCTTTCGCCACACAGTGCGTGGGATGCGGTAAGTGCGAGCAGCACTGCCCGCAGAGCATTCCCATCCGTGAGAAACTGAAGGAGGCGGACCGGGCGCTCCGGCCCCTTCCGTACAGGCTGGGCATCGACATTGCCCGCAGATTCATGTTCCGGAAGGCCGGAAACAGAAAAAAGGAGGACGCATCATGACGACCATGGAACTCATCCGGCACAGGCGCAGCGTGCGCACCTTTGACGGCAATCCTCTCGGGGAAGAGGAAGCCGCCCGCCTTCTCGCATTCGCGGAGAAAGCGGAGAACCCCTACGGCCTGCCCATCGAATGGCGGCTGCTGAGCGCAAAGGCAGACGGGCTCTCCTCCCCGGTCATCTCCGGGACGGACGCCTGGATCGCGGGAAAGCTGAAAGCCGTGCCGCATGCGGAAGAGGCCTTCGGCTATGAATTCGAATCCATCGTCCTGTTCGCCGAGAGCCTCGGTCTGGGCACCACATGGATCGCGGGGACCATGGACCGTGCGGCCTTTGAGAAGGCCATGGACCTGGCGCCCGGCGAGGTCATGCCCTGCGTCAGTCCTCTCGGGTATCCGGCGAAAAAGATGTCCCTCAAAGAGACGATGATGCGGAAGGGCGTGAAGGCGGACGTCCGTCTTCCCTTCGAACAGCTGTTTTTCGACGGGAGTTTCGACGTCCCCCTGACGCCGGAAAAAGCCGGGGCAGCGGCCGAGCTGCTGGAGATGGTCCGCTGGGCCCCTTCCGCCGTGAACAAGCAGCCCTGGCGGGTGCTCCTTCTCGGCGGCACCGCGCATTTCTATGAAAAGAAGTCCAGGGGCTTCGCCGGAAAGGACGGCTGGGACCTGCAGAAGATCGATGTAGGCATCGCCATGAACCACCTGTCCGCAGGGCTGGCCGAACGCGGAGCGAAAGCCGACTTCACTTTCGCCGATCCCGGTCTGCCGATGCCTGCCGATACGGAATACATCGCCTCCTGCCTCATTAACTGACATCCGGGTGCAGGATCTGAATCAACGTGAGAGGAAGATGACTGTGACGCAGCAGTTCGACCTGCAGAAGCATATAGAGCAGGGTGTGGAACAGATCGTGACCGACACGCTCAGGGCCACGCTGAAAAACCCAAAAGAGAGTGCATTCATGGTGAAATTCGCGGCGGCCAGCCGGAAAGCCTCGAAAACGCGCATGAAGCTCGAACGGGATGGCCTTCATGTGCCCGGGTTCCTGATCGCCAGCATCACCAGCAGCTGCAACCTGCACTGCGCCGGATGCTATTCCCGCTGCAACAACGCCACCGTGGATGAGCCGCCCGTCCGTCAGCTGAGCGCCGCGGAATGGGAACGGATCTTCCGGGAGGCGGAGGATCTCGGCATCAGTTTCATCATGCTGGCCGGCGGAGAGCCCATGCTGCGCCGGGAGGTACTCAAAGCGGCCGGCCGTATGCCGGCGATCATCTTCCCTGTCTTCACAAACGGGACCTTTATCGACGACGCCTATTTCCAGCTGTTGGATGAGTGCCGGAACCTGATCCCCGTGCTGAGCATCGAGGGCGGCAGGGAGATCACGGACGCCCGCCGCGGAGATGGCATCTACGACACGGTGACCGAGAACATGGACGCCTTCCGCGACAGAGGTCTGATCTTCGGCGCCTCCATCACCGTAACAACGGAGAACGTGCGGGAGGTGACCTCCCGGGAGTTCCTGGATGGGCTGATCGACAAGGGCTGCAAACTGGTGATCTATGTGGAATTCGTTCCCGTCACGGATGAGGCACAGCACCTCGCCCCCGGAGAGCCCGAACGTGCGTACATGGCAGAAGCCATGGATCAGCTGAGGTCCTGTTACACGGAAGCCGTTCTGCTGTCCTTCCCGGGCGATGAACTCGCCATGGGAGGCTGCATGGCTGCGGGAAGGGAGTTCTTCCACATCAACTCCCACGGCGGAGCGGAACCGTGCCCCTTCTCCCCCTATTCGGACATAAACGTGAAGGAGACCTCGCTGCGGGAAGCCATCGCC
>JAEEGL012854757.1_pt1 | contig 10441 bp, 9 predicted proteins | sample 9134231 | NCBI WGS metagenome assembly JAEEGL01 (sample SAMN16246548, study PRJNA631951) | gut metagenome | biome: gut microbiome; feature: rumen; material: fiber-attached | host: Bos | place: Iran: Karaj | collected 2018-10 | reverse complement strand
GAAGGCGAAACTTACCCTGTGGTAAAGATTGAAATTTCGAGCACTTCTCACCCCTTCTACACCGGTAAGAGCAAGCTCGTCGACACCGCTGGTCGTGTTGATAAGTTCATGAGCCGCTACGGTAAGGCTGCGAAGAAATAAGATATTTCACGCCAACGAACAAGACTTTTAAGGCGCGTCCAAAGGTAGTTGCATATGCCTTGTGGTCGCGCCTTTTTTCAACAAAACACCAAAAACTAACAATACAGCTTATGAAGACTACTAAATTATTATCCATTTTATTGACAACTACCCTCGTCCTTGCCTCTTGTGGCGATGACAATGACGATTTATTTTACAAGAATGGTAATGACTCACCATCAGAAGCCGCTGTCAACAGCAATAAAAACACGTCTGGCCCTGCAGAGTCACAGTATCGCTTGGAATTCCCGAAACTGAAAGGTGGAAGCAGTATGGTTATCGTCCACAAGGCCATATTAAATAAGAACACGAAGGATGAAGGTGTCAACTACAGCGTGGAATGGGACTACGCCATCAATGCCCAGCGTTGGAGCTGTTATCAGCTGTATAGCAGCATCAACTACCATAGTTCCTATAATGTATCAAGATACTATGCTGATAACGACGGCAGTCTGTCGGCAGTCTGCCAGTATCCCATTGATCCAGACCTGCCTGCCCCCTACCGACCCTCTCAGGATCCATACAAATACTCCGGCTATGACCACGGACATATCTGCCCGTCGGCAGACCGTCTGAGATCAGTGGAATCCAATTATCAGACATTCTTCATCACCAATATGCAGCCACAGTATAACAAATTCAATGCCGGACTATGGGCAAAGATGGAAGAAGACGTGCGCACATGGGCCAATCAGGCTGACACGCTCTACATCTGCAAGGGCGGCACCATCGACAAGAGTTCCTATATCCTTGAATATATCTACCAAAACAGCCATCAGAGTACAAAGGTCAACGACAAACACATCCCTGTTCCCAAATATTTCTTCATGGCTGTGCTGAGCCGAAAAGGCAGTCAGTGGCAGGCTATGGGCTACTGGGTAGAGCAAGTGAATGCAGACCGTTCGAACGACAATCGCAAGAACTACGCCATCAGTATCGACGAGTTGGAAGGACGCACAGGTATCGATTTCTTCTGCAATCTGCCCGACGATATTGAGACGAAAGTAGAAAAGACGTTGACTACAAGCTACTGGTTTAAATAAAAAATCATAAAACTTTTGGTAATGAGAAAGAAAGTTCGTATCTTTGCTGACAAGTAAAGACACGAACTATTTTATATTTAACACATAACGAATAAAAATGAAGACAGTTTATGATTTCTCTGTCAAGGACAGAAAAGGTAAAGATGTATCACTGAAAGAGTATGCCAACGAGGTTCTGCTGATTGTCAACACAGCTACCAAGTGCGGCTTCACCCCCCAGTACGATGAGCTGGAAGCCCTCTACAAGAAGTATCACGGTGAGGGATTTGAGATTCTCGACTTCCCCTGCAACCAGTTTGGCCAACAGGCTCCTGGCACTGACGAGTCGATTCATGAGTTCTGCAAGCTGAACTTCGGTACTGAGTTCCCCCGTTTCAAGAAGGTCAAGGTGAACGGTGACGATGCCGACCCTCTATACAAGTTCCTGCAGGAGCAGAAGGGTTTTGCCGGTTGGGACATGGAGCACCCCATTGCACATATTCTGGACGATATGCTTACCAAAGCTGACCCAGACTACAAAGAGAAGAACGACATCAAGTGGAACTTCACCAAGTTCCTTGTTAACAAGAAGGGACAGGTTGTGGCTCGCTTCGAACCTACAGAGAAGATTGAGAATATCGAAGCTCAGATCAAAGCATTGCTATAATAATGGAACATACTAAATGCTTAATTATCGGCAGCGGACCCGCAGGGTACACCGCTGCCATTTATGCATCCAGGGCAAACCTCAGCCCTGTCGAGTATTGCGGTCTGCAGCCCGGCGGTCAGCTCACACAGACCACTGAAGTGGAAAACTTCCCTGGCTACCCTCAGGGCGTTGACGGCAATCAGATGATGATGGACCTTCGTGAACAGGCAGAACGTTTTGGCACTGACATACGCGATGGTGAAATCGTTCGGGTAGACTTTTCTAACCGCCCCTACAAGGCATGGGACGATGCCGGCAAGGAGATAGAAGCTGACACTGTGATTATTGCCACCGGAGCCTCAGCTAAGTACCTCGGACTCGATGATGAGCAGAAATACAACGGCATGGGTGTCTCGGCCTGTGCCACCTGCGACGGTTTCTTCTATCGCAAGAAGACGGTGGCTGTCGTTGGAGGTGGCGACACAGCCTGCGAAGACGCTCTATACCTCAGTGGACTGGCCAAGAAGGTATATATGATTGTGCGCAAGCCTTTCCTGCGTGCCTCAAAAGTGATGCAACAGCGCGTCATGGAGCGTGAGAACATCGAAATCCTGTTTGAGCACAACACTCTGAGTCTCTTTGGTGAAGATGGTGTGGAAGGTGCACATTTAGTAAAACGTAAAGGTGAGGCCGACGAGCAGTTAGTAGACATCCAGATTGACGGATTCTTCTTAGCTATCGGACACAAGCCAAACACGGACATCTTCAAGGAGTGGCTCGACACTGACGAGACTGGCTATCTGAAGAAGATAGACGGTACGCCACGCACCAAGTTGCCAGGCATCTATGTTGCCGGTGACTGTGCCGACCCCATCTATCGCCAGGCCATCAGTGCTGCCGGCACAGGCTGTCAGGCAGCCATCGAAGCAGAACGCTTCCTGTTAAGCACATAAAAGGAAAACAACAACAAAAATAACATTATGGAAAAAGCCTCGCTTCCCAGCGAGGCTTTTTCGTAAAAACTAAATTAATCAACCATAAACCTTAACCATTAAAAATCTTCAAAGCCAATGAAAAGGGCAATGCCCTTTGTGAAAGAATCAGAAATGCGCTCATTTCTTTAAGACATTGCAAAGATATAACAATTAATTAGAAATAAGGTTCAAATATCATTAAATTAGGTTTGAAAAACGTTATTTACGCGTTTTTCAAACCTAATTTATCGTTTTTCAAACCTAAAATTGAGAATTTAAGACTTTTTTGCTTGATAAATTATCGTTTTTTGGAATAAAATGCGTACCTTCGCACCATCAAAATCTTCAAGCATGGAGCGCTTCGACCTGATTCTTTTCATATCTGTATGCGTTATGATAGCCATTACAGCCCTCATCAGATGGCTGTATGTTAGAAATATGCGCATTCGGAATCAGCTCCAGATGAATTATATCTTTAACAATATCACCCACGAACTGCTGACCCCTCTCACCATTATCTCTGCCTCAGTAGAGAAAATGCGTGAAGATCATCCTGACAGCAAGCGTGATTTGGACTTGATGGACCTGAACATCCAGCGTAGCGTTCGCTTGTTGCAGCAGATTCTGGAAACCAGCAAGTCTCAGGCTGGCGAACTGAAAATCTTGGTGAGCCAGGGCGATGTTATGCAGTATATCAAGAACACAGCACATAGTTTGATTCCGCTGATGGCACGCAAGAACCTGACATTTACCGTCAACTGCAAGCCTGAAAGCATGATGGGATGGTTAGATACCGACAAGATGGACAAGATTATCTTCAACCTCCTGTCGAATTCAGCCAAATACACACCTGAAGGCGGGGCTGTCACCCTGAATGTCATCACCAATAACCGCTACGACCGTATCACCATACAGGTCATTGATACAGGTGTCGGCATTCCCAAGGAGAAAATGAAGCACCTCTTTACAAGGTTCTATGACGGCGACTACCGCCATAACCGCACTTCAGGTACTGGACTGGGACTGGCTCTCACGCGCGATCTTATATATTTACTTGGAGGGACTATCAGATGTGACAGCATCGAAGGGCAAGGCACCACCTTCACCCTCGAAATACCTATCAACAAGGATTCCTATGCCCCATCACAGATTGACGAGCGCAACCAGATGCAGATACATATCCCTGAGGAAAACATTGCCGACCTACCGCAAGCTGAGAATCTGACGGAAGACACAGCACCTACGGCAGAGGCCAATGCCTCACGTGTGTTAATAGTGGAAGACAACAGCGAACTGCTCCGACTGATGAAACGCCTGTTGCAGCCCCGCTACCATGTTCTGACTGCCAGAAACGGACAAGAGGCGCTCCAACTGATTCAGACCAACAAGATAGACATCGTTGTGTCTGACGTGATGATGCCTAAGATGGACGGCTACGAGCTGACCGACCATATCAAACACAACGAGATTTACAGCCATCTGCCCATCATCCTGCTGACTGCCAAGACCAACGAGGAAGACCAGCAAAAGGCCCTGTTGACAGGTGCTGACGGGTATATCACCAAGCCCTTCAAGATTCGCGACCTACAATTGCGCATCGACAATCTCATTGCCAACCGCCAGCGTATACTCTCAGAAGTACAACCACCCGAAGAGGAACAAAAAGACGAAATGAATCCTGACGACAGGGCGTTTCTGGAACGTGCATTCCAGTGTGTACACAAGCATCTGAACGATTCAGATTATGACCGGGATAGCTTTGCTGCCGACATGGGTATCAGCGTCAGCACGCTCTACAACAAGCTTAAGGAACTGACTGGCAAGAGCATGATCAACTACATCCGCTACATCAGAATCCAGGAAGCCTGCAGGATTGCCAAGGAAGAGCCGAATACCCGTGTGAGCGACATTGCCTACCGTGTAGGCTTCCGGGATGCCAAATATTTTGCCACAGCTTTCAAGCGTATTACAGGTAAACAGCCTAAGGAGTATTTTGCCGAGCTGAGACAAGAGAGCTAAGCCACAAACCGCAGAAGGTGAGCAGACCGTTCAACATCAGGAGTTCATAGCCAAAACGGTAGCCTGTCAGCTGCCCCACCGTCATATCCAAAAGGTAACAGGCAACAGGTGATGCCACACAAATGTAAGGCACAAAACGGTCATTTGCCTGTTTCTTCGTCAACAGTCCGAAGGCAAACAGGCCCAGCAGCGGTCCATAAGTATAGGAACAAAGGATATAGATGGCATCGATGACACTCGTCGAATTGAGTACCCTGAACAATAAGATGAACACTACGAAAACGGCAGCCATCCCGATATGGACCCTGCGGCGCAGGCGTTCATCGTCAGCACGTCCGCAGATATCCACACAATAGCTTGTAGTGAGGGCTGCCAATGCAGAATCGGCACTCGAAAAAGCTGCCGCCACCATACCAAGGATGAAGATAATAGAGGTAAGAGGTGAGAGGTCAGCGGTGAGAGAGATGAATTGAGGCAGCAGTTCGTCGCCTTTAGCAGGAACTGGCAGCCCCGTTGTCTGATACCACAACACCAACAGTACACCTAACGACAGAAACAGCAGATTGGCAGGCAGGAAAGCCACTCCGTATGTACACATATCCTTCTGGGCATCACGCAGTGACCGGCACGTCAGGTTCTTCTGCATCATGTCCTGATCCAGACCGGTCATCACAATGGCAATGAACATACCACTCAAGAACTGTTTCCAGAAGTTCTGCTTCGTCACCCAGTCGTCCATCACGAAGACACGCGACATTTCACTCTCACGGATAGCAGTCACAGCATCACTCACCGTCATACCCACCTCGCCCATCACCTTATATATAATAAGGAGTAGCGCACCGAAGAGACAGGCAGTCTGCAAAGCATCCGTCCAGACGATGGTCTTGATGCCGCCCTGACGGGTGTACAGCCAGATAAGAGACGTCATCACCACCACGACAAATGCAAAAAGCCAGCCATTATCCGCAGCGCTATTGCCGCCTGATGTCCCCATGCCACACGCCATCAGTATCCAGCACACCACGTAGAAGCGCACTGCCGCACCCGTCATCTTCGACAACAGGAAGAATGAAGCCCCCGTCTTGTAGGCCCGCCGTCCGATGCGCTGCCCCAGATAACTGTATATAGTTGTCAGATTCAGCCGGTAGTATAGAGGCAGCAGCACAAAAGCTATCACGACATAACCTACGATGAAGCCCATACACGTCTGCAGATAGGTCATACCGATACTGGTCACCATACCAGGCACGCTGACGAAGGTGATGCCCGATATCGAAGCTCCCACCATGCCAAAAGCCACCATATACCACGGCGACTGACGGTCGGCTCGATAGAACGTCTCGTTCGTTGCCCGTCTGCCCGTCCAGCGGCTGATGGCAAAAAGCAAGCAAAAATAGAGAAAAACTATCACTATTATCATCATAGCAAGTGCAAAGGTAACACTTTTAGTAAAAAAGTATTGTCATTTAACTCCCTTTAACTTCTATAAATCCTTTAACTCCCCAAAAAATATTACCTTTGCAAGCGGTAATTATTCACCAACAACAAAAAGGCAATGACAAAACAGAAAAAATTTATCCTTCAGGAGAGTGAGATTCCTACACAGTGGTACAACATTCAGGCCGACATGCCCAACAAGCCCATGCCGCCCATCCATCCTGCCACCAAGCAACCCCTTGGCGTAGATGACCTTGCGCACATCTTCCCACGTGAGTGCTGCGTACAGGAGTTGGATACCGAGCACCGCTGGATAGACATCCCCGAAGACGTGCTCGAGAAGTACAAGTACTACCGTTCTACCCCGCTCGTCCGTGCATACGCTCTTGAAGAGGCGCTTGGCACTCCTGCCCACATCTACTTCAAGAACGAATCGACGAACCCCTTAGGCTCGCATAAGATCAATTCTGCCCTGCCCCAGTGCTACTATGCCAAACAGGAAGGTACCACCAATGTCACCACAGAGACGGGTGCCGGCCAGTGGGGTGCAGCCCTCAGCTATGCCGCAAAGATCTATGGTCTTGACTGTGCAGTCTATCAAGTGAAGATCACTATGCAGCAGAAACCTTATCGCTCCAGCATCATGCGCACCTTTGGTGCTGTCGTCGAGGGTTCTCCCTCCATGTCTACCCGAGCTGGCAAGGACATCCTGACCAAGGATCCCACACACTCTGGATCTCTCGGCACAGCTATCTCTGAGGCTGTCGAACTGGCAACCACTACACCAAACTGTAAATACACTCTCGGCTCAGTGCTGAATCACGTCGGTCTGCATCAGACCATCATCGGACTGGAGGCTGAGAAGCAGATGCAGATGGCAGGCGAATATCCCGACATCGTCATCGGTTGCTTCGGAGGCGGCAGTAACTTCGGCGGTATTTCCTTCCCTTTCATGCGCCACAACCTGAGCGGCGAGCGTCATACAGAGTTCATCGCTGCCGAACCCGACAGCTGTCCCAAGCTGACGCGCGGCCAGTTCCGCTACGACTTCGGCGACGAGGCAGGCTATACACCCCTGCTGCCCATGTTCACACTGGGTCACAACTTCCGTCCCAGCAACATCCATGCTGGGGGTCTGCGCTATCACGGTGCCGGTATGATTATCTCCCAGCTCATCAAGGACGGCTATATGCACGGCGTTGACATTCCCCAGCTCGAAACCTTCGAGGCCGGTATGCTCTTTGCCCGCACAGAGGGCATCATCCCAGCTCCCGAGAGCTGTCACGCCATCGCAGCCACCATCCGCGAGGCTCAGAAGTGCAAGGAGTCAGGCGAGGAGAAGGTTATCCTCTTCAACCTCTCTGGTCACGGTCTCATCGATATGCCCAGCTATGAATCATTCATCAAGGGTGACCTGCAGAACTACACCGTCACCGATGAGATGATTGCAGAGAACCTCGCTGAGTTGGACAAGCAATAACAACACATCAGTCCTCCCGAATAAGGGTACTTTATCACGCGATAAGGTACCCTTATTTTTCAATAACCCTGCCTTATTTTTCAATAACCTGCCGTTAATATTTGGTTGTATCAATAAAAAGTATTACCTTTGCATGCGAAACATTGATTATGGAGAATAACAGCATATTACAGAAACTCGACGGACTGGAGGCTCGCTTTGAGGAGGTGTCAACACTGATTACCGACCCCGACGTGATAGCCGACCAAAACCGTTTCGTGAAGCTCACCAAGGAGTATAAGGACCTGGGCGACATCATGGATGCCCGCAAGCGCTACATTGCCTGTCTGAACAGCATCAAGGAGGCCAAGGACATCCTGGCTAACGAGAGCGATCCCGAAATGAAGGAAATGGCACGTGAGGAACTGGCAGAGAACGAGACCCTGCAGCCAAAGTTAGAGGAGGAAATCAAGATTGCCCTGATTCCGAAGGATCCTGAGGATGCCAAAAACGTACAGATGGAGATCCGCGCAGGTACGGGCGGTGACGAGGCTGCGCTGTTTGCCGGCGACCTGTTCAAGATGTACAAGAGCTTCTGCGACTCGAAAGGTTGGCAGCTCTCTATCACCAGTGTCTCGGAGGGTGCCGTCGGCGGTTTCAAGGAGATTGACTTCGCCGTGAGTGGTGCTGATGTCTATGGCACTTTGAAGTACGAATCGGGCGTGCATCGCGTACAGCGCGTGCCTGCTACCGAGACCCAGGGACGTATGCACACCTCTGCTGCTACTGTTGCCGTACTGCCTGAGGCTGACAAATTTGAGGTACACGTCAACGAGGGCGAAATCAAGTGGGATACTTTCCGATCGTCAGGTGCCGGTGGTCAGAACGTGAACAAGGTTGAATCGGGTGTCCGCCTGCGCTATATGTGGAAGAATCCCAATACCGGCGAGACGGAAGAGATTCTCATCGAGTGTACCGAGACGCGCGACCAGCCCAAGAACAAAGAGCGTGCCCTCTCGCGCCTATACACCTTTATCTATGACAAGGAGCACCAGAAGTATATGGACGACATCGCCAGCCGCCGCAAAAGCCTTGTATCAACAGGCGACCGCTCAGCCAAAATCCGCACATACAACTTCCCGCAGGGCCGCGTGACGGATCACCGTATCGGCTATACCACCCACGACCTACAGGGCTTCCTCGGGGGCGATATCCAGCCCATGATTGACGCCCTGACCGTTGCCGAGAACGCTGAGAGAATGAAAGAAACAGAATTATAATAGCAATATGGGATTTTGGAAAGAAGTTAAAAAAGAATGGACATGGTCTAGCATCAAGAAGCAATGGTCTGACTTTTTGGCAATATTCATTGCCGCAGCAATCGCCGGAGAGTTCCGGGAAGATGGCTTTTGGCTTTATTGGCTGGTATGGTTAATCGTCTTCTTCCTATCAAGATTTATCCTATTATTAATAAAGAAAAGCATTTCATGACAAGAACAGAATTAATAGAACAGATTCGCGAGAAACGCTCGTTTCTTTGTGTCGGTCTCGATACCGATATCAATAAGATTCCCCAGTGTATCATTGACGAGGCAAAGGAGAAGGATGGCGACGACTACATTTTCCGTGCCCTTTGCGAGTTTAATGCCTTGATCATTGATGCCACAGCCCCCTACTGCGTGGCCTACAAGCCCAATCTGGCTTTCTATGAGGCATACGGTGTAGATGGTATTCTGGCTTTCGAGGCTACCATCGACTATCTGAAAGAGGAGTATCCCAACCACTTCATCATTGCCGACGCCAAACGCGGTGATATCGGCAACACATCGAAGATGTATGCCAAGACGTTCTTCGAGGAGTATGACGTGGATGCTCTGACGGTAGCTCCTTATATGGGCGAAGACAGCGTCACACCATTCCTGGGCTATGACGACAAGTGGGTCATCCTGTTGGCGCTGACCTCGAATAAGGGCTCACACGACTTCCAGTTGACGGAGGATGCACAGGGCGAACGCCTTTTTGAGAAAGTGCTGAAGAAAAGTCAGGAATGGGGCAACGAGGATAACATGATGTATGTCGTCGGAGCCACGCAGGGAAAGATGTTCGAGGACATCCGCAAGGTAGCCCCCAAACACTTCCTACTGGTTCCTGGTGTTGGTGCACAAGGTGGAAGTCTCGAGGAGGTATGTAAATACTGCATGATTCCTGGCGAGATCGGGCTATTAGTGAATTCCTCGCGTGGAATTATCTATGCTTCTCAGAATGAGGACTTTGCCGAGGTAGCAGGACAGAAAGCAAAGGAGTTGCAAGAGCAAATGGCAAAAATAATTTGCAATTCGTAACTTGTAATACATAAAAAATTCGTACCTTTGCACTCAAAATAGAATTCTATATATAGAAACATGATACTTGATAAGATTGACCAACTTCTGAAAGAAGTACAAACACTGAGAGCGCAGAATGCTGAGGAAGTAGAACAGCTGCGCTTGAAATACCTGAGTAAGAAAGGCGAGATCACAGCCTTGATGAACGACTTCCGCGAGGTCGCTGCCGACCAAAAGAAGACAGTCGGCATGAAGATTAACGAGCTGAAGACGTTGGCTACAGAGCGCATCAACCAGTTACGCGAAAATTGCTCTACTCAGGAAGGCGACAGCGAAGGCATCGACCTGACACGTACGCCCTACCCCATTCAACT
>JAEEGL012841036.1_pt1 | contig 10441 bp, 8 predicted proteins | sample 9134231 | NCBI WGS metagenome assembly JAEEGL01 (sample SAMN16246548, study PRJNA631951) | gut metagenome | biome: gut microbiome; feature: rumen; material: fiber-attached | host: Bos | place: Iran: Karaj | collected 2018-10 | reverse complement strand
TAAAGATATTATCGATATTATCGAATCGGTAGCCCCCCTGTCCACCCAAGCGGAATGGGACAATTCGGGACTGCAGATTGGTCACAACGATGCTGACATAGCGTCCGTTCTTTGCTGCACGGACGTTACCGAGGCTGTTATAGACGAAGCAATCGAGGCGCACTGCGACCTCATTCTCACACACCACCCCTTGCTTTTCCAGCCCTTGAGCACTATTCAAGGACTCACTTTTCAGGAACGAGTGGCAGAAAAAGCCATTCGGCACGGAATTTGTATCTACTCCTCGCACACGCCTATGGACCGTTGGCTCCACGGCATCAGCGGACGCATGGCTGAGCAGCTTTGTGTCTCTGATTATCAGCCGCTTTCGGCGGATAACTACGGAGTCATAGGCAACCTGCCCAAGCCGCTAAAAGCAGAAGAGTTGATGGCTTTGGTGAAGGAAAAATTCCACACCTCTGCCATTCGCTACACACGGCCTGTCAAAACGACTATCAGCCGCGTGGCTTTCGGTGGCGGAGCTTGTGCCGAGTTCCTCGAGGATGCCATTCAGGGCGGAGCAGAAGCCTTCATCAGCTCCGACTTCAAGCATCACCAGTTCCTCCAGGCGGACGGAAGAATCATGATTCTCGACATCGGGCACTTCGAATCCGAGCAGTTCATCAAAGACATCTACCGTGATCTGCTCAAGGATGCCCCGATACAACTGCGCTTCGCAACAACTGACTTAAGCCCCGTAAAGGCTTACGTATAAAACTGAAAATAAACTAAAAATATTACATATTATGGCAAGAAGAATTGACCCAAGTGAATTGTCGATAGAGGAAAAACTCAAAGCCCTCTACGAACTCCAGTTGGTGGACTCCAAAATTGACAGCCTGCGCGTACTCCAGGGCGAGCTTCCGCAGGAAGTAAAAGACATGGCTGACGACGTGGAAGGTCTGCGTACACGCCGAGACAACATCGAAGCTGACATCAAACAGTGCGAACTGAAAATCAGCGAGATGCGCGTCAAGATTGATATGGCTAAAGCGGCCATCAGCAAACTGAAAGATCAGCAGAACAACGTGCGCAACAACCGCGAGTTTGACGCTATCTCCAAAGAAATCGAGTACAACCAACTCGAAATCGAACTCTGCGAGAAACGTATCAACGAGAACAACGAAGTGCTGGAGCGCAAAACCGCAGAAAAGACCAAAACGGTGAGCGAGATTGAGGAACGTACCTCCGACCTCAACCAGAAACAGGCTGAACTCAACGATATCCTCGCCGAAACCAAAGAGCAAACCGAGACCCTGATGATTCGTGCCGGCAAGCTCGAAGGCAATATTGAAGACCGTCTGCTGGCTGCCTTCAAGCGTCTGCGCAAGAACGCACGCAACGGTTTGGCTGTCGTGACTGTAGAACATGACGAACAACGCAAGTATGACGCTTGCGGAGGTTGCCACAACCGTATTCCTGCTCAGCGCCAGCTGGATATTCGCCTGCGCAAGAAGATCATCCCTTGCGAGTACTGCGGACGTATCCTTATCGACCCGGACTTGGCAGCAGAAGTGAAACCTGTAAGAATCAGATAATCAGCACTATTATGCGCCGTACATTCTCCTTCCTCTCCATTGCCCTCGCCATATTGGCGCTGGTCGTTTCGTGTGCACGCAAACCCGCTCAGGTCAGTAGCATCGAGACGGAAGTTATAGTCGTGGACTCAACGTTTGACGCTATTCAGGACTCTGCTTATCTGGCCTCGCTCCAGCCCCTCAGAGACTCTATGGACAAGATGCTCAACGAGGTCATCGGACACGTTCCAGAGGACATGTCTGCTTATCAGCCCGAGTCTTCTCTGCTGAACTGGGCAGCTGACGCGCTCCTTTTCCCGGTACGTATGCAACACCCCGACAAAGCCGATTTCTCGGTTGTCAATGTGGGGGGACTGCGTTGCAGTTGGCCTGTGGGCGACCTGACCGTGCGCTCTATCTTTGAGTTGATGCCGTTTGAAAATGAGGTAGTTATACTCACCCTGAGCGGCGACAATGTACTGTTGCTGGCAGACCAGATGGCTGCACAGGGCGGACAAGGCGTGAGCGGCATGACCTATGTGATTGACCCTAATGCCAAGAAGGCGCTGGATGTATGCGTACAAGGCAAACCCGTTCAGGCGGACAAGGACTATTTTGTCGTCACCAGCGACTACTTGAGCGGCGGAGCTGACGGCATGGATGCACTGGCCAAGTTCAAGAACCGCGAATACACAGGCATCAAGATCCGCAGCCAGTACATCTCCTACGTCAAGACCCTCACGGCCAACAACCAACCCGTTGCTGCCAAATGTGACGGACGTGTACGCGTGCGCGAATAATTTAAGGTAACAAACACAAGTAACAATATGAACGACTTTCTGAATTTCTCGTCCAAACATCTCGGACTCAACTCCATGCACGTGGAGAAAGTGATGATGGACTCCGCCGGATATATCTCGCCCTCCATTCTGGAAGAGCGTCAACTCAATGTGACCCAGATGGACGTGTTCTCGCGTCTGATGATGGACCGCATCATCTTCCTCGGCACGGAAGTCAACGACTATACCGCCAACGTCATTCAGGCCCAGTTGCTCTATCTGGACTCTACCGATTCAGAGAAAGATATCAGCATCTACCTGAACACCCCCGGCGGGTCGGTTTATGCAGGACTCGGCATCTACGACACGATGCAGTTCATCAAGTCCGACGTCTCAACTATCTGCACCGGAATGGCCGCCTCGATGGGGGCTGTACTGCTGGTAGCAGGCACCGAGGGCAAACGAGCTGCTCTACCCCACTCCCGCATCATGATTCACCAACCCATGGGCGGAGCACAGGGACAGGCCAGCGACATGGAAATAACGGTAAAAGAGATACTCAAACTCAAAACAGAACTCTACCAGATCATCGCCGACCATAGCCACAATAGCATCGAGCGCATCACAACCGACTCTGACCGGGACCACTGGATGACCGCTCAAGAGGCGTTGGAATACGGCATGATAGACCGCGTTTACACGAAGAAATAATGGCAAAAAAACTCAATACTTGCTCTTTCTGCGGAGAAGCCAAGCCTTTCATGCTCAGAGGTTTGGACGGTTCGCTTATCTGTGACGACTGCATCCGCGCTGCCTTCGAGGTGATGAAGAACGACCCTGTGGTGAACAACTACAAGGAGCAGAGTTCATTGGGTGCAGTACCCAAGCCGGCAGAGATCAAGGCTTATCTGGACCAATACGTAATTGGCCAGGATGAAGCCAAGAAGAGCCTCTCTGTGGCTGTGTACAACCACTACAAGCGCATCAACCAAAAGGTGGAGGATGACGTGGAAATCGAGAAATCGAACATCATCCTCGTGGGCCGTACCGGCACGGGCAAGACACTGCTGGCACGCACTATCGCCAAGATGCTGAAAGTGCCGTTTGCCCAGGTTGACGCTACCGTGCTCACCCAAGCCGGTTACGTAGGCGAGGATGTTGAATCACTCCTCTCGCGACTGTTGCAGGCATGCAACTACGATGTCAAACAAGCCGAGAGAGGCGTAGTCTTCATTGACGAGATTGACAAGATTGCGCGCAAGGGAGATAATCCCAGCATCACACGCGACGTGTCGGGTGAAGGTGTCCAGCAAGCCTTGCTCAAACTGCTTGAAGGCTCTGTTGTCAACGTGCCGCCTCAAGGAGGACGGAAGCACCCGGAACAAAGTTTCATACAGGTCAACACCCACCATATTCTCTTCATCTGCGGCGGCGCATTCGATGGCATCGAGCGCATCATAGGACAACGCCTGAACACCCAGATGGTAGGCTTCGAGGCACAACGTTCCTCCAAGACCTACGACAAAGACAATATGCTCAAGTACATCGCGCCACAGGACCTCAAGTCCTTTGGACTTATACCTGAGATAGTGGGCCGTTTGCCTATCGTCACGTACCTCAACCCGCTGGACCGCGTAGCATTGCGCAATATCCTCACCGAGCCAAAGAACGCACTCATCAAGCAGTACACCAAGTTGCTGGCTATGGACGGAGTAAAACTCACGTTCGCACCGGAAGCCTTGGATTACATTGTAGATCAGGCGCTTACCTACAAACTCGGTGCACGCGGACTCCGTGCCCTGTGCGAGGTGGTGATGACCGACATCATGTATGAGATGCCCACCCATCCGACTACACAATTCGAGGTGACGCTGGAATACTGCAAAGCACAAATCGCCAAAGCCGACATGCTGAAACTGTCCGCCACGGCTTAAAACAGAACGACATGAACATCCATTTCATAGCCATAGGCGGCGCTGCCATGCACAATCTGGCGATGGCCGTTGCAGCCAAAGAAGGATACCACGTCACAGGTTCCGACGACGAGATCTTCGATCCCGCCAAGTCGCACTTGGAGGCTGCAGGACTGCTGCCCAAAGAGATGGGTTGGCATCCCGAGCGCATCACAAAAGACCTGGACGCAGTCATCCTAGGCATGCACGCCCGTCAGGACAACCCCGAACTGGCTCGTGCCAGGGAGTTGGGACTGAAGATCTATTCTTTCCCCGAGTACCTCTACGAGCAGACCAAAGACAAGGTCCGCATCGTGGTGGGCGGCTCACACGGCAAGACAACCACGACGGCTATGATTCTGTATGTGCTGGACAAACTGGGCATAGAAGCCGACTATATGGTTGGCGCACAGATTGCAGGATTTGAGCGCATGGTCAGGCTCTCTGACACAGCCAAATATGCTGTCTTTGAGGGCGACGAATACTTGACTTCGCCTCTGGACCCGCGCTCCAAGTTCCACCTCTACAAACCGCATATAGCCATTCTGACGGGCATTGCCTGGGATCATATCAACGTCTTCCCTACTTTCCCCGAGTACGTGGACACGTTCCGCAAGTTCGTGGACCTCATCGAGCCTAACGGACACTTCATCTACTATCAGAACGACGAGAACCTCTGCGCTATTGCCGAGGGAGCGCGGAAGGATATTGTGCGTCATCCGTATGATGCACTGCAAACCGACATACCTCTCGGCGTGTTCGGCAAGCACAACTTGCAGAACATGCATGCAGCACTATTGGCCTGCGAGCAGATAGGTGTCACCGGGGAGCAGTTCATGGATGCTATCCGGACTTTCACCGGCGCGTCCAACCGTCTGGAACTCATCTACAAACAGGCGGACCGCGTGGCCTACAAGGACTTTGCCCACTCGCCGTCCAAACTGCGCGCCACTATCAATGCGGTGCGCGAAGAGTATCCGAAACTCAAACTTGTTGCGGTGATGGAACTGCATACGTTCTCCAGTCTGATGGCGGAGTTTCTGCCTCAGTATAAGGGCTGTATGAGCGAGGCCGACGTGGCCTTTGTCTATTTCAACCCGAAAGTGGTGGAGCACAAACGCCTCACGCCTATCACGAAAGTGGAGGTGGCGCAGGCTTTTGCTACGCCCAACGTACGCGTCTTCACCGACTCACAGGAACTGCAGGACGTTCTCCGCAGTTTGGACTACGCCGACACAGCCCTGCTGATGATGTCTTCGGGCACGTTTGACGGCATACAAATCAACGATTTCGCCACTCAACTCCTCACGAAATAATCATGGACAAGCAAACGAAGAAAGACTATCTGTACATGCGCATGGCGCGAGTATGGGCTGAAAACAGTTACTGCATTCGTCGTCAGGTGGGCGCGCTGATGGTGAAAGACCAGCGCATCATCTCCGACGGCTACAACGGCACACCCTCGGGTTTTGAGAACGTGTGCGAAGACGAGAACAACGTCAGCAAGCCCTACGTGCTTCATGCAGAAGCCAACGCTATCTCGAAAGTAGCGCGCTCACACAACTCGTCCGACGGAGCCACGCTGTACGTGACGGCATCGCCGTGCATCGAGTGCTCCAAACTGATTATTCAGGCCGGCATCCGCCGAGTTGTCTATGGCGAGTTGTACCGCCTGACTGACGGCATCGACCTGCTGAAGCGCGCAGGAATAGAGGTAGAGTATCTTCCGATGGAAGAGTAGAAAAGGTCAAAGGTCAAAGGTCAAAGGTCGGACCCTCTAAATCCCCCTTAAAGGGGGATTTGCAAAAAATCAATTATTATGAAAAAGTATTTATTTCCTACTATAACCATTGCTTTTCTGCTGGTGGGGTTTCTGATAGGCAACTCCGTAGGCAGCAAGGCTAAAGCGCAGCAAATCAACTGGGCCAGATTGCTGGCTCCGCAGTCCAAAGTGGACCAACTGCTGCAGATGATGAACAGCAACTACGTGGACGCTATCGACGTGGACAGCATCACCGAAGAAGTGATGGAAGTGCTGGTGGAGAAACTCGACCCGCACTCTGCCTATATTCCCAAGAAAGACCTGGAACTCGTCAATTCCGAGCTCTCGGCCTCGTTCTCGGGCATCGGTGTGCAGTTCAACATCCAGAACGACACGGTCTGCATCGTGGCGGTTATCCCGGGCGGTCCGTCTGAGGGTGTGGGTGTGCTGGCAGGCGACAAGATTGTCTTCGTGGACGATTCGGTGTTTACCGGCAAGGGCATGAACAACGAGAAAGTGATGCACACTTTGCGCGGTCCCAAGGACACGCAAGTCAAACTGAGCATCAAACGTAACGGCACGCCGGAACTGCTGACCTACGTCATCACGCGCGGCGACATACCTATCCACTCCGTGGATGCCTCGTTCATCATGAAGCCGCAGATAGGTTACATCAAGGTGAACAAGTTCTCCGAGACGACTTACGACGAGTTTATGTCCGCCTTGGCCAAACTGAAAGCAGAGGGTGCCAAGTCGTACATAGTGGACCTGCGCGAGAACTCCGGAGGCTATATGGACCAGACGATTAAGATGGCCAACGAGTTCCTGCATGCAGGGCAGATGATTGTTTATGCCGAGGGCCGTGCCTATCCGCGTTTCGAGGCCAAAGCCAACGGCCTGGGACGCTTCAAAGATGCTGAGTTGGTGGTGCTTATCAACGAGTTCTCCGCTTCTGCCAGCGAGATTTTTGCCGGCGCTATGCAGGACAACGACAGGGCATTGGTAATAGGCCGTCGTTCCTTCGGAAAGGGGCTTGTACAGCAGCAGATTCCGTTCTCCGACGGCTCGGCTGTTCGTCTGACAGTAGCACGCTACTACACGCCTTCGGGACGTTGCATCCAGAAACCTTACACGCTGGGAGACCAGACCGACTACGAGAAAGACCTGCTGGAGCGCTTCGAGCACGGTGAGTTCTACTCGGCAGACAGTATTCATTATCAGGACACTACCAAGTACTACACCGCAGGTGGGCGCGTAGTCTATGGAGGCGGAGGCATCCTGCCGGATATCTTCGTGGGCCGCGACACGACGCTGAACACGCCGTTCTACAACAAGTGTGTGAACATGGCGTACACCTACCAGTTTGCGTTCCAATATACCGACAAGCACCGCAAGGAACTGAAGAAGTTCACCGACTGGCAGGCGCTGGAACGTCATCTGCTGAAGCATAATATCCTGGAAGAGTTTATTCGCTTTGCGGACAAGAAAGGCGTGAATGCGCAGGACACGACGCTGTATCTGTTCTCGAAACTGAGTTTTGAGGAGCAGGTTCGCAAGTCCACTCCGCTGCTGAATCGACTCATCTGCGCGTACATCATCCGCGATGTGCTGGACGAGAACGCGTTCTACGCCATCTTCGAGCGTGACGACGAGATTATCCTCAAGGCGCTGGAAGAACTGGAGAAGAAATAATCTCCGCGCCAACGAGGGACGGAAGAAGAAATAACCCAACACCCTCTCCGGAACATATTTTAGGCTAAGACCGGGCTTCCGCCTGATTTTAGCCTTTTTTTCCCTTATTACCGCACAGGCGATTAGTAAGTGATTAGTATGTGATTAGTAAGTGATTAGTATGTGATTAGTATGTGATTAGTACGTGATTAGTATGCGATTAGTATGTGATTAGTATGTGATTAGGGAACGCCCTCCTAACTCTCCATTATCCATTTTCCGTTGTCCATTTCTCCGCTGCGGTCTCCGTAGCGGCGGACGAATTCGTCCATGAGGGCGAAAACTTCATCACGCGTGTCGGCTCTCAGGAGTGCGATACGCAATTGTTTGCTGTCGGGAAGACCTTTCATCACAGGTGAGTTGGCAAAATGCCGGCGACTGTGTACGATGCCTTTGCGCTCATCGCCTATCCAGGCTATACTGGCATCCACGTGTTCTTTGAGGATGTCCATCTTCCATTGCATAGAGCGTGGCGGCATCTGCTCTCCGTGGTCCAGGAAATAACGTATGTCTTCGAAAATCCAGGGGTTACCGAAGGTAGCGCGGCCTATCATCACAGCGTCCACGCCATAGCGGTCGAAGCACTCTTTGGCGCGTTCAGGAGTGGCGACATCGCCGTTGCCGATGATGGGGATATGCATGCGGGGGTTGTTCTTCACTTCGCCAATGAGGGTCCAGTCGGCTTCGCCGGTGTACATCTGGGCTCGAGTACGTCCGTGGATGGTCAGGGCCTGAATGCCGCAGTCCTGAAGCTGCTCGGCCAGGGTGACGATGATCTTGTTGTTGTCGTCCCATCCCAGGCGCGTCTTGGCCGTTACGGGGATGCTGACGGCATTCACTACGGCACGGGTGATCTCCAGCATCTTGGGAATGTCACGCAGAAGTCCGGCTCCGGCACCTTTGCCTGCCACTTTCTTGACGGGGCATCCGAAGTTGATGTCGAGGAAGTCGGGGTTAGCCTGCTCTACTATCTTGGCCGCGGCAGCCATGGAGTCGGCATCTTTGCCGTAGATTTGGATAGCCACAGGTCGCTCTGCATCGGCTATCTGCAGTTTGCGCATGGTGGAGGCCACGTCGCGTATGAGCGCGTCAGCGTTGACGAACTCGGTATAGACACGATCTGCCCCGAAGCGCTTGCACAGGAGTCGGAACGCTGGGTCCGTGACGTCCTCCATTGGCGCCAGATATAATGGGCGAGTATGTTCGTTGGTCTGCATGAGGTTCTCTCTTGTCATCATTAATACAACAATCCGAACATCCAAAGCGGGATGCGGTTACCACTGCCTATCTCGGTATTGTCAACGGCTAAGAAACTATTCGACTCATCCTTTATCTGGTCAAAGGTCTTGCCTGCACCACCTACCTCAAACAAGTATTGTTTATCCACCAACAAGTCGCCTTTTGCAGGATATGACACGGGTAGTACTTGTTTGATTTGGTTGATGAAGAACGTCTCGCGAATAGTGCCTATCTCCGTTTTTCCACCTAAAGCATACATCAGGTTTGAGTTGTTGAGGAATATCTTCTCAGGCCGTGAGAGTGTCTTCAGTGATTTGGTGTTATCCGTGAGCAGGATGAGTAAATCAGCCCGTTGCAGCGCATACATCATTTTCAGACCTTGGTTTCTATCTGTATCCAGTTGCCCGTAGAGCGAGCTCATCGTAGGCACTTGCGGCACACTCTCTGCGAGTACCATCAGCATCTTCTTGGTCTTTTCAATCGTCGAGACGCTCACGTCGTCTATCTGCGGATAATCCATTTCCAGCACGGTGTTTACCACATTCTGCAACCGAAGGTAATATCCCTGCCTAACCTCTTTGTAGAACGGATAATAGCCTGTCTTCAGGTATTGCTCAAAGAGCGGCTGGATAGAGGCTATTTGGCGTTTGATGTTCATTGCTATGGAAACGTGATTTCTCAAAAGGTCCTCCCATTTCAGCACCGGCAGGTCGGCTATTCCTTCATAGCTCAAGAACTCTCTAAAAGAGAGTCCGGCGAGCCGATAGTCTATCAGCCGCCTCGACAAATCGCCTTTGCCTGCTTCCAGTTGCAACATTGACGAACCGCTGAATACCACATGCAAATCGCGATACTCGTCGTTCACATTCTTCAGCAGCGTTTGCCAGTTGCTGTAGTGATGCACTTCGTCCAGAAACAGATACCGGCCTCCGTGAGTGTAGAACCAGTCTATCAGTTCTTTCAGGTCGTGCGTGGTGAACCACAAATCATCCAATGAGGCATAAAGTGTCTCATCAGGGTTCGCAAATGCCGCCAGGATGTGCTGCAACATCAGCGTTGTCTTTCCTACGCCTTTCGCGCCTTTGATCTCTATCAGTTTGTCCTCCCAGTCAATCTGCGAGTACAAGTATCTGTAGAACCGCGAGTCCACCTGGCTCAACCGGTTATGATAGCTCGTAATGAGCCCTTGCACGTCTCTTTTTTCCATATTAATCATCCGTTTTATGAAAAATCGCTGCAAAATTAATACTTTTTTCTCAATAATGCAAGGATTTTGGCAAAAAAGTGTTTCCAAACACTAATTTTTAACACTTTTTAGTGTTTAGAGATACTAAAATTGGGTATTTTTTAGTGTTTAGAGATACTAAGACGGGAGTTTTGACGATTTACGATGAAGAGATTGTAAGGAATTTAGGCCTTTAT
>JAEEGL012152811.1_pt1 | contig 10441 bp, 10 predicted proteins | sample 9134231 | NCBI WGS metagenome assembly JAEEGL01 (sample SAMN16246548, study PRJNA631951) | gut metagenome | biome: gut microbiome; feature: rumen; material: fiber-attached | host: Bos | place: Iran: Karaj | collected 2018-10 | reverse complement strand
TAAATATATATTTAATAGTTTCTCCTTGGCGTTATGCTAATTTCCAAGAGATAATAATAAAAGATAAATATACATTCGTGAAAATTGAGAAGCTATTGGATTATACATTGCGTATAGTACTTCTTGTTAATACTATTGTATTTTTGTTGGTCCTGATTTTTATTCCTGATATTGCCGAGTTCAAAAATGAACAGGGTTTTAAACAACTATATGACAGCATTCCAATGTTCTCAACAATTTTTAGGATATGTGCGATGACACAATACTTAGGCTATTTTGCTATACCCATTAGTGCATATTATCTCCAAGTAGGCAATAGGAAGAAAAGCATAAAATTCTTATTTCTCTCTCTCTCTTCATTGATGGGTGCAGTTGCTTTGTATTCCCGTGCTGGTATTTTAACTTTCTTCTTAACAGCTGTAGCCTTTTATTTATTGGTATTCTCGGTTTTTAATACAGGGCTCAGATATAAAATAAAAAAAATGATAATACGTGGCACTATCGCGGTAGTTGCTCTTTTTTTAACTATAACAGTTATCCGTTTCTCTGCCATGCCTTGGTATGGAGATAGAATACCAAGCGATTCAAAAATACAGAATCCTATAGCATATAACATCTTTGATTATGCCTCACAGGGTTTTACAAACGGAATAAGCCAACTAGAACTTCATACTAAAGCCGATGTGCTTAATGGAGAGGCTAATTTGTATTTGGTTTACCAGACTTTATCTTTTTTTCATTTAATGAATTGGTCATCTGATGAAGCTCATGAAAGATTTGACAAGGCATATAATAAAAACGGATTAGAGGACGAGAATGATTCAAGTGCGTTCCACGGTTATACGTGTAGATTAATAAAAGATTTTGGCTATATTATTACCTTAATAATAGATGTTTTTTTCTTCTGTTATATAAAAAATATTACGAGAAAAAAACGAGTTGATATAAAGTTTTTATTTATTATAGTACTTCTTTTAACACAACCTTGCGTCTCGATTTTCTATGAAACGTATGGAGAGATTCTATTCCCATATTTATTCTTAATCACAATTACAATCTGGGCGCGCATGAGTAAAAATGGCAGAATTGTAAAATAAAGGCATATGATTGTAAAGGAATATGTAAAGTATTATATCTATGGCTATTTAAATAGCTATTACAGTGATAGCGGTTTCATCTATGATTCTTCCAAAGAATCGTACAAGCAATATCGTATTCGTTTTGTACTCCGTTATTTGGGCATAAAAGAAACTTCTAGGGATTTATCGTGGCTGTCTCCTTTCTTAAGTATTTCAGAGGCTTTCTTTGCAACACTGCTGACTTTTGTAAGAAGTATTATTGTTTTATTGAGGCTTACTTTTGTTAAGCGACAGATTCCTGATGGTCGTGTATTCTTCGCAAGTTTTGGCTTAGATCCTTTTAGGATAAAAGGACTATTAGCTTCCATTAGGCCTCAAGAAGTAAGTACAATGCAGATACCTTTTATCAAGAATCGTTATAGCGAGAATCAAATTGACATTATTTCAGTATTATCTTTGAATGATGTTTTCGATGCGCTTATTGCATCATGGAAGACTATTTGGACGTTATATCACAAATATCGCCATCGTGATCCTTTGTTTAGATCTTATTCAAGTTTTGAGTATTATTTGACGTGTCAATTTGTATCTAAAACTGGTCCCCATAATCGTTTTGTTTTTATAAATACTTACGACCGTTGGGCTTTTCTTATGTGCAATACAAAAGAATCCACATTTATCCAACATGGTAAACTGATGGATTATATTAATTTCATTCGAATCGGTACGCCATTTTATGCATATTATTTAAGTAAGAAACAAGGCAAGGTGTTAGAAAAAGTCCTTTTTGATAATACACCTCACGAAGTGAAATTAATGAGACCAATTGAATTCACATGTAATGAGATTCTGTTAAATAATGGAGAGAAAAATGTGCTCATTGTTTGCTCTAACAACTTTATTGATAAGGAATGGGAGATATGTCGGCTACTAAAAGGTAAATGTAATATCTATATTAAACCTCATCCCGCAGATAAGGATAATCCAGAATACAAAAAAATGGAAGATAACTATAATTGTATAATAGTACCAAAGACTGGGTATCCTAAAGTTGATGTTGTTATATCATATGATTCAACTCTTGCTGATCAATATGAAGATGTTGATGTTAAAGTAATACGCTATGATCTCCTGGATAGATTAGATGAAATTCTAGAGCTATTATGAAATGGATAATTAAACTAGTTGACGTTATATATTAAAGCGATGAATACAGAATTAAGAAATGTCCCTTTTTCTCCGCCGGATATGACGGAGGTAGAGGTAAAAGAAGTGCGTGAAGCAATTCTCTCCGGTTGGATTACAACGGGCCCCAGAACCAAGAAACTGGAGCAGCAGATTTCTGAGTTTGTGCACACAGACAAGACCGTATGTTTGAACTCTGCTACAGCAGCCATGGAAATGGTTCTGCATCTTCTGGATCTAAAACCGGATGATGAAGTGATTGTACCAGCATACACCTATACCGCAACAGCATCTGTTACCCAACACGTAGGTTGCAAATTGGTGATGGTGGATAGCCAGAAGGATTCTGTAGAGATGGATTACAACCTGTTGGAGAAGGCCATTACAGAAAAGACGAAGGTAATTGCACCGGTGGATATTGCTGGAGTAGTTGCTAACTATGACAGAGTATTTGAGATTGTAGAGCGTAAAAAAGCTCTTTTCCATCCGAACAATGCTTTGCAGGCAAAGATTGGCAGAATCATTGTTTCCGCGGATTGTGCTCATTCGTTCGGCGCTTCGCGCCACGTTAACGATAACCTTAACCATAACAACGGGAAAAAGGTTAATAAGATGGCTGGTGAGATTGCTGATTTCAGTTCGTTCAGTTTCCATGCGGTGAAAAATTTCACCACAGCTGAAGGTGGTGCTATGACGTGGAAGCTTCCCTTCGGGAATGAAGTTGCCAACCTTGACATTAACGATAACCTTAACTACTTCCCGCATATTCCTAAGAAGGAAGGGGAGACCTGGAATGAGTTGCTGTATCGTTTAGGACAACTATTCTCACTTCACGGTCAGAATAAGGATGCACTCGCTAAGACTAAGCTTGGTGCCTGGGAATATGATATCATTGGCCCTTGGTACAAGTGCAACATGACGGACATCATGGCTGCATTGGGCTTGGTTCAGATGGAGCGTTACCCGAAACTTCTTGAGAGAAGACATGAGATTGTAGCAAAGTATAATGCTGCATTGAAAGACTGCAATGTGGCTGTATTGAATCATAAGGATGCAGATCATTGCAGCTCGCATCACCTCTATCTGGTTCGCTTACTGGGCAAGACTCGAGAAGAGACCAATAAGGTAATTGAGCAGATGGCTGAAAGGGGTATTGCAACCAATGTTCATTATAAGCCGCTACCAATGATGACTGCATACAAGGCATTAGGTTTTGATATCAAAAACTACCCGAATGCATTCCATCTGTTTGAGAACGAGATCACGCTCCCTCTGCATACCCGTTTAACAGATGAGGATGTGGAGTATGTGATTCGCAACTTTGTTGATATTATTAGAAATGATTAAAGTATGTATACCCTTTTCTTTAAAAGAGTGATAGATTTGGTATTTGCCCTCATTACACTACCTTTCGTGTTGTTGTTAATAGTAATCATTGGTCCAATAATTTGGCTTGACGATCATGGTCCTATCTTTTATGCAGGTAAACGCATCGGGAAGGACGGAAAACCTTTTGGTATGTTGAAATTCCGTTCCATGAAGGTTAATGCTCCAGATATTCGTCTAGAAGATGGTAGCACATACAATGGTGATGATGACCCTCGTGTTACAAAAGTTGGCCGCTTCTTGCGAAAGACAAGTTTGGATGAAATTCCTCAGTTTCTAAATGTACTTGTTGGCCAGATGAGTATGATTGGCATACGTCCTGACCCATTGGATTGGTTGGAGAAGTATAATGAGCACGAGAGAGTGATATTAACTGTTAAGCCTGGAATTACTGGTTATAATCAAGCATATTATCGCAACAGTGCTGATGGTGAATTGAAATTGAAGAATGATGTTTATTACGCAGAGCACATATCGTTCTGGCTTGATGTTAAGATCTTCTTCAAGACAATTAAGACAGTGTTGTTCCGCGAAAATATTAATGTGGCAGAAGACAGAAAATGAGAGAATACGGAAGCGAACATCCTTCAATTCAGTTGCCTGACGGTTACTTTGATGGATTGAAAAAATATGGCCGTGAGCTGACCTACATAAGAACAGGTAGGGAAGCCCTAATGTATGCGTCTTATAACTGCAAACCTGGCAAAGAGGCTGTGATTCTTTGTCCGGCATATTGTTGCTGGTCAATGACTGCTCCATTTGATTTTACAGGATGGACAGTAGTATATTACCGTCTGAACGAAGATCTGACAATTGATGAAGAGTATCTGGATGGATTACTTCGGGGTTGTAAGCCTGATGCTATCCTGACTATGAATTTCTATGGTAGTGCAGATACGCGTACGGCTATCGCAAAGGTCAAAGCCTTTAATGACAATATAACGGTCATTGAAGATTTCTCGCATTGCACATTCTGTTTGGATAAGATATTCAACGAGCAAGTTGATTATTATGTGACAAGCATTAGAAAATCGATAGGTGTTTGTGATGGAGCTTTGGTATTGAGTAAGAAACCAACAAATTGGAAATACATTGATGCAGAGGCCCCTGACTTTGGTACTCTTCGAAAAGGCGCACAAGAGATGAAGGGTAGATATGCCTATTCTAAGTCTCTTGATGATAAGAGCGTTTTCCTAGCGGAATTGAGACAAGGAGAAGGGATGATTGATAAATTGGATGGCGTCCATCCTATTTCAGAGATCTCCCAAAGAATGATTGCAACGATTAACGGAGAGGAGATAGCATACGCCAGAAGAGAGAATATGAAGCATCTATGGTCATTACTGAATGGAAAAGTAAAGATGATTCCTGGGCTGGAGAGATGTTTTGATGGTGCGCCTTTCTCGTTGCCTATTTTGGTGGAAAATCGTGACGTCGTCCAGAAACAGCTTGCACAAAAAGGTGTTTATGCTCCAGTATTGTGGCCAATTGATGACAAGGCAAGGAATATTTGCGAAGTCTCTGCCTATGTGTCAGACCATATGTTATCTATTCCTATTGACCAAAGATATAACTATGACGACATTGAGGATATAGCCTCTATCGTCATTTCTACTTGTTAATAACGTGAAGAAATTAATGGTACTTGCTGCGGGTCTGCTTCAGATCCCAGTAATAAAGAAAGCCCATGAAATGGGTGTATATGTGATTGCTGTTGATGATGACCCCAATGCCCCTGGAATGGCATTGGCAGATAAAGCCATTGTGCCAGGAGGTTTAATGAATGAGGAGAAATTGGTGGCCATCGCTAAAGAAGAGCAAATAGATGGTGTGATTCATCCTTGCTCTGAGGTGGCAATGAATGTAATGGGGCGTATCAATGATGAACTTCATCTGAGCGGTATTTCGAAGGAGATGGCTATTCGAGCCACCAATAAACACCTGATGCGTGAGGCTTTTGAAAAGTATGGTGCACCAAGTCCGAAGTCAATACTAACCAAAGACGAAGAAGATGCATGGCAGATATTCTGTGGTATGTTTACCTGTAATGCTATTTTAAAGCCTTCACGCAATAGTGGCTCTCGTGGTATTGCTAAGGTTGAAAAAGGTATTTCGAAAGAAGCTTTTGTTGAGCTATATCGTAGAGCATTGGACGAAAGTCGCGACCATAGCGTTTTGATTGAACAATTCATTGAAGGGCCTGAGTTTTCTGTAGAAGTAATTGTATGGAAAGGGGAACCCTATGTGCTCGCAATAACAGATAAGAAAACTACCGAAGCCCCATATTTTGTTGAGCTGGGGCATAATCAACCATCTGTGTATCATGAAGATATTCAGCAGAAATTGAAGGATGGTGCGATAGCGGGCATCAAAGCTCTTGGTTTGAGTAACTGTGCTGCACATTGTGAACTGAAGGTACAAGATGGTGAAGCTTATTTAATGGAAATAGGAGCCCGCATGGGTGGAGATTTCATATCTACAGAGCTCACACACCTTAGTTCTGGCATTGATATGGTGGCGGCTACCATAAATGTTGTGCTTGGTATAGAACCCAACTTAACACCAACTGAACCGAAACATGGGGTTTGTATTCGTTACTTTACGCCAAAGCCAGGCATTGTGAGTAGTATTGAGAATGAGAATGCTTTGCAAAGATCTGACGTGTATGATTCTGAAATTTATGTTAAACCAGGAGATGTGGTTAAAGAGGTGAAATCAAGCCTAGATAGGTCGGGACATGTGATTGTTACAGCAGATAATGTAAAAGAAGCAATAAGAAAAGCAGAAGAACTCGTTTCTTTCGTCAAGATTATAACTGAATAAAGAATACGTTGATATCATTGAAAACAGAAGAGGCCTTCTTGGAAATAATTAGAACCGGGATAGGGCATGGTTCTAATACCTTCACAGAGACCATAGATTGGACGACAATTAAAGACCTTGCAGATGCGCACGGTCTTTCAGCCATCGTGCTAGATAGCATAGACTATCTACCTGAAAGATTGCGCCCGACTAAGAGTCTTACTTTACTGTGGATTGGTGAGGTCTTGCAAAGTTACGAATACCGTTATGAACATTATCGCCGTACTATAGGCGAAATGGCTGGTTTTTATAATAAGCATGGACTGAAGATGATGGTGCTGAAAGGGTATGCTTGTTCTTTAGACTGGCGTAACCCAAAGCACCGGCCTTGTGGCGATATAGATATATGGCTGTTTGGGAGGCAGAAAGAAGCTGATGAAACCCTTTTTAAAGAAAAAGGAATATTAGTTGATACCTCACATCACCACCATACCGTTTTCCATTGGCGGGACTTTATGGTTGAGAATCATTATGATTTTATCAATGTGCATCATCATAAGTCCAATGCTGAGCTTGAGACATGTCTGAAAGAATTAGGTTCTGATGACTCACATACTGTTGAAGTTTATGGAGAGAAGGTCTATTTACCTTCACCCAATCTTCACGCATTGTTTTTGATGAAACATGCTTCTGGTCATTTTGCTTCTGAAGGTATTAATCTGCGACAGATTTTAGACTGGGCTTTTTTTGTCGAAAAACATACAAAAGAAATTGACTGGGAATGGTTAAAGAAAACTCTATCACAATTTGGAATGAAGGAGTTTTATAATATCATTAATGCAATTTGCGTAGATGATTTTGGCTTCGATGCTAATATTTTCTTACAAGTTCAATATAACACTGACCTAAAAGAAAGGGTTTTTAAGGAAATAATTGCTCCAGAGTATGGTATGGAATTACCAAAAAGCCTGTTAAAGAGACTCATATTTAAAATTAGGCGTTGGAAAGGTAGCGCGTGGAAACATGAGTTATGCTATAAAGACAGTCTTAGAAGTGCTTTCTGGAGCGGAATCCGGAGTCATCTGCTAAAACCATCATCAATATGAATAGAAGTTTGATTGATAAGCTTCGAGAATTTATGGAGAACGAAGCAAGGTCTTGTTCAATGGATTTCGGATGCATAACACCCCTTTATGTATATAGAATGTGGGGAGGGGAGATGCCAATGGAAGATATCGAGGCCGGACTCAAGGAACTACGGAAGCAAGAAACATCAAAGCAATGAGTATATTCTCAAAAAAATATTTGTAATCTAATTTTTTTTTGTAAATTTGCACGATTTATGAGAAATAAGAGTAACAAATAATTAGAATATGAATCCAGTATTGTTTGGAATTGTTTTCGGAATCATCATGATTTATATGGTGTTGAATCTTCTGACTGTGAAGACGGAAATTCCTGTAGTCAAAGCCGGGAAAGTATCTGACCCGTATCATAAACTGGAGAGGATAAGAGGCAATCTCCCTAAGTATATCAATGTGGGAGGAAAAAGAGTTGATGTGTCGGAATACATTGTGATGTATGTCCATGGCAATTCCATGAAAAAGTATAAAATCAGAGATAAGCAGCGTGTTTTCACCAAGACATTGGGAATAGTTGACAGCGTGAATGGGCATCCGGTTTTGGTTTTCAAAATAGTCAATCACAATCCTGAAGATGCCGAGTATAAGTTGAGAAAGTTTGTATATCTGCTCGATTCCATTGATGGGGTAGACTGGTCGTCCATATATGAGAATAACAAAGGACGGATAAGTATCTCTAAAGACGATTTTGTCGCGCAGTGTGAGGAAAAAGCCAAACGCAACAAAGATTCCCTTAAAGGGAAGATTGTCCTTTCTGAAACCTTTGATGAGGCTGCACAGAAAGATTGCTATTCGTTGCATCCGCTAGCCACTGCTTACGCCACAGTGGAGTTTGCCGCATAGACGCTCTTTGAATATTCATTAGAAAAAGGCTGGCGCACAGTAGCGTCAGCCTTTCCTCATTCTATAAATGAAATGCCACCTTCAATAACTCATACCTGTCCCTCAATTCCAAATGGGTATACCGAAATACGGCATCGGAACCGGCACGATGTAGTCCCGCGGCATAATAATTAATCTGGACCTTGTTCAGCATGTCGATATGGGTCTTGCGGGCGAGTTTAGAGGTGGCCACCTCGCAGAGAGGCTTATAGATGTTTTCTCCCGTCTCAGGGCAATAGAGGCTTACACAGCGTGTAATACCGCAATACTGCAGTAGTCTACGCAGAGCTTTGTTGTAACGCTGAACGCCGTAATGGGGGTTGGCACCCATCAGTTTCAGGCGGGTGCGATTGATGATTTCCATGGCGGAATCAATCAGCGGTGTCGTCACCTCGCTGTTGGTACTCTGCATCCGAGCAGTCTTCGATGGAATGTAATGCACATAAGGTATGCCCTCTTCCGACACCGCCACCTTGTCCATCGTCAGGCGGAGTAGGTCCCCAATCCTGCAACCGATGGCACAATTCAATACGAAGAGGTCTTTGGCCCACTGCAATGCCTCGGGGACTTCTGTCGCCATGATGGCCTTCAATTCTTCACTCCTCAGAAACACAGGAGCGTCATACATCACATGCATCATAATACGCCGCTTCTCCACCGAAATCTTTCGGAAGGGGGAGCGGCGTATCTCGTTGGTATTCTCCAATTCGGCAAAGAATGCCTGCAACAGCTTCAGGTCGTGAACCACCGTGGTGTCGCGCATCCGTTTCTTGGGAGGATGGTGTCCTGCCTTGCGTAGATACAGTTCCGGATGCTGCGGCACATATTTGTACTCGTCGTAGATGAACTGCCGGAATTGCAGCACCATGTCGGACGTGAACTCGCGCGCCGACAGCGAGGTGCGTCCAATGACAACGAGGAATCGATGCAATTTGGCAGCCTTGCAAAGCGCCACAGCATAGCGGGCATTCCCCATCACCCCGTCACGGTGCGCCTCTTCGATATAGCGCAGCAGGCGTGGATACATAGGCTCCGCCTTCTTCTTCAGGGTAAAGATGCAGCTGTTCTGCAACACACGAGCCACTTCCGTTTCGAAGATGCGGCTGTTCATATCCATCCGCTGCAGTTGCATCAGCGTGTAGGCTTTGCACATGGCCAGGCAGTGGCGGTACAGCTCTTCGCGGAGCTCGGGGTTGCTTTTGGCTTCGTCTGGCTGTGCCAGTATTCCGGTCGAGTGGTAAAGAATTTGTGCCCCGTCTTGGAGTTGGAAGCGGATGCCCACCCCCCTCCTTGTGAGTGCGTCATAGCACATCGTAATCGTTTCCATTTTTTTATGTAGAAACGTACAGTCGGGGGGATTTGTTACAGCGGCATGGAAAACGGGGGGGGCTTCTGCTTTGAGCAGAAGCCCCCCCGCCTTTTTTTTGCGGCGGACGCCCTTCAGCGGAGTATGTCGACCTCGGAAAGCGGTTCGTAAGGGCCATCTTTCATTTCCAGGATGACGGAGCCTGATTCGAGGGCACGGACCGTATGCCACTGGCCGGCGGGGATATTCAGCGCCACCGTTGGGCCGTTAGGGGAGAGAATAATGGAATCCGTACAGGTGCGCTCCAGGTCATCGTAGAACTCCCACACCAGCCGGCCTCTCAGGCATACCACGGTCTCGGATGTCTTTTGGTGACGATGGATAGGCAGTGGCGAACCCGGCTCAATAGCATTCAGCATCCGCTGACTCTGGTCATCCGCACTGTTACGGAGGTCCAGATTCATTCTCAATCTAGGACTTGCCTTTGCCTGTTCCGTTAACTGGTCTAATATTGCCTGAGTTATTTTCATTTTAGTACTTGCGAAGAACTACTTCAAATGCCTCAGCATAGTCTAACTGGAACTGGCTGCCTCTATATGCAGCAAGTCCAGTTATATATGCCTCACTTCTGGGATGCGGATAAGGACGCATCACGCCAC